>RCMY010005449.1_pt1 | contig 10799 bp, 10 predicted proteins | sample 2041341 | NCBI WGS metagenome assembly RCMY01 (sample SAMN09708234, study PRJNA481090) | Marine sediment metagenome, whole genome shotgun sequencing project.
TGGACTGGCTACGCACTCACCTGCCGCAAATTCTGTCCGCGTATTCGGCCCGCACCGAAGGCGGCTGGGTCAAGGAACCCTGGAGCCGTGTTCTTGTCGAGGAGATTGACTGATGCCAACGGAAATTCTGATGCCCGCGCTTTCCCCGACAATGGAGGAAGGCACACTGGCGAAATGGCTGGTCAAGGAGGGCGACACCGTGTCCTCCGGCGATCTGCTGGCCGAGATCGAGACGGACAAGGCGACGATGGAATTCGAGGCCGTGGACGAAGGCACCATCGGCAAGATCCTGATCGAGGCCGGCACCGAAGGGGTGAAGGTGAACACGGCGATTGCGGTTCTGCTGGAAGAAGGCGAAAGCGTCGATGATATCGGCAGCGCTCCGGAACCCACCCCGGCCAAGGATACCAAGAAGCAAGCGGCACCCAAAGAGGATGCAAAGAGCGACGCAGCCACCGAAGCACCGGCCGCTCCCAAGGGCGAAGATGGCGAGCGCATCTTTGCCTCGCCCCTCGCGCGCCGAATCGCCGCAGACAAAGGGCTGGACCTGAGCCAGATCGACGGCTCCGGCCCGCATGGTCGCATCGTCAAGGCCGACGTCGAAGGTGCCCAGCCCGCGCCCAAGGCCGCCAGGGCGGACGCCGCCCCGCCTGCGAGCGAACCTGCGAAGATGGGTCAATCCGCCGATGTCGTCGCCAGGATCTACGAGGGCCGCGAGTATACCGAGGTCAAGCTGGACGGCATGCGCAAGACGATTGCCGCCCGCCTGACCGAGGCCAAGCAGACCGTGCCACATTTCTACCTGCGCCGCGATATCCGCTTGGACGCGTTGCTGAAGTTCCGCGGTGACCTGAACAAGCAACTTGAGGGACGCGGCGTCAAACTGAGCGTCAACGACTTCATCATCAAGGCTTGCGCGCTGGCACTCCAATCGGTGCCGACCGCCAATGCCGTCTGGGCGGGCGACAGGGTGTTGCAACTGAAACCATCCGACGTGGCAGTTGCCGTCGCTATAGAGGGCGGGCTGTTCACGCCGGTTCTGAAAGATGCCGACATGAAATCCCTGTCAGCCCTGTCAGCAGAGATGAAGGATCTGGCCAGCCGCGCCCGAGACCGAAAACTGGCACCCCATGAGTATCAGGGCGGCAGTTTTGCCATCTCCAACCTTGGCATGTTCGGCATCGACAATTTCGATGCGGTCATAAATCCGCCGCATGGCGCGATCCTGGCCGTAGGCGCAGGCGTGAAAAAGCCTGTTGTCGGCAAGGACGGCGAACTGACAATTGCGACGGTCATGTCGGTGACGCTCAGCGTCGATCACCGTGTGATTGACGGTGCATTGGGGGCCGAGCTGCTGAAGCACATCGTGGAGAATCTGGAAAATCCGATGATGATGTTGGCCTGATGCCGCTGCAAGGCTACTGGGACAAAAGCAAAACGCGCCAGATTGGCGCGTTTTTTCGTGCGCGCACTACTGTGGATATCCCCAAGACTGCCTATTTTACGTTCGCGCCACCGGCCCTTGAAAACAAGGGCTTGAAATCACAGACCACAATATGATTCACTGCGTCCATAAATAAAAATAAAAAACTGAGGTGAGCATCATGAAAATCAGACCAAGCAGAGTGTTGGCTTGTGCCTTGTTGGCGGTGCCCAGTGCCGGACTGGCGCAGGATTTCGAGGGCGCCGCGACGTTGGGATATGGCTACTCCAACGTACCCAATGGCCTTCCGAACATGAATACCTATTCGCTGGACGGCGCTGGGACGCTGGACTTTCAAAATGGGTTCAGTCTGGACGTGGATGGATCAATCCATCATGCCAACGCGAGCCGTGGAAACAATGCGGGCGTTTTCGATGCGGGTGGCGTGCTGAACTACCGTTTCGGGGCGGGTCCTGTGGTCGGGGCGTATCTGGAGTATGCCAGTCTCGACAGCAACGGTTTGCTGGGACGCGATATCGACGCAACGTCCTACGGGCTGACCGGCGGCTACGAAGGCCTCCTATTTCAGGCCAAGCTGTTCTATGGAGGCACAGATGCCAGCAACGTTGCAGGAGCAAATTCCGACTGGACGGATTATGGCCTGAATGTTGCGTATACGCCGACCCAAAGCACGACTTTGGCCGGCCATTGGATGCGCAGCGACATCGACAGCCCAGTAGTCGAAACGGATGCAACCAGCTTTGGCATTGGTGCGGGCCACGATTTTGGCAACGGCTTCAGCGGTTTTGGCGGGATCACCCGCTTGAACTTTGACGCCGTGAATATCGATGCCACGTCATATGGTCTGGGTCTTGGCTATGATCTGAACCAGATCGCAAGAGTTCCCGCACAGATTTCACTGGAACTGGCGCGCACGGTAATCGATCCGGTTGGGCGCAATACAGATGTCGATACCATTCGTCTAGGGGTGACGATCCCGCTGGGTCTGCGCAACGGCACCGCGCCGCTCAACAGTGCCGCAAGCAACGCCATGGCGCCGCGTCACAACGCGGTGTCGACGTTCTACGACAATCTCTACTGATACTTTCCGGAACAAATGAAAAGGGCGGATGAAGTCATCCGCCCTTTTGGTATCTAAAAGCAACGCGCATCTGTCTTTAAAGTCAGCGCACACCCAGCAACTGATCCATGCGTACTGACGGCTGGTCACACCCTGCCTCGCCTACGATTCGGGCGGGAACGCCAGCCACTGTCTTGCACGGCGGCACCTCCTCCAACACGACCGACCCCGCTGCGATCCGGCTGCAATGGCCGACCTTTATGTTGCCCAGAACCTTTGCGCCTGCACCGATCAGAACACCATCGGCGATCTTAGGGTGCCGGTCTTGCTCTTCCTTGCCCGTGCCGCCCAGTGTGACCGAATGCAGCATCGATACGTTGTCGCCCACTACAGCGGTCTCTCCGATGACAATGCTATGAGCGTGGTCGATCATGATACCCTTGCCCATTCTGGCAGCCGGATGAATATCCACCCCGAACACCTCGGAAACGCGCATCTGAAAGAAGCGCGCCATGTCTCGGCGCCCCTCCCGCCACAGCCAGTGCGAAACTCGGTAGGCCTGAAGCGCCTGAAATCCCTTGAAGAACAGCAGCGGCAGGATGTAGCGATCGCACGCCGGATCACGATCATAAACCGCTACGATATCGGCACGCGCTGCAATGCCCATATCCTGATCGCTGCGATAGGCCCAGTCGCAGATTTCCCGCAGGATCTGCTCGGGCATCTCGTTCGAGGCCAGCTTCATCGACGTGCGATAGGCCAGTGACGAATCCAGTGATTTATGGTGGAGAATGCTGGAATGGACCAAGCCGCCCAGCAGGGGTTCTTCGCGGACGGCGGCGTCCGCTTCAGTTCTGATCTGGTCCCAGACCGGATCGCATTCGGTCAGCTTTGCGTACGATTTGCCCATGTCCAAGCTCCTTTTCCTGCGGCCTAATATAGCACAGGCGCGGCAATGGCAAAACGCAATGGCGTGGACGATTACATCGGAGGTATGGACCGGCAGGGCTTGGTTTTGTGTTCGGGTCCCCCTACCGCATGCTCGCCGGGCAACGCGCCTGCGGCTGGACGCGCGGTCAGCCGCAGGTTTTCTGCTCCGGTAGAGCGGGCTATCCCCCGACAACCGTCTTTGCGAATACGCCCGCCCCAAACTTGGCCGAAACTTGCGCCACATGTATCTCAAAGGACACTCCAGCACCATCAGCGCCCTGTGCAGTAGACTCATATCGCCAGCGAGGCTCTGTCAAAGCGAGCTCTCTCAGCACGGAACCATCCTTGATGACGCGTAGGACATAACTCTCGGTTTCTTCGCCCAATGGAACCTCGGGCGTATCCCACCTATCCCCATCAATGCGCGTTCGCCTGATCCAACTAAGGTCAACAGCACCGTCCGGCGTGCGCAAACCGCGCAGATGCGCCGGGCTGTAGGGGCGCAGTCCGACACCTTCAAATGCCATAATCTCATGTTGGAACGATGGGTCGTCCACCGACCGACCCGCCGGTCCGATGCGATAATGCTGGGCGCGGCGCCGCATGGTGTCGGGCAAGTTGATCTGATTGGGGATGCCGTCCAGCATCACGATGAAACTGCCCGCGTCCCACCCAGCAGCGCCCGCTGTCTCTGTGCCCAATTGGCCGCGCAAACGATGGCTCAGGAGATACGTATCTGGCCCAACCAACACTGCGTCACGAAATTGCACCAACTCCCATCCATCGGTGACGCCGTTGCCGATGGCGCACAAATTACCGCCTCCCAGAAGATTGTCATCATCGATGCTTTCCAACTGGCCCGACAGCATCCGCACCGTTACCCCGTCGCCCCGGTCGATCAAACCGGATCGCCCTGCCGCAAGTGACGTTTCCAATATTCCAACAGTTGCGCGCGATTCAATCAGGCTGTCCAACCGGTAATTCGCGTCACTCGCGCTGACATGCAGTGCTGCAGTGCCGGGCCATGGCTGCGCTGTCACCGCCAGATGTGGCGCATGCGGAACCTCTCCTCCGGTTATCAGAGGCAGATCCAGAAATAGCGGCAGCACTGGCACCGGCGGCACAAACGGCCGGACCGAGGGCACAACATCGGGGATGTGGATCGGACGGTAGCTTTCGGGTTCAATCCGTACGCCGTCAATGCGTTGCGCATTTCCCATCTGCTCGACGCGGTCGATGCGGAACAATCCCTTGCCGCCCGCCTCGTCCAGCCCAATGACATCGCCCGCGCCCAGCGCCAGTTGCGATGGCGGCAGCGTCAGCCGCACCGTATCGGTTGATACGCGTGCTTCTGACAGCCACCGCTCGGTCACTGCCCGGCCCTCGGCTCGCGTCATCGCCAGCGGAATTTCCGAGGTGGACACAGCGTGCGTTGCGTCATCCGGCAGCACCGCTTCCTCTGCGATAACCTCAAAATCTCCATCCGCTTCAATGAACCGCAGGCGCACCCGGCCCGCAATCTCCGCCGCTCCGGCGCGGGTCTCTTCCAGACTTGTGCCGCTTTCGTTATCGCGCACCAGATTGTCCATTCCGATTCGCGAATCTGCCAGGCCATCGCGCATGCGAAAGGTCAAAACCCCATCCCGTTCAACCGCGTCAAACCCGTAGCGCAGCATCAAAGGCTGAAGCGCCGAGCGTGCATCTGCGACCTGATCGACGATATAGCCACTCACATAGCCATGCAGTCTGGAGGTATCCAAATGCCGCACACCGGCCCGCGCCGCGATTTCTTCGACAACCGATGCCAGCGACCGGGACGAAGTGCGTCCCGTAATCCAATGCCCCAGCGCGTGGTTTCGTCCGTCGTCCCACAGCGTCTGATTGTTCGGAAAGAATGGAAACGGTCGCGCGTCCCATGCCCAGACATGCGCGCGGTCCATGTCGATCATCGGTCCGCCGTATTCCTCCGATATCGGATTGTGGACTGGATCGGTCCAGTAATCACGCATTGCGCGCAGATATTGCCTTTGAATCAGCTCATCCCGCCGTCCGTCCGAGAAATTCGGCAAAGCCGATTCTGACGATTTCACATCGACAAACTTGTTCGGCTCATTGGTGCCCTTATCGACAGCAGCACAGCCAATTTCAGTAAAGCGGATCGGCTTTGATCTCGGCACCCATGCGCTCGGCAGTGCCGTGCGCACGCCGCCAATCCGGTTATGGTGCCCGTTCAGCCACCAGTTGCGGATATCTTTATAGCGCCAGACCCACGGCTCCTCATATGCGTCATCAGTGATCGGAGTGCGGATCTGCGCCGCCCGCGCCTCGGGTGAGTGATAAAACCAGTCATAGCCTTCGCCGCCCTCAATATTGGCCTTGAGATACTCAAGATCGTAGATAGAACCCCACCCGGAATCAGCGTGATCCACGCCGTCGCGCCAGTCCGACAGCGGCATGTAATTGTCGATTCCGATAAAATCGATATTGTCATCCGCCCACAGTGGATCAAGGTGAAAATATCGGTCGCCGGTCCCGTCTTGCGGTTGATACCCGAAATACTCAGACCAGTCGGCAGCATAGCCGATCTTGGCGTCAGGCCCCAGCAGTGCGCGCACCTCGGCAGCCAGTGCAATGAGCGCCGAAACAGCAGGAAAGCTGCCACCGGCGCCGCGGATCTGAGTCAAGCCACGCATTTCCGATCCAATACAGAAACTCTCGACGCCGCCTGCGGCGGCGCACAGCGCAGCATTGTGAAGGATGAATCGCCGATAGCTCCACTCATTTGGTCCGGTATAATGAACCGGACCTCGCGCAGTGGTTTCACCCGATTGTGGCCATTGAAAAGGTGGACGATCCTGACCCGGCACAAGGGGGCGCGGTGGCGCCGCTGACAATTCGGCTGTCTTCTCGAAATCACGCGCCGCAGCCTTTCCAAAAAACGCGGCAACTTCGGCCTCGGCGCCCGAGCCTTCGTCTGGAGTGCCGACACGTCCCGGCGCTTCGGACAGGGTGATACGTCCGCGCCACGGCAGCGGCGGCTGCCCATCCGCATCGCTATAGGGGTCCGGTAGCAAGTTACCTGGGATTTGATCCATCAAGATGAACGGATAGAACATCACATCCTGCCCAGCGGCTTTCAAAGCTCTAATCGCCTCAATCACGGAGTCGTCTGTAGGCGTGCCGCCATAAGTCGCCCGGCCGTCCACCTGCGGCACCTGCTGTGCGGTACTGCGTGTCAGACCTGCCACACTCCACGGCATGTTGCTGGAATCGTACCTCTTTTGCTCCACCTTCGGGCGCAAGCTGCAATCGCCGCAGCGCAGGTCGTCGCCAAACCAACTGACCACCAATGAGGTCGATCCGCATTGCGGCAGCTCGCCCTTCATGTTGTCCAGTGAGGTTGCGAAATCGGACTTGCCTGACGGTGTGCTGACATTCGCCAGATGCGATGATCCCGGCCCGAAATTCATGGTGACCGGCGTCGTTGCAAGCGTGTATTCGCCGCTGCCCGGCAGCATTGCGACCGCGCGCACGGATCGCACGGGGTCCAGTCCATCTAGGTCCTGGCTTGCCTGCGATGGGCGCGTCACCTCGAATGTGAACTGCGGCACCCGGTTGCCAAACGCCGCCAGCGCCAGATCCTCGATCACCACATAGGCCGTGCCGCGGAAAGCGGGCACCGTGCCCGCGCCTTCAACGGCTTCGATCCTCGGATCGGGCAATTGGTCGCGTGAGCCATTATAAACGCGCAGCGTCAGACTGTCGCGCGCGATCTCGGTCCCGTCGGCCCAGATCCGGCCGACATGGCTGATCTCGCCCTCGCATAGCGCCAGCGCCACGCTGACCGAGTAGCTGAAACGCCGAATAGTCTGCTCTGGTGCCTTGGGCGCGCCTTTGCCACCACCGCCTGTGCGGCTGACATTCACATGCTCGCGAAACTCGGTGGCCCAGATGATCTGCCCGGCGACGCGCATGCGCCCGTAAACCTGCGCAATGGCATCGCCCTCGCCAGACCCGGTCAAGCGCAGGCGATTGGCCCGGCCTGTGTCCACCACGTCCGAGCCTTGGCCCATCAGTCGCTGATCAATGGATCGCCCAATTATACCGCCCGCGAAACGACCAACAGCAGCCATCGATAGACCTGCCACAGTCCCGCCAATGGACCCGCCAATAGCCGCACCAGCGGCAGATAATAGAATAGTCGCCATCAGATACGCTCCTCGGGAAATGTGAACCGCGCCACGATGCGGCGCCGCCAGGGCAAACTAAGCGGGCTCTCGATCACCGCATGGCCGGAATAGGCATGAACAAAGCTCGCGTTGGCACCGATGCGTCCCGCGATACCCAGATGCTTGGCCACCGCGCCATCGCGCATGCGAAACAACAGAACGTCGCCGGGCGCCTCATCATCCTGCAGCTTGGGCACCAGATGCCGCTGGGCGGCCTGCCACAGCGCCTCGATGCGTGCAGGCTCCGACCAATCCATCGAATAAGCCGGCGGGACCTCGGGTTCAGTCCCCAGTACCTCGCGCCAGACACCGCGCAGCAGGCCCAGACAATCGGTGCCTGCCCCTTTGCACGAGGCTTGATGCAGATATGGCGTGCCAATCCAGCCGCGAGCGGCACCTGTGATGCGATCTCCTTGAGCGACACTCATCTGCGGCTCCCTCCATTCATGCTGCCTGCCTTGGAAGGGTCCGAGATTGACCAATCGTCGCCCGGAATGTCTGGGAAACCTTGGTAGTTTGCAAAGTTCTGAAACTTCAGCCGACATGTCAGCGCGCGTTTGTCACATCCTGCTTCCAACCTAAGCCCGTCACCGGCGCGAACATCCGCACGCAGCGGATGCCACAGCTCGACCACGCGCTGTGCGCCGATCATCCCGTCTCGCTTGATGACACCGCTCAGACCCTTCGCCGCGCCATCCAGTACGACCAGCCTCCCATGTTGGAACCAGCCCGCATCGAACCCGTTGAACACGTGAAAGTGAAACACTCGCCGTTCTGCGATCTCGGTCGCCGCCAGCTCTTTGGAATAGCCCGGCGTACCCATTTCAAACCGACATCCGTCATCGCCCAGAACGGCCGAACACGGCTTCTGATAAACCCGCCCCAGCGGGCGGTTCAACGCCTCCGTCAGCCCGCGTAATTCCGCCTCGAACGCCCCGCCCGAGCGGCGCAATTCCCCGATTGTGCCGCGAAATTGCAGATGCCTCTGGGCTACGTCCTGCCAGTTGACCAGCCATGCGCGGATCTCGGCGCCGTCGTAGCGGCCCGCCTCGATGTCCTCCTCGCGGATCGACGCATCACTTAGCGCGCCCAGCGCCTCGGTATTGTCCACCGACAGGCCGGTCGTCTGCTGAATTGCCAGCGCGCTCAGCCCGGTATCGGCGCGAAAGGTGATCCCGTCAAACCGCAAAGGCCCGTCGTGATCGGTAAACCCCAGCACCGTCCCGTCCCTGCGCTCCAGCGCCCAAGCGCGGCAAGTCGTGGTGACACCCGTCTGCAAATGCGCATGCAGCTCTGCGTTCAGCCCGCTCATACCCGGATCTCCACCACTGGCACATTCGGCGCATCCCCGGCCTGAAAGCTGGCGACGCTGACCATGACGCGATCGGTATCGAAGCGCACCGGCACGTCGAATTCATACCCGGCCGTCACACGTTCCCCGTCGTTCGGCGGATGGTTGAACGTGACAATCCCAGTTGAGGTGTCTACCTCGTAATGCACGCCCTCCTTCTGCTCGTCCCCGCCAATGCCGATCCGCACGGTCCCGCGCACGGGCTTGGTGATAGGCCGCTCATAGCTATGCTCGCCCGACCGATACGTCTTGGTCAGTTGGAAAACGGGCGTCACGTCGTCGCCAAACGCGATTATCTGGTCGTCATAGGCCGGGTCCAGCAGCGCGCCGCCAGATTTGTAATCGGCCCAATCCTTCCAGCGAAAGCCGTGGATCTGCCCGCGCCGCGCCTCAAAAAACGCGATCAGCTTTTCGATATCGTCCAGCCCCCGCATCGCCACGCCCGCATCATACCGCCTGCGCGAATGCTGCCAGGGCGTGTTGCGCTCCTCGAACCCGTTGGCCAACGTCACGACATCGGTCAGCCGCTCAGGCCCCCCGACCGAGCCAAAGCTCAGATTCGCCGGAAATCTCACTTCGTGAAAACCCATCGTTTCTCTCCCTTACCGATTGCGCTGACCGCGCCCGATGGCCCGGCTCATTTGCGCCGCGATCTGGCCCTGACTGCGCCGGAACCCTTCGGCGTCAGGCGTCGAGATGTTCATCACCACGCTCACATTGCCGCCACCACCGCCGCGCACGCCCAATTTTCCGTCAGCGCCTCGCGCCAGCGGCATGATCGCTTCCGGCCCGGCCTCGCCCATCAGGCCGGTGCCTCCCCGCATCGGAAAGGTCGTAGGCCCGCTCACGACGCCGCCACTGGCAAAGGGCTGAACGCGCCCCTGCGAAAAACTCGCCCCATTCGCAAACGGCATCAGTCCGCCCACAAGGCTGCCAACCCCGCTGGCCAGCAGTCCGCCGACATGATCCGTCACCGGCTTCACGGCCGCATTGAACGCCGTGTTGATCATCGAATTCGCCAGCGTGCGCAGTGACGTCGAAAGGCTTTCGCCGTCCACCACCGCGCCCTTGATCGCACGCCGTAGTCCACGGCTCATCCCGCGGTCCAGCGTCGCTACGTCATAGCCCGTTTGCTCAAACGTGCCGCGTACCCGTGCCAACTCGGCATTAAACGCTGCCGCCATATCCGTGGCCGCGCCCAGCGAGCCGTCCAACGCCTCGATCTGCGCGTCCAGCGCGCCCAAGTCTTCACTGTCACTCATCATTCTCTCCTCGCGTATCGGGATAGGCCTGCATCAAAGATTCCAGACGGCCCCGCACCAGCGGCGCAGCGCCCTGCGCCTCTCCCAGCATCAGCCGCAGCTCGGCCGGGGTCAGCGCCCAGAATTCGGCGGGCTTCAGCCCAAGGCCACGCAGGCCCGCCTGCATCAACCCCGGCCAGTCAAAACCGCTCATTGCGCCTCCGGCAGCATGAAGGCCCGCGCCAGCAACTCTGCCGCCGCGCGGGCCGCCGCCAGCGGCCCGCCTTCGATCTCAGCCGCGATCAGATCGCCAGCGGACCCCTGCCAGCCGCCGCCGCGCAGCCCCGCGACGATCAGCGCCAGCACGTCACGCGTCGAAAACCCGCCCGCCTCGAATCGCTCGGCCAGATCCACCAGCGATCCCGCTGCCAGCCCTGCCTCCAGCTCGGCCAAAGCGCCCAAAGTCAGCTTCAGCACGCGCCGCTCGCCGTCGATGACCACCGCCACCTCACCTGCCCATGGGTTTGCCATCTCAGATCGCCGT
>RCMY010005450.1_pt1 | contig 10798 bp, 7 predicted proteins | sample 2041341 | NCBI WGS metagenome assembly RCMY01 (sample SAMN09708234, study PRJNA481090) | Marine sediment metagenome, whole genome shotgun sequencing project.
ACGATGTCGGTCTCGACGCGCTCGGCGCGGGAGAAGAGGTTGCGCAGCATCCCGATGACCGGGGTGATGCCGGAGCCGGCGGTGACCAGCAGGAGCTTTGCGGGCATCGGGTCGCCGAGGACGAAGTCGCCGGCAGCCTGGCCGAGCTGAACCATCTCGCCGGCCTGGGCGTGACGCACCAGGTGGTTGGAGACGGCGCCGTCGGGGATCGCCTTAACGGTGATCGAGATGTTGCGGTCCGAGCGCTTGCCGTGCGTCAGGGAGTAGGTGCGCCACAGGCGCACCCCGTTGACGTCGACGCCGAGCCGGACGTACTGCCCGGGCACGTGGCCCGCCCAGTCCTTGCCCGGGCGGATCAGGATCGTGGCGGAGTCAGCGGTCTCGGCGGTGACCGAGACGATGCGGCCGCGCAACTCGGTGCCGGAGCGGAGGGGGGCGAAGATGTCGAGGACCTCGCTGGGCACGAGCGGAGTGACCGCGGCCTCGGCGAGGAGCGAGACCTGGCGACGCAGCCCGTCCCGCACGGAGGTGCGGGCAGGGCGGGCTTCGGTGGTCCGCAGAAGTGTTGTGGTGGTCATGGGTGTAACTATCCCTGTCGAGGCCGCTATATTCATGACCAGACGGCGTGAATAAATCACGCTCTTTTGTACTCAGGGAACAAATGACTACATCTGGACCTCTGGAGCCGGGCAGCCTGTCGCTGCCTCCCGAAGCGACGGATCAGATCCGGGCCTCGCTTCCTCAGGTCGCTGACGCGGTCGTCAAGGCGGTCGTCGCGGAGGTCCCCAGCTACGAGAGCGCCTTCAGCGACTCGATGGGCGAAACCATCAGCAACGCGGTGCAACTGGCGCTCGGCGGCTTCCTCTCGTTGGCCTCCGACGCCGACCACGCGGATCCCCGCACCCCCACCGCCCCGGCCGTGCGTGGCGCCTACCAGTTGGGCCGCGGCGAGGCCCGCAGCGGCCGGACGACCGATGCGCTGCTCTCGGCGTACCGGATCGGCGCTCGGGTCTCCTGGCGCGAGATGGCCTCGATCGGCGTCAGCGCCGGGCTACCGGCACCGATGGTGGTGTCGTTTGCCGAACTCGTCTTCGCCTACATCGACGCACTTTCCGCGGCGAGCGTCGCCGGCCACTCAGACGAGCTTGCGACCAGTGGCCGGGTGCGCGAGCGCTTGCTGGAACGGATCGCTCAGCCCCTCCTCGAGGGCGCACCGGCGGAAGCGGTCCTCGCCGCCGCGGCCAGGGCTGAGTGGACACCGCCCACCACTCTGACCGCCCTGATCGTTCCCGAGTCGCAGGTGCGCCCCGTCCTCGGAGAGGTCTCGGCGGCCACCCTGGTGCTTCCGGATCCTCCCGAGTTAGAGGACGCGGCACTTCTGCTCGTGCCCGACGTGCACGGCCGCGCCCGGGATGTCCTGCTCCGTCGGCTGCGCGATCGTGACTGTCTTATTGGCCCACCCCAACCGTGGCTCGAGGTTCGGGTCTCCTACGAGCGAGCCCTGCGAGCCCACCGCCTGGGCCTCACGGTCGACACCGAGCAGCACCTTGCTCACCTGGTGTTGACCGCCGACCCCCTCGCCTTGGCGGATCTGCGGGCTCGAGTTCTCGCGCCCCTCGACGACCTGAAGCCGACGTCCGCTGAGAAGCTGACCGAGACGCTGCGGGCCTGGTTGCTCCATCAGGGCCGACGCGACGACGTCGCCGGCGCCCTGTTCGTGCACCCGCAGACCGTGCGATATCGCATGGGTCAGTTGCGGGATCTGTTCGGTGATCGGTTGGACGATCCCGAGACGGTGTTGGAGCTGACCGTGGCGTTGGCCCACGACAACGCTCCTCAGGACAGCGCGGGGTAACTTACCGACCATGCGCAGCGCCTCGAATCGTCTGCGCTCGTGGCAGTTCCTGCTTGCCCTGTCCGTGCTGCTGACCGCCGGGGCCGCCGCCCTCGCCTCGTCGTACGTCGACAGCGAGCCGAGCGACGCTGACCGGGTGAAGTATGTCGCCCTCGGCGACTCCTACACCTCCGCGCCGTACGTCCCCCCGCAGACGCCGGGCGATCCGTGCCTGCAGTCCGGGGCGAACTACCCCCACCTCCTGGCCGAGGACCTTCCTGAACTCGCCCTCACCGACGTCAGCTGTGGTGGCGCCACGACCACGAACATGATCGAACCCCAGGTGTTGGGAGCCAACCGGCTGGCGCCTCAGTTCGACGCCCTGTCCGCGGACACCGAGTTGGTCACGATCGGCATCGGCGCCAACGACTTCTCACTGTTCGCCCAACTCATCTACGCCTGCTTCCCCGGCGTGCGCACCGGCGACGTCTGCCATGACGCCTCACCCCGTGGAGTAGCCCTCCAGGAGATCGTCAGCCGGACCCAGAGCAACGTGCAACAGGTCCTCGACGAGATCCAGGTCCGCTCCCCCAACGCCCGCGTGATCGTCATCCCCTACCCACAGCTGATCTCCCCGGTCGCCAGTTGCCCGGACCGCCTCCCGTTCGGTCCTGCGGACTCGGCGTACATCGCGGACGTCAACCGCCGCGTGTCGCAGGCCCTGGTGCTCGCCGCCACCGAGTCAGGGGTGGAGTACCTCGACGTCCTCGCCGCCAGCGCCGGCCACGACATCTGTGCCGACGAGCCGTGGGTGATGGGGAGCCGCACCGACGTCACCGTGGCCGCGTCGTTCCACCCCCTGCTCGCCGAACAGCGAGCGGTCGCCGACCTGCTGGGGGAGCGGTTGTGTGACGGCTTCCTCGAGTGCCCATGACCTCCTGATTCCTACGGATTCACCTGCGCCACTTATCCTTGGCCGCATGACGCATGGGGTGAAGAACACAGCACTACGACGCGCCCTCGCGTTGTCGAGCGCCGCCGTACTCGCCGCCGCCCTTGCCGCCTGCACACCCGCCACGGTCGGTGCCGAGCCGGACGAGACCACCACCGAAGCCAGCAAGGTCGACACGATGCGGTACGTCGCCATGGGCGACTCCTACACCTCGGCACCGGGCATCGCGGGTGAGAACAGTCCCGATGGGTGCTTGCGGTCCCCGCGTAACTATCCGGCCATGGTCGCGGCCACCCTCGAGGTCGACGAACTCGTGGACGTGAGTTGCTCGGGCGCCCAGACACTGCAGATGGACCGGACGCACGTCACCGAAACGTCGGTCAAGGCACCCCAACTCGACGCCCTGGACGAAGGGACCGACCTGGTCACCGTCAGCATCGGCGCCAACGACTACGGCCTCTTCTCCACTCTGGTCACCCGCTGCGCGGCGCTCGCCCAGCGGGACCCGAAGGGCACACCGTGCGCCGATGACCAGAACTCCGGGGCCTGGGACAAGCCGACGATGCAGATCAACCGGATCAGGGATCGTGTCGCGACGGCTGTGACCTCGATCAAGGAGCGCGCCCCCAAGGCCCGCGTAATCGTGGTGGGCTACCCGCAACTCGTTCCGCCGAAGGGACGCTGCGTGGGACGCATCCCGCTCGCGGTCGGCGACTACGCCTACGTCCGCAAGCACCTAGCTGGGCTGTCGAAAGCCATTCAGGCCGGCGCGGAGTCGTCTGGGGCTGAGTTCGTCGACCTTCTCGACGAGAGCGTGGGTCACGACGTCTGCTCGAAGCGCCCGTGGATCAACGGCGCGGTCGGCAAGCCCGATCGGGCCTTGCCCTTCCATCCCTACCCCGCCGAGCAGCGGGCCGTCGCTGATCTGATTCTCGCGCGCTTCTGACGTCAGATCGTGGAGTGGACGACCCCACCGTTCACGACGGTCAGAGCAACCTCCATGGCGCGCAGATGCTTGGCGATCGCCTCGGTGTCGCGCACAGCCGCACGCGAGTTCATCGGATCCAGGTGCGGTCCGGGCTCGGCGGCCAACGGGTCCTGATCCAGCAGGATGAGGTCGCCGCGCGAAGCGAGGTGGACGGTGTGCTGACCGTCCACGGACGCGGCCAGGGTCTCCTGGGTCGTCAACGAATGCTCGGGGTGCCACGCCTCACGGCTGTCTGCGCTGCGGTGAACCGCAGCGGCCATAGCCAGCCACGGATCGAGCGGAGCGACCGGCGCGTCCGACCCCAGCACCATGTTGACGCCCTCATCGAGCATCCAGCGGAACGCGAAGCACCGGTCCCCGCGTCCGGGCCAGATCAACTCGGTCAGGTCGCGGTCATCGAGCAGATGGGCCGGCTGGACGCTGGCCCGTAGACCCAGGTCGTGGATCCGGCGTAGGTCGGAGCGCTTGATGAGTTGGGCGTGCTCGATCGAGTCGCGAGCCCAGGTGACCTCGTAGGCGTCCAGTGCTGCGCTGGCCGCGGCGTCCCCGATCGCGTGCGTGGCCACCTCGAGCCCGGACATGTGGGCCCGAGCCAGCAGTTGGCGCAGTTCGTGAGCCGGGAGGTTCGCCGCGCCGGAAGGGGCAGGGAGTCTGTCGCCGTCGGCGTACGGCTGGCAGCACCAGGCTGTTCGGGTGTTCAACGAGCCGTCGCTGATGATCTTCAGCGGACCCATCGTCAACCGGGGGTCGGCGCCGTAGAGCGGGTCGCCGTACCGCAGACCGCGCTCGATGATGTCGTCGAGGCCTTCGGCATAGGTCGCCATCCGGATCCGAATCAGGTCGCACCCCTGGGTCCAACGCTCCACCCAGTCGTCGACGCCGCCGACGAACTCGAAGTCGACCATGCCGACGATGCCTTCGGACGCCGCCGTCTGGATCGTGTCGCGGTACGCCGCGGGTGAGGTCCCGTCGCCGTCGACGAGTTCGCCGAGCACGGCGTAGGCCTCGAACCACTCGTTCTCGCGGACCACATCCTCTCGCGGCGCCAACATCAGGGCGGCCAGGGCGGCGCTGTTGAGCCACGCGTGGTGACAGTCGCCAGCGATCAGGACGACCGGCGTGATCCCGGTGACCGCGTCCAACTCCGACACGGTGGGTTCGCGCGCCCACACGCCGGGGCGGTGACCGAGCGAGATGATCGGCCGACCCGGCTCGTCGTCGACCCTCTCGCCGACGATCGCGAGGACCTCTTCGGGTGATCGGGTCCCGGACAGGTCCAGTCGTTGGCGGGCGAGGGTCCACTGGCCGAGGTGGACGTGCTGATCCCAGATCCCGGGCATCAGCCAGCGGCCGTCGGCCCGGATCTCCTGGGCTTTCGGCCGCCGCAGGTCTGAGCCGATATCGACCACGAGCCCCTCGGAGACAACGACGTCCACGGGGTGCGACGGAGCCGAGGAGAGCGGCGAGAGGGGGACTATTCGGGCATCACGGATCAGCAGATCCTGGTTCATGCCACTGCCCGCCGTACTCACCCTGGCAACGGTAGTGGGCAGGCCCTGACCCACGGGCCGGGAGGGTGGGCGCGCTGAGATCTCGCGTCCCCATCAGGCGAACTTCGCGTCCCCATCAGGCGAACTTCGTGGGAAAGCCAGCGTCCCCGGAGGGCCAAGGAAGATGGCCACCGGGGACGACTGGGTCAGTTGCGGCAGGTGGTGCGGTCTGGCTGGGGTAGTGCTGGCGGTCAGTTCGCGATCACGGACCGACGGGGATGCCGGTTCCGGCCGGCACCACGGTGCCGTTGACGGTCATGACGCCGGTCCCGCCAGCACCGCCGTTGTTGAAGGCGACCGGCCCCTTGCCTGCGGGCGCTGTGTTGGCGTCCGGGGCGTCGATGGTCAGTCCGGAGGCCGTGAAGGTGCCGCCGGCGTTCCACAAACCGCCGCCCTCGTTGACCGCGCTGTTGCCGGAAAGGACTCCTCCGCTGTAGGTGACATTGCCCGTGCCCGTGACGTGGATTCCGCCGCCGTTGCCGGGGGTGGGACCCGTGGCGTTGTTGGTGAAATCGACATCGGCCAACGTCAGGTTCGCACCTTCAGCGCTTTCGATACCGCCACCTGCACGGGTCGCACTGTTGTTGGCGAACTCGGACCCGGTCACCGTCAGCGCGCCCTTGGTGAGGATGCCGCCGCCGGAGCCGGGGGCGCCGTCGGCGACGTTGTCGTTGAGTGCGGAGTCAGTGACCGTGGTGGCGCCACCGTCGCTGTAGATGCCACCGCCACCGGCGTCAGCGGCGGAGCCCGACGCGGTGTTCCCCGAGACGAGGGAGCCGGTCACGGTCATCTCACCCGCGGCGGAGTTCCACAAGCCACCGCCCTCGTTGGCCGCGGAGTTCCCCGAGACCTGCGAACCGGTGAGCGCGACGGTTCCTGCGCCGGTCAGGTGCAGACCACCACCGTTGCCGGGCGCTGCGCCGGCAGAGTTGGCGTTCAGGGCGGTCGCGTTGAGGGTGGTTGTGCCACCGACGGCTTCGATGCCGCCACCGGCACGGTTGGCGGTGTTGGAGAGGACCTTCGTGGTCGCGTCCGTGGTGAGCGTGCCGAGGTTGTTCAAGATGCCGCCGCCCGAGCCGGCTGCGCCGGTGGCCTGGTTCCCCGTCACCTGGACGCGCGAGAGGGACATGTCGCCCTGATCGTTGTAGAGACCGCCCCCGCCCTGATCGGCGTCGGCGCCCTTGGCCTCGTTGTTCGAGGCCGTGGACTTGGAGACCACGAACGTTCCCGCGGCGGAGTTCCACAGTCCGCCACCCTCAGCGGCAGCGACGTTGCCGTCCACCGTGCTCTCCGTGATGCGCACAGTTCCCTCACCCGTCAGGTGCAGACCGCCACCGTTGCCGGGGGCTGCGCCGGCGGAGTTGTTGCTCAACCTCATGTCCGAGAGCGACGTCGTGCCTGCGAGAGCTTCGATCCCGCCACCGGCACGCATCGCGTCGTTCTCGATGACGTCTGCAAAGCCACGCACACTGACGTCGCCGCCGTTGTTGAACAGTCCGCCACCGGAGCCAGCGGAACCGGTCGCGGCATTCTCGGAGACGATCGACGCCTTCTGGACGACCAGGCGGCCGCCGTCGTTGTAGATGCCGCCACCGCCCTGATCGGCGTCGTTGCCGCCCGCGACATTCTCACTGACGGTGGTGTTGTTGACACCCATGGCGCCGGTCGCGGAATTCCACAGTCCGCCACCCTCGGCCGCGGCGAAGTTGCCCGAGACCGTCGACTTCTTGAGGACGACAACACCAGCACCCGTGGTGTGGATGGCCCCACCGTTACCGGGCGCAAGGCCCGCGTCGTTGCCGGAGAGCGTCGACTGCACCACGGCGACCCGGCCGGCGTTGGTTTCGATGCCGCCGCCGGCGCGCGAGGAACGGTTGTCGGTCAGCATGGAGTTCTTGACCTTCACCTTGCCGCCGTCGTTCATGATCGCCCCGCCGGAGGCACCGGCACCGGTGACCTCACCGTCGCGCAGAACGACGTTCTTGAGGATCAGGTTTCCGCCGTTGCGGATCGCGCCACCACTCTCGCCTGCCGCGGGCTGACCGTTCTTGACCGTCAGGTTGTTGATGACGACCCGGGTGTTGGGCCGCACGTCGAAGGCGCGGTCGAGGTTCCGGGCGTTGATCGCCCAGCCCTCCCCCTCGATCACCAGGTCGTCGAAGACATCGAGGTCGGGGCTCTTGGCGTTCTTGGGGAAGACCACGTTGCCCAACAGGATGATCAGGTCCTTGCCGCCGGAGCGGTTAGCCTTCCGGACGGCCCGACTCAACTGCCCGTGATTCTTGACCTCGAAGGTCTTCTTCGGTGGCGCTGGGGACGCAGCCGCCGAGACGCTCATGGGTGAGGCGGACGCTGCCACTCCAGCGGCGCTCGCCTGAGGAGCTGCGATGGCGAGGGCGGACAGGGTCAATGCCCCGGCCGCTCCTCCCGTCAGGAAACGGACCCGTCGGGTCTTCGGTGTCGTCATCTGCACGTACCTTTCGATCGCGGCGCCGAGGCGGCGAAGCCCGAGCAAGGGTGACCATCTGGTGATGGTCCTGGGGGTCTCTACGCGGCCCACCGGCTGAGCGTTCACTGATCATCCGAAAAGATGTGGGGCCAGTCACATCGGTGGTGTTGGTGCCATGGCGTTAACTACCCATCAAGTCGGATACTCACAGCCCGGGGTCGGTCACCCGGCGGGTGAACGCCGGACCACCGAGATACGTACACACCGTCATGGTCAACGTGGCGTTCCGCTCGAGGGCGCGAAGGGAGTCACCACCGATGGACGAAACGGTCTCGGTGGAGCCACCACTGACTCCCGGTCTCGGCTCCGAGGAAGCGGTTCACGCGGCCTATCTGGAGTACGGCCCTGAGCTGTACCGCTTCGCCCTGCGGGGGCTCGGGGAGCCCGGCACGGCCCAGGACGTCATCCAGGAGACCTTCCTCAAGGCCTGGCGGTTCGCCGATCGGTACGACCCCGAACTCTCGTCCCTACGCGTCTGGCTCTTCGGCATCGCCCGCAACGCGATGATCGACCAGTCCCGCTCCGCGAAGGCTCGGCCCTGGCAGACGACGGTCGTCGACCCCCAGGGTCCGCAAGCGCTCGCGGCGTCCGTCGAGGACTCAACCGACCAGATACTCACCGGGTGGGTCGTCGAAGAGGCGCTGCGCCGTATCTCGGACCAGCACCGGGTCGCCCTCATCCAGACCCATCTCCTGGAGCGTCCCTACGACGAGGTCGCCGCCGAACTCGGTGTCCCGGTGGGTACCCTGCGCAGCCGCGTCTTCTACGGGTTGAAGGCACTACGCATCGCCATGGATGAGATGGGAGTCAGCTCATGAGCGAGCCCAACGACACCCACCACCAGACCATCCGCGAGATGCTCGGCTCCTACGCCTTGGAGCACCTCAACGCCGCCGAGCGCGACCAGGTGGGCGCTCACCTCGATGGGTGTCCCACCTGCCGCCTCGAACTCGAGGAGTTCGCCGAACTCGCTCCCCTGCTCTCCCAGGTTGACCCAGCTCAGTTCCGCGCGGCTCCGAGCCCGCCTCCGGAACTCGGCGACCTCATCCGCGGGCCCCTCGCCGAGGAGACACGGTCCCGCCACATCGATGACCTGGCTCACCGCAGGGGGGACCGGGCCGGTCGGCGTCGCCTGTTCACCAAGGCCACGGTGGTCGCCGCAGCCTTGGTGATCATCGCCGGGTTAGGCGGGGTGGCCATTGGCCGGAGCACCGCCCCTGAGCCGGCCGCCATCCCCAAGGAACAGATTTCCCTGACCAGCACGCTCGACTCCGTCACCATCGACGACGCGTTCCTCGTGCCGCACACCTGGGGAGTCGAGTTGCGGTTCGTCGGAGCCGGCTTCGACGAGGGTGCGGCGTACCAAGCGGCCTTCCAGGGCGATGACGGCGCCTGGACCCCCGCCGGTGAGTTCTTGGGGACCGGCGAGGCGGCCATGACCTGCAACCTGCAATCGGCGATCCTGCGCGATCGGGTCACGACCGTTCAGATCACCGACGCGACCGGCCAGGTAGTCCTGACCAGCAAACTGTGACGCCCCCGCGCCCATGCCGCCACTACGGTGGCGTTGTGGGGAGACGCAGCGCGAGCCGGAGAGCGATGACGGCATCAGGCGCCGCGCTCGCCCTCGCCCTGTTGGCTGGGTGCGGGGCGAATGGCGGCAAGTCCGAGACCAGTTTTTCAGGCTCCGCGGATTCGGCTGGACCGGTGTCTGCTGCAGCGCTCGACCTCGCGGTCAACGAACCACGCGAGGACTCGCTCTACCCCGACGTGGGTGATCCCGGGGTCGATGCGTTGCACTACGACCTTGACCTGACCTGGGATCCCGAGCAGCGGGTGCTCGACGGCAACGAAACGCTGACCTTCCGATCCACCGAGACGGACACCAACTTCCAACTCGACTTCGCCAAAACGTTGAAGGTCGAGTCAGTCGCAGTCGACGGCGACGCTGCCGATTTCGAGCACACCGGTAAGGATCTGATCGTCTCCGCTCCGGTCGAGGCGGACGAGCGGTACGTCGTCGAGATCGCGTACACCGGCACCCCCGAACCGGTGCCCACCCCCACGGCCCGCAGTGACTACAACACCACCGGGTGGACGATCACCGCCTCCGGGGAGACCTGGACCATGCAGGAGCCGTTCGGCGCCTACAGCTGGTACGCCGTGAACGATCACCCCTCGGACAAGGCGCTCTACGACTTCACCCTCACGGTCTCCGATCCGATGGTCGGCGTGGCCAACGGCGAACTGCTCTCGCGGGACACCATCGACGGAAGCACCACGACCAGATGGAGCCTCGACGATCCCGCCGCGTCGTACCTCGCGACGGTGGCGTTCGGCGACTTCGAGGTCAGTGAGTACACCTCCTCCTCCGGCATCCCGATCACCGTCTGGCTGCCCAGCGACCGAGCCGCCTCGATAAAGGGGCCCGAGACCGCTCCAGCGGCGATGGACTGGCTCGAGGACAAGCTCGGGCCCTACCCATTCGACACGTTCGGCATCGTGGTCGTTGACTCCCAGAGCGGCATGGAGACCCAGACCATGGTGACGCTGGGCGACACGTCGTACACCACCTCACCGGCGGTGGTGCTCCACGAGTTGGCCCACCACTGGTTCGGCAACACGGTCGGCCCCAACGACTGGCGCGACCTGTGGATGAACGAGGGCATGGCGATGTACCTCCAAGGCTGGTGGGAGGCCGACAACGAGGGAATCCCGGTTCAGGAGAAGATGGATTTCTGGGCCACCTTCGAGGACGACGAGCGGCGCTTCGCCGGCCCTCCGGCCAAGGCTGACGTCGACAAGTTCGGTTCGGGCAACGTCTATTACAGCGCCGCCCTGATGTGGCACGAGTTGCGGACCCTGATCGGAGAGGAAGCCTTCCTCGACGTCATCCGCGCCTGGCCCGCGGAGCGTCAAAACACCACCTCGGACCGCGAGGAGTTCCTCGGCTTCATCGAGGAAC
>RCMY010005451.1_pt1 | contig 10798 bp, 7 predicted proteins | sample 2041341 | NCBI WGS metagenome assembly RCMY01 (sample SAMN09708234, study PRJNA481090) | Marine sediment metagenome, whole genome shotgun sequencing project.
TCATGCCCGTACACACTCAACCAGCGTCGCAACTCGGCGTAGTAGCGAATCCGCGCCGGCTCGTCGGACAGCGCAAGATCATGCATTCCGCCCTCAATGCGTATCAGGGTCACGTGTCGACCGAGGTTGGGAGCCCGATCCGCGAGGGTGTCGACGTCCAGAACCACGTCGGCGGTGCGGAGTTCCTCACTCCACTTGCGACGAAAGTCACTACGGTCCGACAGGAGAACCACCACCGGCACGTCGATTGTGAGGCCTGCTGACACCTTTGCCTGCCCCTGCATGACGGCCGCAAGCCATCCGACGCGGACCGCAAAAGCCTTGTCCCCTTTCAGGTTCAGGTTGTAGTCCCAGACGCCGTCCTCCGTCGCCGATATCGTGCGACGGTAAAAGCCTGTCTCGCTCAGCGGCAGGACCGCCGTGGGCGACAGGGTGCGCACAGCGCTGAACATCGGGAGCAGAGCGGGCCTTACCGCCGGATACCCCTGCAGTTCCAGCCAGGGTGCGTTCAGCACGAGGGCCGAGGCGACCCCTGGGCGCTCATCCGCCCACAGTGCCGCTATGAGTCCCCCCGTAGAATGCCCCATGACCACAATCTCGTCGTGTCCCTCGCGCATGATGATGCGTACGGCCTCGTCGATCTCGTCATGGTAGGCCGAGAGGTCGGACACGAAACCGGCGAGTTGGCCCGGTCTCAGCGACCGGCCATAGCGTCGAAGGTCCAGCGCGTGGAAGTCGTAGCCCAGTAGCGCCATCTCGTCGGCAAGCTGGGTTTGGAAGAAGTAGTCGTTCCACCCGTGGATGTAGAGCATCGCCCGCTTGTGCTTCGGCGGGTTGCGTCGAACCAGCGTGGCGCACAACGAGCCCTCCGGTTCGCCCGCGTATGTGGGGGCGTCCGGTAGCTCGAGGGTGACGGCCTGGAAGGACGCCAGCAGGGAATCCCTGGACCAATTCGTCACGATGGGAAACGATCGGCAACGACGTCAGTCGTCGTCTTCGTCCTCTTTTTCGCTGCGGGGGCTGCGGCCGTTCGATGAACCGTACTCCTCGGCCAGGTCTGCATACCCTTCAGGGATGCGGTCAGACTCTGACACGTCGGTGTAACTGTGGCCCCGAAGCTCGCGCTCCAGCGATCCGAAATCTGTATCCATGGGGCGATACTTCAGGTCGCGTGCAACCTTGGTCTGTTTCGCCTTCGCACGGCCGCGTCCCATATCGGGTCGACCCCCTCGCTGTGTCCTTCGCGGACGAACCGCGGAATGTGTAAATAACTCGTGGGCCATAGGCTACCTGAGGTCCCCAACTTGTCCAAAGGCTTCTCATCCCATGGCGCTCCCCTCGCCCAGTGGGGGCAAGCACGCAACCGATAGGCTGGCGCCGAATCCAGGACAAGGTCCCCCACCGATGAGGAGTTCACACATGGGCAAGATCATCTACACACTCACAGACGAGGCCCCCCTGCTGGCCACGCACTCACTGCTGCCGATCATCGAGGCATACGCAAGCAGAGCAGACGTCGAGGTGGAAACCCGCGACATCTCGCTGTCAGCCCGCATACTCGGCCAGTTCGCCGACAGTCTGCCGCCTGATCAGCAGCTTCCTGACACACTCGCTGAGCTGGGCGACCTGGCGAAGACGCCGGATGCCAACATCATCAAGTTGCCCAACATTTCCGCGTCGGTTCCGCAGCTGAAGACGGCAATCGCCGAGCTGCAGTCCCAAGGTTTTGCACTGCCCAACTATCCCGAGGATCCCCAGAGCGATGCGGAGCGCGAGAACCGCGCACGCTACGCCCGCGTGATGGGCTCTGCAGTCAACCCTGTGCTCCGCGAGGGCAACTCGGACCGCAGGGCCCCCGAGTCCGTCAAGAGCTACGCCCGGAAGAACCCACACCGCATGGGCGCTTGGTCCTCGGACTCGAAAACAACTGTGGCAACGATGGAGCACGGCGACTTCAGGGACAACGAGCAATCCGTCGTTCTTGACTCCGACGACGCCCTCACCGTCCGCCACACCTCCACCGACGGCACCACCACGGTGTGGAAGGAAGGGCTGAAGGTCCTGGCCGGTGAAGTGGTGGACGCCACGGTGCTGCGTGTCGCTGCTCTTGAGACATTCCTGAAGGACCAGATCGCTGCCGCCAAGGCTTCCGACGTCCTGTTCTCGGTACACCTGAAGGCAACAATGATGAAGGTGTCGGACCCCATAATCTTCGGCCATGTCATTCGGGCATTCTTTCCCGAGGTCTTCGCCACGTACGGCGATGACCTCTCCGCCGCAGGCCTCTCCCCCAATGATGGCCTCGGCGCCATACTGGCCGGCCTTGGATCCGTCGAGAACGGCGCCGAAATTCGGGCGGCATTCGAAGCCGGGCTGAGAGATGGCCCGGAACTGGCCATGGTGAACTCCGACAAGGGCATCACCAACCTGCACGTCCCCAGCGACGTCATCGTCGACGCATCCATGCCGGCCATGATCCGTACGTCGGGCCACATGTACGGGGCAGACGGTGGAGAGGCCGACACCCTCGCGGTGTTGCCGGATTCATCGTATGCCGGCGTTTACCAGGCAGTCATTGATGACTGCCGCGAGCACGGAGCATTTGATCCGAGGACGATGGGCACCGTTCCCAACGTGGGTCTCATGGCGCAGAAGGCCGAGGAATACGGCAGCCACGACAAGACATTTGAAGCTGCCACCGGTGGCCGTGTGGATGTTCTCAACACTGCTGGCGACGTTCTGATGTCACACGATGTGGCGGCGGGCGATATCTGGCGCGCATGCCAGACCAAGGATGCGCCCATCGCCGATTGGGTGAAGCTGGCCGTCACCCGAGCCCGTGCCACGGGTTGGCCAACCATTTTCTGGCTGGACGACTCCCGTGCCCATGACATGAACATCGCCAAGAAGGTGCTTGCCGAGTTGGCACAGCAGGACACCGACGGTCTACACATCGAGATCATGAATCCGGTGGCCGCCACGAAGTTCTCCATTGAACGGATGCGACGCGGCGAAAACACCATTTCGGTGACCGGCAATGTGCTGCGCGACTACCTGACGGACCTGTTCCCCATCCTGGAGCTCGGCACGTCGGCCAAAATGCTGTCGGTGGTGCCCCTCATGGCCGGTGGTGGCCTGTTTGAAACCGGAGCCGGCGGCTCGGCTCCCAAGCACGTCCAGCAGTTGTTGGAGGAGGACTACCTCCGCTGGGACTCGCTCGGCGAATTCCTGGCGCTGGCTGCTTCACTGGAGCACCTCGCCACCACCCAGAACAATGCCAGGGCACAGATCCTCGCGGACACACTGGATCGCGCCACGGGAACTTTCCTCGATCAGGACAAGTCCCCCACCCGTCGCGTCGGTGGTATCGACAACCGAGGCTCGCATTTCTACCTGGCCCTGTACTGGGCACAGGAACTTGCCGCCCAGGACAAGGACGCAGCCCTGGCTGATGTCTTCACCACGATGGCGCAGCAGTTGGCCGAGAATGAGGAGCAGATCGTCTCCGAACTGCTCGCAGTCCAGGGCAAGCCGGCCGACATCGGTGGCTACTACCGGCCCGACGAGCAGAAGGTGACCGCTGTGATGCGCCCCTCGGCAACGCTGAACAGGGTGATCGACGCGCTCGCCTGATCATGAGCACCAAGAAAAGGCCCGCATCCTCGGCTGCGGACCTTTTTCAACTCCGAAATCTTCATCCCAGCGGAACCGCTCGGTCATCCGTGGCCTCAGGTCCGCTGGTTGCAGTCACCCTTGATGAGCCAGGAAAACCTGCCCATCCTCGGGCGCCAGCCGGGCATCGACACTCGTTGGCCGAGTGACGTCACGTGACCGCGATGTAGGTGACAAACGCCACGAGGCTGACCACGGTGTAGAGGCTCAACACGTTGTTGCTGTAGGCAATTTCGTGCTCTCTCTGCCTCGGAAGGAAGATGGGGACGATGAACGGGGGCGGCAGGATCAACAGGGTGAACACTGCCGCCTCGACGATGGGCGGCAACCCCAGCACCCCGCCGATGACGAAATGATTGAGAAGCAGAGCCAGTGGCAGCACCACTGCGAAGCGCAGGGCGACGAGCGGCGCCGACCGTGCCACGCCGGAGCGGGTGAGGCGTGTGCCGTACCCCACCACGATGAGTATCACCGGAACGATGATGGCGGCCAGGTAGGAGAGCGTCTGCAGCAGTGCCGCCCCCAACGGATTACTCGCCAGGACCGGCCCCAGGCCCACCACATTGAGCAGCAGACCGGCCGCGATGGCGATGATGACGGGCGAGGCAACGAAAGAGCGGACCGTCTCGCTCAGCGAAACCGCTCCCTCCATGGTGCGGCGGAGCAGGGTGACGTAGACGAACCAGATGAAGAACTCATGCCCGAGCCCCACCATCCCCGCCACAGGCACATTTCCGATGCCGTAGGCAGCAGTGAACAGAGCGATCCCCACCATGCCGAACTCGAATCCGGTGAACAAGTACGGCGTCACCGATGAATGGCCCGGGAGTACACGCTTCGCAAGGTGCCCCAACGCCAGCAACAGCAGACAAACCGCCGGGATGATGAAGAGGATGGCGATGTATTCGATCTGGAAGTCGATGGCCAGGAATGCGTTGAACAGCACGGCCGGCAGGACAATGTTCACCACAAGCTTCTTCAACGTGTCCACGCCCGTGTCATCCAGCGTTTTCGTCACACGGAGAAGCATCCCGACGCCGATGAGCAACAGGATAGGCAGGACACTGACGAGCGTCCCCGCAACATCACCCATGACACCCACCACACTCTCTCAGTGCCCAGATGTTCCCACAGGCGGGTTCGGCAGTCCTTATCGGGGTGGGTGAACTCCCGGGGATCGTCAGGCCAGCTCGGCGGCCCCCGGGCCGTCGTGCTCGACGATCTCACCGAGGACCCAGCTCTCCACGCCACGCACCTGCAGCGCGGCCAGCGCGGTGCTCACCTGGTCCTGCGGGAGGATCGCCACCATGCCCACTCCCATGTTGAGCGTGGCGTCCACGTCAGCCTGACTCAGGGAGCCGACGGACTGCACGAGCTGGAAGATGGGGCCCGGTGTCCACGACGAGCGCCGCAGGACCGCCCGCATCCCGTCGGGAATGACGCGGGCCACGTTGTTGACCAGTCCTCCCCCCGTGATGTGGCTCATGGCATGAATCTCCGCCCTGCCAATCAGGTCGAGGACGTCCAGCGCATAGATGCGCGTGGGCTCGAGTAGCTCTTCGCCCAGCGTGCGCCCCAGTTCTTCCACGTGGCGATCCAGCGACCAGCCGGTCTGCTTGAGCAGGACGTGGCGCACGAGTGAGTACCCGTTGGAGTGCAGTCCGGAGGCCGCCATGCCGATCACTGCGTCGCCCGGCTTGACCCGGTTTGGCCCGAGGATGGAATCACGTTCGACCACCCCCGTGGTGGCACCCGCGATGTCGTACTCGTCAGGCCCCAACAAACCGGGGTGTTCGGCGGTTTCACCGCCCACCAACGAGCAACCAGCCACGATGCAGGCCTCAGCGATACCGGAGACAATGGCGGCGATGCGCTCGGGAACCACGCGACCACAGGCGATGTAGTCCGTCACGAAGAGCGGCTCGGCGCCACTGACCACGAGGTCGTCCACCAGCATGCCGATGAGGTCGAAACCAATGGTGTCGTGCTTGTCCAGTGCCTGGGCAATTGCCACCTTCGTGCCCACGCCGTCGGTGGACGATGCCAGTACCGGCTGCCGGAAGCTCTTCAGCGCACTCGCATCGAAGAAGCCAGCGAAGCCGCCAAGGGAGCCCAGCACCTCAGGGCGACGGGTGCGGGCCACCGATGCCTTCATCAGTTCCACTGCCCTGTCACCCGCTTCGATGTCGACACCGGCGGCCGCGTAGGCGCTCTGTGGGCTGTGGTTCACGTCTCCTCCAGATGCAGCAGTTCAGCTTGACCGGGCGGGATCGCCACGGGATAGGCACCGTCGAAGCAAGCCCGGCACAGCTGCCCGGCAGGAATGTGGGTGGAGGCCGTCAGACCCTCCAGCGACACGTAGCCGAGGGTGTCCGCACCGATGGATCGGCAGACCTCCTCAACAGTCAGCCCGGGAGCTATGAGCTCCGCGCGGCTCGCGAAATCGATGCCGTAGAAACACGGCCATTTCACCGGAGGCGAGGAGATGCGCACGTGCACTTCCCGTGCGCCGGCCTCCCGAAGCATCCGCACCAGTGCACGTTGCGTGTTGCCCCGCACGATGGAGTCATCGACCACAACGAGCCGCTTGCCCTCGATGACCTCACGCAACGGATTGAGCTTCAACCGGATGCCCAGTTGGCGGATGGTCTGGCTGGGTTGGATGAATGTGCGTCCCACGTAGGAATTCTTGACGAGCCCCTGGCCATACGGAAGCCGTGATTCCTGGGCATAGCCAATGGCTGAGGGCGTACCCGATTCGGGCACTGGGATCACCAGGTCAGCATCCACCGGATGCTCGCGGGCAAGCTGGCGGCCGATCTCCACTCGTGTGGCGTGGACTCCCTGGCCTGCGATCGTTGTGTCCGGTCGTGCCAGATAGACGTACTCGAACAGGCAGCCCTTGGGATCTGCAGGTGCAAACCGCTGCGCCCGCAACCCCGCCTCGTCGATGGCGATGAATTCGCCGGGCTCCACCTCGCGGACGAAGCTTGCGCCCACAATGTCCAGTGCGGCCGTCTCCGAGGCAACAACCCAGCCGTTCTCCAGCCGTCCGAGAACCAGCGGCCTGATCCCCTGCGGGTCCCGCGCGGCGAACAGCGTCGTCTCTGTCATGAAGGTGATGCAGAAGGCTCCATGCAACCGGGGCAGCACCTCAAGTGCAGCCTTCTCCAGATCGTCGCCCACACTCACGAGCAGCGCCGTCACCAACGAGGTGTCGTTGGTGGAGTCCATCGACTTCTTCTCGGGCACCCGCTCGGATGGGTTCAGCTTCGCGAGCCACTGCTGCAGCTCTTCGGTATTGGTCAGGTTGCCGTTGTGGGCAAGCGCCAATCCGCCGGTGGCGGTCGCCCGGAAGGTGGGTTGGGCGTTGTGCCAATTGGAGGCACCAGTCGTTGAATAGCGGGTGTGTCCCACAGCCAGTCGTCCCTTGAGGGAACTGAGGGTGGCCTCGTCGAATACCTGGGCCACCAGCCCCATGTCCTTGAACACCATGATGCGCCGACCATTCGAGACGGCAATGCCTGCCGATTCCTGACCACGATGTTGAAGCGCGAAAAGTCCGTAGTACGTCAGCTGACTGACGTCCTCCCCCGGCGCCCAGACACCAAAAACACCGCAGGCGTCTTGGGGCGCCCGTTCTTCAGGGTCGATGTCGAGGCTCAGGCGGCCATCCGGGCGAAGCACCAGCACAGCGTACCCTTAAACAGTGTCCCCACCCACAGATCAGGAGACCCTTCGATGATCGCTCTGTCACTTGCACTTGCGCTCCGCGAGTCCGGGCTCCGGTGGCGCCCCGGGGCGGGCGATCGGTTCACCATCAGTGCCCCGGAGATGGCCGGCGATGTGTTCCACCTGGCGGACATGGTCATCGAGGCCCGCATGTTGGACTCAGGAACGATCCTCGCGTTCAACGGAACCACTGAATGGGCGCTGGATTCGGTGGATCAGGACCAGACGATCTGGCTGCCGGACGAGACGCACTTGCGCGAAGCCCTTGGATCCGCCTTCAACCACCTGAGCCTTCGTGATGGACGACACGAGGTGCAGATCTCAATCGACGGCCACAACCAAACATTCATCGACGAGGACGTCGAAAACTCCTACGCCCAGGCATTGCTGGCGGTCCTGACCCGCAAGTAACCGCGTCGGACCCCATTCCACGGGAGGTTCCTGCACTCAGATCCTCGACGCACAGGGGTCAGCGGCAAACCGAAACCAGGAGTGGGGTCACTGGCCCAAGTTCTGCAGGAGCAGTGCTTCGGCGACGGCTGCTTTCGCGAGGTCTCCAACGTCGACACTCTCGTCTATGCCGTGCATGCGCGAGTCCGGATCCGTGATGGCGGTTACCAGTACCGTCGCATCGGGATGACGCTTCGCGAACTCGGCCACGATGGGGATGCTGCCCCCGCAGCCCATTTCCACAGGCGCCACGCCGAAGGCATTCTGGAAGGCATCCTTGGCTGCCTGCGCGTGTGGCCCCGTAAGTTCGATTGAGCTGGGGGCACCGCGTTGCCCCGGTTCCACTTGCACATGGGCACCCCACGGCGCGTTCGTCACCAAGTGCTGTCGGAGTGCTTCCTCGGCCAGGGCGGGATCCTGGCCGGGGGCCAGCCTGACGCTCACCTTGGCGCTCGCGCTCGGGATGAGGGTGTTGGAGGCATCGGCGATGCGGGTGGTGTCGATGGCCAGAACTGATGCGGCAGGCTTGGTCCACATGCGCTCCACCATCGAGCCGTCACCAATGAACTCCACGCCGTCGAGGACCCCGGTTTCAGCCTTCAGCCGGTCAAGCGGGTATTCCAGTTCCGGACCGGGAGTCTGTACGAGCCCCTCAATGGCCACGTTGCCGCGTTCATCATGCAGCGTTGCGAGAAGTCTGCAGAGGCTGGTGAGGGCATCAGGCACCACCCCACCGAACTGACCGGAGTGCAGACCCGTCTGCAGGGTTGAGACGTGAACCGTGGCGTCGACGACCCCTCGCAGGGTTGTCGTGAGGCTTGGCTCGCCCACTGCCCAGTTCACCGAATCCGCGATCACGTAGACGTCAGCGGTGAGTTCGTCGGAGTACTTGTCGAGCAGTGCAGGCATCGAGGGCGATCCGATCTCCTCCTCACCCTCGATGAAGATCTTGACCCCCACGGGGGGCAGTCCGTTGAAGACCCGCAGCGCTGCGAGATGGATCGCGATGCCACCCTTGTCATCGGCAGAACCGCGTGCATAGATTCGCCCCGCTCGCTCCGCTGGGGTGAATGCGGGTGATGTCCATGCTGCCGGGTCTCCCGCGGGTTGCACGTCGTAGTGCGCATACAACAGGACTGTCGGTTTGCCCTCGGGTGCCGGGAAATGACCGTAGACGGCTGGTTTGCCGCCAGCCTGGAGCGTCCGCACCTCGGGACAACCAACACGAGTCAGGAGATTCGAAACGTGGTTGGCGGCCGCCAGCACATCACCGTCATGCTCCGCCATGGAGGAGATCGACGGTATGGCAATCAGTTCAAGTAGGTCGGCAATGGTCTCGGGCAGTACTCGCTCAACGGTCCAGGCAAGGTTCGACATGGCCACCACCGTACCCGCCCAAGGGCGTCGGCCGGGTGGTTCCCCCATGTGAAGTACCGCCCCGTGGGGCCACCCCGGATTCCTACGCGGATCGGTAGGGTTGCAGTTGGTCCGATCGTCCCCGAAACCCAGGAAATGAAGCAACTGTGAGCAACCAGTCAGAGTGGTGGCGCAACGCCGTCATCTACCAGATCTATCCCCGCTCGTTCGCCGACGCATCGGGCGATGGCTACGGCGACCTACCGGGCATCATTGAACGGCTCCCCTACCTGGCACAGCTGGGGGTGGACGCCATCTGGATGTCGCCGTTCTATCTGTCCCCCATGGCTGACGCCGGGTATGACGTTGCTGACTACACGGTGGTGGATCCTCTCTTCGGTGACACGGCTGATGCCGGAGAACTCATCTCGCGAGCCCACGACCTGCGGCTCAAGGTCATCATCGATCTGGTCCCCAACCACACATCCGATGAGCATGAATGGTTCGAGGCTGCGCTTGCAGCGGGGCCGGGCTCCAGCGAGCGAGACATGTACATCTTCCGCGACGGGCAGGGAGACGACGGCGAACTACCACCCAACAACTGGAGCAGCGTGTTCGGCAGCTGCGGATGGACCCGGGTGCACCGCCCGGACGGCACGCCCGAGCAGTGGTATCTGCATCTCTTCGACGTCAAGCAGCCAGACCTGAACTGGAACGATGAACGCGTGCGTGCCGCCTTCGACGATGTGCTGCGTCACTGGCTGGATGCCGAGGTCGACGGATTCCGTGTCGACGTCGCGCACGGCCTCGTGAAGGAAGCCGGCCTCCCTGAGCAGGAGGAGGTCACTGAACTCCTGGGGACCAATCTGGGGCCCATGTGGGATCAGGACGGCGTCCACGAGATCTATCGTCGCTGGCACGGCGTCCTGGAGGAGTACGACGGCGACCGCGCGCTCGTGGCCGAGGCCTGGGTGCCGGATCTGGACCGGCTCGCTCTCTACGTCCGTCCTGACGAAATGCATCAGGCGTTCAACTTTGCTTTCCTGACGACTCCCTGGGACGCAGCGGCCTACCGCTCGGTGATTCGCGAGAGCATCGCCGCCAATGACGCCGTCGGTGCGCCCACCACGTGGGTGCTGAGCAACCACGATGTCATGCGTCACGCCAGCCGACTTGGCCGCGAGGACACTGCGAACCGCAACGGCGCTGGTCCCGAGGATCCCCAGCCGGACAACGAACTGGGGCTGCGGCGCGCGAGGGCGGCAACGCTGATGATGCTGGCCCTGCCCGGCTCCGCCTACGTCTACCAGGGCGAGGAACTTGGCCTTCCTGAGCACACGACGATTCCCCACGAGTTGCGGCAGGACCCGGTGTGGGAGCGCTCGGCCGGTGAGCAGGTGGGGCGCGACGGTTGTCGTGTCCCGATCCCGTGGACCGCCGATGCCCCCGCGCTGGGCTTCTCCCCCACCGGTGAGACGTGGCTGCCCCAGCCCGAGGCATACGGGCCACTGGCTGCTGACCAGCAGATTGATGTGCCGGGCTCCACCTGGTCCCTCTACCGCGATGCCCTGGCGTTGCGGAAATCGCA
>RCMY010005452.1_pt1 | contig 10798 bp, 5 predicted proteins | sample 2041341 | NCBI WGS metagenome assembly RCMY01 (sample SAMN09708234, study PRJNA481090) | Marine sediment metagenome, whole genome shotgun sequencing project.
ACCAAAGAAGCCCAATTACAAAAACGGTGCTTAGAATATGTTTTAATTTCATGATGTATGTTATATAAATTTCTGTCTGCAAATTTAACAAAACATCTGCAAATTGTTGTATTTATTGACATATAAATACCTTATAAAGATGACCAATGAAAACAATTTTTATCAGCAATCATTTAGATCTGGAATCTTTGAAAAAGAAATAAATTAATAGTTAATTTTACTCTAGAGAATCTATTTAATCACTACTGACTTGAGCTCAATGAAGAAAATCTTTCTTTTTATCATTTTATTTTTCACACAATTAGTTTTTTTTGCCCAGAATATGAAATATCCATTTCAAGACGCCTCGCTAGACCCTTATAATCGCGCCACAGATGTGGTAAACAGATTGACCTTAGATGAAAAAATTGCTCAAATGCAGGACATTGCACCTGCGATAGAGCGTTTGACAATACCAGAATATAATTGGTGGAACGAATGTTTACATGGCGTGGCCCGCGCAGGTGCTGCAACATCGTTTCCCCAAGCTATTGGGATGGCGGCTACATGGAACCCCGAATTGATCAACCAAGTAGCGACTGCAATAAGTACAGAAGCGAGGGCGAAATTTAACCATAGTATAAAACTAGGACAACGAAATAGATACCAAGGCCTAACAATGTGGTCTCCAAATATTAATATTTTTAGAGATCCCCGTTGGGGTCGAGGACAGGAAACCTATGGTGAAGATCCCTATCTTACTTCAAAATTGGGAGTTGCTTTTATAAAAGGGTTACAAGGCGATGACCCTGATTATTTTAAAGTGATAGCTACTGCCAAACATTATGCAGTACATAGTGGCCCAGAATATAATAGGCATAGTTTCGATGCCTACACAGATAAAAAAGATTTATGGGAAACTTATTTGCCTGCATTCAAGGCCGCTGTTGTTGAGGCTAAAACTTACTCAGTTATGTCTGCTTATAACAGATACTTGGGTGAATCTACGACTGCAAACTCAATGCTATTGAATGACATTTTACGCGTCAAATGGGGGTTTAACGGATATGTAGTATCGGACTGTGGAGCGGTTGAAGACATTTATCTGCGTCATAAAATTGTAAAAACGGCAGAAGAAGCCTCTGCCCTGGCCGTAATTTCCGGTTGTGATTTAAATTGTGGTTCGACATATGCCCATTTGAAGAAAGCTGTTGAGCAAGGATTGATAGCTGAAACAGAAATTGATACCGCTGTTAAGAGACTATTTCTAGCCAGAGTAAAATTGGGACTCTTGAATGCGTCAGATAAAATTCCATTTTCAGATATCTCTGATGATTCCATCGAATCAAAAGCACACCAAGAATTAGCCTTACAAACATCCAGAGAGTCTTTGGTATTACTGAAAAACCAAAAAAACACATTACCCTTATCCAAAGATGTAAGGGAAATAACGGTAATTGGCCCTACGGCCAATGACAAGCATTTTGTTCTAGGTAATTATTTTGGGACGCCTACTTATCGCAAAACAATTTTAGAAGGAATTCAGGATAAAGTTTCCAAAAAAACTATCGTCAATTATTTCAAGGGTACGAACATAACTAACGAGACCCAAATATTGGATCTTATAGGGGAACCTTTTTTTGTAGGGGGAATAAAAACTGAATATTTTGACAACAACAATTTAAGCGGAACACCTGTTGCAAAGAATACTGAGAAGACAATAGATTTTGAATGGGGAGGTGCCGCGCCTATAGATGTATTAACTCCTGGCAAATTTTCGATTCGATATTCAGGTATTCTTAAACCTGATTTTAGTGGTCATGCCTCATTAAGCATAATGGAAAGCGGAGGTTCTTATACCATGTTCATTGACCAAAAAGAAATTGTGGTAGGTTCAAGTGAAACTGAGGATATTGCGAAAACAGTTCAATTCACAGTAGAAAAAAACAAGAAATATAAATTTGTATTGGAATACAAATGTACTAACCAGTGGATTTCTTCAATACAAATGTTATGGAACAAAGAGCATCTGATTGGTAAAAATAACATGATTCAAAAAGTTAAGGAAAGCGATATTGTCATATATGTTGGAGGCATTACTGCTCGATTGGAAGGTGAAGAAATGCCAGTTGAGATAGAGGGTTTCTCTAAAGGTGATAGAACAAACTTAAAATTACCTAGGGTCCAACATAAGTTAATTAAAGAATTATATGCATTAGGGAGACCCATAATATTTGTTCTAAGTGGCGGCAGTGCCATGGCCATTAACTGGGAACAAGAAAAGCTAGCTGCTATTCTGAATATTTGGTATCCTGGCCAAGCAGGAGGAAACGCAGTAGCGGATGTTTTATTTGGAGATTACAACCCCTCGGGTAAGCTCCCGGTAACTTATTATAAATCTGTTAAGGACCTACCCCCTTTCGAAGATTATCACATGAAAGGTCGTACGTATCGTTATTTTGATGGTGAAGTACTATACCCATTCGGTTATGGTTTGAGCTATACCCAATTCTCATATTCTACACCTATTTTAGAAAAATCAGAAATGAACAAAACGGAAAACAACCATCTAAAGGTAACGGTTACGAATGATGGAGCGTATGATGGGCAAACAGTAGTGCAGCTGTATGTCAATGATAAGGAGGCTAGTGTTAGCACACCTTTAAAGTCCCTAAAAAAATTCAAAAAAGTATTCTTATCCAAAGGGGAATCCAAAACGGTTGAATTTGATATTTCAGCTGAAGATTTATCAATATTTGATAACAAGGGAAATAGTTTTGTTGAATCAGGGGAGTTTGAAATTTTCGTCGGTGAAGATTCAGCTACCCAAAACAGGGTTATGCTGACAGTAGAATAAAAGTACTTAGCCAATTGGAATAAAAATGAAGAATGAGATTTTAAAATCGGCCTATTCACCAGAATATTTCAGAAAACGCGGACATCAGTTAATTGATCAACTGGCCGACCATTTAGAAGCTTCATTAAATGAAAAATCAGATAAAGTAATTCGATGGAATCTCCCTGAGGATGAGTACACCTATTGGAAAGATTTTCTTATCAACGGAGATGCAGCTCAACTTTTTCCCGAAATAGTAAAACATACCACCCACGTACATAATCCCAAATATATTGGCCATCAGGTCTGTCCGCCCGCTCCATTGGCTTCACTTTCTGGATTAATAAGCGCATTGTTAAACAATGGTATGGCCGTATACGAAATGGGTATGGCACCTTCAGCCATAGAAAGAGTGATTACCGAGTTTATTTGTGCTAAAATTGGATATGACGATAATTCAAGGGGCTTTTTGACTTCAGGAGGTACTTTAGCTAACCTTACGGCACTGCTATCCGCTAGAAAGGCCATTTTAAAGCATGATGTTTGGAACGAGGGGCACGGACATGATTTGGGCATTATGGTTTGTGAGGAGGCGCATTATTGTGTTGACCGCGCCGCTAGAATCATGGGTCTTGGTGAAAAAGGAATCATTAAAATCCCTGCCACCCCAGGATATGGTATGGACACCTCCGTATTAGCAGGTTATTATAAAAAAGCAGCGGATAAAGGCATTACGGTTTTTGCGATTGTTGGTAGCGCACCTTCTACCGCAACAGGTATCTATGATGATTTGGAGACCATAGCCACATTTGCCAATAAACATAATATCTGGTTTCATGTAGATGGGGCTCATGGCGGGGCATCAATTTTTTCAGAGAAATATAAACATACCGTAAACAGTATCAACCAGGCGGATTCGGTAGTGATCGATGGGCATAAAATGATGATGATGCCAACTATTACAACTGCCCTTCTTTTCAAAGATGGAAATCATTCCCATGCAACATTCAGTCAAAAGGCCGATTATCTATTAGACCAATCTGAAGATGAAGATTGGTACAATTTGGCAAAACGTACTTTTGAATGTACCAAGACCATGATGAGCATTCAGTGGTATACACTATTAAAAACCTTTGGAGAAGGCATTTTTGATGAATATTTGACCACTTTATATGATCTAGGACAGCAATTATATGAAATAATCGAGATTGATCCCCAATTTGAATTAGCCGTAAAGCCCATGTCGAATATTGTATGCTTTCGATATGTTGATGACTCACTCAATAATTCGGAATTAAACCAACTCAACAAGCAAATTAGACAACAAATATTGGAAGAAGGTGAATTCTATATCGTTCAGACAAAATTAAGGGAGATTCATTATTTACGTACCACGATCATGAATCCGTTTACCACTAATGAGCATCTAAAGCAATTGTTAGAAAAGGTTAAAGGAATAGCGAAAAGTATTTTAAAGTCCTAGTGTAATTGACATCCCCTTTAATCCCCCTTCAAAGGGGGAATTCGTTCTATCTTTTTAAAATTAGATTCAAGATTATATCTCCGTTATTCTTATGACAAAGGACTGAGATTGAAAACAAAATCATCTACTGATAATCTAAACTATTCCCCCTTCAAAGTGGGAATCATTCCCTCATAGATTCCAAAATCCTTTCTTCAGTATCTTTAGTCGAAAAGTTGACAGCACACTCAATCAAAGCTAAATGGGAATATGCTTGTGGAAAGTTTCCTAATAATCTTTTCGTATTAAAATCAATATCTTCACTAAACAAACCTAAATGATTACTATAAGTCAATAATTTTTCAAAATGCTGCATAGCCTTTTCCTCTTCACCAATTTTGAACAAGCTGTTTATAAACCAGAATGTACATATCGTAAATGAAGATGAGGGCAATCCGAAGTCATCTTCATTTTTGTATCGATATAACAAGCCGTCGTTACTCAAATTCTTTTCTATAGCTTTGACCGTACTCACAAATTTTGGGTCTTTCGCTTCAATAAAACCGTAGGATTCCATTAAAAGCACTGAAGCATCCAAATGGGTTGAGCCATAGGATTGTGTAAAGGCATTTACCTCATCATTCCAGGCATTTTCATGAATATCCCGCTTTATTTCCTGTTCTAATTGTGTCCACGCCTCTAATTTGCGGTTCTTTTTTAATATTCGAGCTACTTTTACCGCCCTATCCATAGCAACCCAGCAAAGTACTTTTGAAAATGTAAAATGCCGGTCCTCGGTCCGGAATTCCCAAATACCCTTATCAGGTTCTTGCCAGTGTCTGGAAACAATCCAGACAATTCCCTTGGTAATACCCCAGAGTTCCTCACCATTTTCAATATCGGTACTGAATTTAGCCAATTGGGCATGAATGACATCCATTAAAATTCCGTAAATATCATTTTGCTTCTGCTTATAAGCTGCATTACCTATTCGCACAGGTTTAGAGCCCTTATAGCCACTTAGATGGTCCAGTGTCTCTTCGGTCAACTTCTTTTCCTTATTGATACCGTACATAATTTGCAGCTTCTCATCTTTATCAGGAATCAAATCAATGATAAACTGAAGATATCTTTTGGCCACATTTTTATGACCTAAACCAGACATAACCTTTATTACCATCGAGGCATCTCGAATCCAACAGAAGCGATAATCCCAATTTCTCACTTCTCCAATGGTTTCCGGTAATGAAGTAGTAGCCGCAGCCAATACAGCTCCGGTCTTGTCATAGCTTAATAACTTCAAGGTAATGGCACTACGTGTAATTTGCTTATTGTACTTTTTGTATGTGGGAGTTCGGTTGGTCCAATTTAACCAATACACCTTGGTGCGCTCAAGATCTAGATAGATCTTTCTTGAGGTGGGTTGCAGTATTTTTTCATTATACCCTACAAGAAAATATCCATTTTGGATAAGCTCGATTTCCCGGCCCTCAACAACGGCATTTTTATTGAAAGAGGTATACAAAAAGATAGTGTCGAATTTTTCATTCCGGGTAATGCTAACAATAAAGTTCCTTTTAACGTAAGTTTCAGTAACACCCAAGGCATACTCAAGCTTAGGGTTGTATTTTACGCTAAACTTAGGTCTGCCCTGAATATGCCTGACATGTCTTGCAATCTCTGGTGGTGCGTAATAGCCCCCCTCTTCTTTGTAATATCTAGGCATGAAATCGTGTAGCTCAAAAATATTTTCACCATCGGAAAATCTGGTAATAAGAACAGCTGTACTTTTTTTGTACCGCTGTTTAATGTTGTAATCATCTGAAACAAGTATTTCAAAGCTCCCACCAATTTTCTCATCTAATATTTTAGCAAAGACCGATGAAGAATCAAATTCTGGAAGACAACACCAATCTAAGGATCCTGTTTTCGATATTAGGGCTGCACTCCTACAATTTCCAATAATTCCGTAATCTAAATTGTCCATATTTCAATTATCCGCTAAAAGCAAGTTATAAGTTGGTTTTACCATGCAATTTGACGAATTTTATAGAAACGAAAGCTTAAACACGGCAAAATCATTCAATTTATGGGCAAAACTATCATAATCTCAAATAGACTACCTGTACAATTGCAAATTAGCAATGGAACCATCTCCGCAATACCAAGTGTTGGAGGATTGGCAACAGGAATGAAATCGGTACATTCTGGCGGCGATAGTCTTTGGATTGGCTGGAGTGGGTTGACCGATGAAGAGATCCCTGATGAATTGGCTCCTAAAATAGATAAAGCTTTAGCGGAACATGGATCTTCAAAGGTTAGGTTGACTTCAGCTGAGGTTGAAGGTTTTTATTTTGGATTCAGTAATAGGACCATATGGCCTCTTTTTCATTATTTTTTAGAGTATTCCGAATTTGAATTGGATAGCTGGGAGATTTACAAAGCCGTTAATCAAAAATTCGCTGATGCCATTTTAGAAAAAGCCGATGAAGATGATACTATTTGGATCCATGACTACCAATTGATGTTGGTACCCAAAATGGTCAGGGAAAAGCGTCCTAACATATCCATTGGCTTCTTTTTGCATATTCCTTTTCCTTCTTATGAGATCTTTAGGACCCTACCGTGGCGGAAAGAAGTGTTAGAAGGACTTTTGGGTTCGGATTTAATAGGCTTTCACATCTATGATTATGAGCGGCACTTTCTAAGTTCTGTCCGAAGATTATTGGGTCTGGAAGTGAGTTTTAATGATATTTATTTAGACAATAGGATTATTAAGGTTGACTCGTTCCCAATGGGAATCGATTATAAAAAATTCAGTGAAGCTGCCAAAGAGCATGAAAAAAATACAGCTGCCCAACAATCAGATTTGCAACAGCGACTTAATAGCCATAAAAAATCTACCCCTGATGCGAAATTGATTCTATCGATTGACCGTTTGGATTATTCTAAAGGAATCGCCAAACGATTGAATGCTTTTGAATACTTTTTAAATAAATATCCACAGTACAAAGAAAAAGTGCGCTTGATTATCTTGGCAGTTCCCTCCAGATCCAAGGTTCCTCAATATCAATTACTTAAAAAGGAGATTGATGAATTGGTAGGTCGGATCAATGGGGACTTTTCAACCGTTAGTTGGACACCCATTTGGTATTTCTATCGTTCTTTACCTTTTGAAAACCTTATAGACCTTTATACTTCTAGTGATATCGCATGGCTTACCCCTTTACGCGACGGAATGAATCTTGTAGCCAAGGAATATATTGCAACAAGAACTGATAAAACCGGGGTTTTGATACTGAGCGAAATGGCCGGTTCTGCCAACGAAATGAACGAATCATTATTGATAAATCCGAACAATTTTGAGCAGATTGCAGATGCGCTGAATCAAGCTATAAATATGCCCAAAAAAGAGCAACAAGAACGTAATACCCATTTACAACGAAGGTTGGCTAGATACAATGTAGAGCAGTGGGCCAACGATTTTATGTCCTCATTACAAGCCCAAAAAGACAGGGATGCCGCAAACGTTTCCAAAAGGTTGACAGAGCATCGATTGAGTGCTGTCTTGGAGGATTTTTCCAAAGCCAAAAAACGACTATTGTTCTTGGATTATGATGGCACCCTTGCCGGTTTTCACGTTGATCCACAAAAGGCCGGACCCGATAAAGAACTCTATCAACTTTTAGATGCCTTGAACGAACTCGAAAACACCGAATTATATCTCGTCAGCGGTCGTGACAAAGACACTTTTGCCAAATGGTTTTTACCAAAAAAATATAACATGATCGTAGAACATGGGGTGTGGATATCTAAAAATGGGGAAGATTTTAAAATGCTTGAAAATGTAAAAAACGACTGGATGGAAAAAATACGCCCAGTACTCGAGTCCTTTGAAGATAGGACACCAGGAAGTTTTATTGAGGAAAAGAATTATTCCCTGGCTTGGCATTATCGCAAAACCGATCCTGATTTTGGAAATCTAAGGGCCAACGAACTGAATACCGTTTTAACCAGTTTAATCGCCAACGACGATCTTAGTGTGTTAAATGGAAATAAGGTGATGGAGATCAAAAGCAGTAATGTCAATAAAGGACGTGCTACATTACGGGTATTGGGAGAAGACGACTATGATTTTGTCTTTGCCATTGGTGATGATTGGACAGACGAATTTATGTTCCAAGAACTACCGGAAAGCGCAGTAACGGTTAAGGTAGGAAGGCAAAAGACCTCAGCCCGGTATTATATTGATGGTATAAAAAATGTTCGTGATTTGCTAAAGCGATTTACTGATTGAAAAACCAATAATTATATATTATCTTCCAAAAATGAAATATATAATTGCTGTAGGATTCCTATTGGTATACCAGACCATATTTTCCCAAACCAATACCGATCTTTTTTTAGTAGACATAAATGATGGTAAGGTTGCAATTACCGACCCATTTAATATCAGCAATAATGAGGGCTACGACAATCAACCGTCATTTTATGATGATGATGACATTTTGTTTTCATCGACTCGAAACGGACAAACTGATATTGCGCTCTATCATATAAGAACAGGCACAATTGAATGGGTTTCCAAAACCCCAGGTGGTAGTGAATATTCCCCAACAAAAATCCCAAACAAGGAAGAAGTCTCCTCTATTCGTTTAGACACTAATGGGTTACAACGTTTATATAAGTATGGAATTAGGAGTGGAGAATACAAAGAACTACTAAAAGATCTAAAAGTAGGATATCATGTTTGGTATTCGCCAGAAATTTTGGTCACTACTGTTTTGGTCGAAAATAGGATGGATCTGGTTGTTGTTAATCCAAAGAATAACACCAGTAAAACCATACAAAAGAAAGTCGGAAGATCACTTCACATAATACCAAATACAAATCTGGTAAGTTTTGTAATACAGGGTGACCAAGAATCTACCCTTATGTCTTTAAATCCCATAAGTGGCGAGACCAAAAAAATCATAACACTTGCTGATAAATCCCAAGATATTTGTTGGATGAATGATGGAACCGTTCTTACTGGTTATGGCAAATCTATCTTAAAATTCAATCCACAAACAGATTCAAATTGGAATGAGCTTGCACGCTTTTCGGATAAAAACATTAACAATATAAGTAGGCTTGCTATCAATGCGATGAATACAAAATTGGTACTTGTTGCTGAAGAATCCCCAGAAGTAATTGTCCAAAAGCAGGTCGATACTTTCAATAGTGGTAATCTAGATGCCTTTGTTTCTTGTTACACTGAAAATGTATTGGTTCAAAACTTTCCAAACGACACTTTGTATATTGGCAATACAAAGATGAAAGCCAATTATAAAAGATATTTGACCAATAATCCTGATACAAAAGTCAAGGTCACAAAACGTATTGTTATTGGAGATAAGGTGATAGATGAGGAATTAGCTATTGTTTCTGGTAAAAACCATCAACAGGTCGCAATTTACGAAGTCACTAATGGAAGAATTGGCAGTATGACTTTCATTCATAAGAAATCACTAAATACAGATGCTGAAAAGGTTGTGCAAGATCAGTTGGATGCATATAATTCCAGGAATATCGAGGCCTTTGTAAACACATATTCAGATAATGTCAAAGTTTTTGATTTTCCCGATAAGCCTCTTTTTGAGGGTAAAGATAAAATGCACGAAAGCTATGGCAGCTTTTTTGAATCAACCCCCGATTTAAATTGTGAAATCAAAAACCGTATCGTAATCGGCAATAAAGTCATTGATGAAGAATACCTGACCATAAATGGAATAAATTACAAGGCAGTTGCTATATATGAAGTAGAAAATGGTAAAATTGCAAATGTTACCTTTATTCGTTAACACAACCATCTAAAACTATGACTTATTACATCCCTTAAAAATGAAAAAAACACTCCTCCCTCTATTACTCTGCATCCCAATCTTTGTATGTTCCCAAACCGATAGTCGAATCTATGAAATTATAAATTCAGTTTCTGCGGATCGTATCGAAGCTGATATAACAAAATTGACCAATTTTGGCACTCGACATACCTTGAGTGATACGGTTTCACAAACGCGAGGCATTGGTGCCGCCCGCAGATGGATCAAAAATGAATTTGAAAAGACCTCAACAGCCTGTGGAGATTGTCTAGAGGTTTTTTATCAAAAAGATTTGGTCAAAAAAGGAGACAATGGCCGAATTGTACATGATGTTTTAGTGGTAAACGTGGTTGCGATGCAAAGAGGCATTAAATATCCCAATCGTTTCATCATCATGAGTGGTGATATAGATTCTCGTGTGAGTGAACCAAATAATTTCACTTCAGATTCCCCAGGTGCCAATGACAATGCCAGTGGTATGGCGGGAACAATAGAAGCTGCACGCGTACTTACAAAATATAAGTTCGAGAATAGTATCATTTATGTAGGTCTATCTGGTGAGGAACAAGGACTTTATGGAGGAAAAGGACTAGCGGCCTACGCCAAGGAAAAGGGTTGGGAAATAATAGGTATCATGAACAATGATATGATCGGAAA
>RCMY010005453.1_pt1 | contig 10797 bp, 8 predicted proteins | sample 2041341 | NCBI WGS metagenome assembly RCMY01 (sample SAMN09708234, study PRJNA481090) | Marine sediment metagenome, whole genome shotgun sequencing project.
ATTCTTCTTCAAGCCTCGCGTCGGTTGATCGGGCAGCACCGTCGCCGGGCAGAGATCATCGACATCGACTATCCCGTCACCGTCCGAGTCGGCACTGACCGAGAAGCAATCTGTCACTGCGGTTGCTCCAGTACTCAAACAAGCCGGCACCCGTCACGGTGTCCGGAAGCGCTGCACCATCGGCCAGGGCACGCCGCCGGGATTCGGCGATGTATGCCCTTGGGTCATCTTGAAGGTTGGCATCCTGAGCCTTCACAACCATCCGCTTCCCCTCCATTCCTAACGACCGGGCCCGTTCACATCAACTTCGCCCACCGGAGGTTAGTGCTCGCCAAGTGAAAGGGCCCCAGCCACGGCCCAGCCATGCTTGAGAGCTGTCGCAACAGGGGACCGATCCGTCATTCCTTCATTGCCGGCGGCGGGGAGGGACGATCTAAACGAATCTCCGCAAACTAAGGGACCGTCCACTAGGTTTGCGAAGTGATCAGCGCAAGCAACGATGACCGCAGCGACTTCGGCAGTTTCCTTTCCCAAGGAATCGCAACGGGGGCAATAGGACTGGTTCAGGTCAGCCTTGCAGTATCGCTGGCAGCGCTAATTTTCACTGGCGACCTCCAGCAAGCACTGCCCCTGGCTGCGGGATCGAGCATCCTGGGTGGTTCAATCGTCAGCGCGATCGTCGGTTGGAAAAGCGGATTCCGGGGCGCAATGGCGGGATCCCAGGACACGGGTGCCGTTGTACTGGCGACGGTCGTAGGTCCTGCGACAGCCTCCCTCGCGGGTCAAGCCCAGCTCGTGACCGCACTGGTGATGGTGGCGATTTCCACGCTCCTCATCGCCCTAGCGTTTTTTGCTCTTGGCCACTTCGGCCTCGGATCGGTGGTTCGCTTCATCCCGCAACCGGTGGTAGGGGGATTCGTCGGCGGGACCGGTTGGTTGATGACCTGGGGTGGAATTGAGGTCATGGCCAACCAGAAGATTCGAGTCAGTTCCGATTTCCTGTCGGCCGCAACCGCGGCGTTCGTCGCCAGCGGGCTTGCCCTTTCCCTGTTCATCACGTTCGCCATTGTTCGCAATCTGCCCCCACTCTCCATCAGCGTTTCCATATTCTGCTCGGGACTCCTCTTCTTCCTTGTCGTCTTCGCCACCTCCTCCATAGCAGCGGTCGAGGCCAGCGGCTGGCTGCTGGGTCCCTTCGCTGATGGGAGCGGATGGAGTCCGTTGGGCCCAGATGATCTGGGCCGGGTCGATTGGGGCGTGATCCTCGGACAGGCGCCAGCGTTCGCCGCTATCACGCTGCTGTCCGCTGTGGCCCTGCTGCTCAACCTGACCACAGTAGAGGTCGTCGTTGATCAGGATCTCGACCTCGACCACGAACTGAGAGTGGCCGGCCTCGCGAACATCGCAGTTGGTCTCACCGGCGGCATTGCGGGCTATCACAAGATCTCTGACACGCTCCTGGCCCAGAAGATGGGTGTCCGGACTCGAGCGGTACCGATTGCAGTGGGAGCCCTGGGTGTGATTGTGCTGCTCACAAGCGGGACCATCATCGGACTCGTGCCCCGCCCTATTGCGGGCGGCGTAGTAGCTGGTTTGGGTCTCTCGCTTCTTTGGACTTGGCTCGCCGATTACATCATCGGTGGCAGCCGGACGAACCAGATTCTCGGGATCTGCATCGTCGGCGCAATCGCGCTCTTTGGACCGCTCGAGGGCGTGGCCGTCGGAGTTGCTATTGCGGCGGGCCTTTTCGTGATTGCCTACAGTCGAATCGATCCCATCCGGCATCAGTTCTCCGGACAAGCCGCCCAGAGCAGGGTCGACCGGCCGCCCATAACCCGTCGGGTTCTCGATCCCAAGAGGGGCGGCATTGAGGTGGTTGTGCTCGACGGCTATCTTTTCTTTGGCTCGGCGGATCGAATGGCCAGCGCCATTTCAAATCACACAGAGCGGGACCAAGACCTCCGCCATTTGATAATCGACTTCCAGCGCGTCTCGGGGATGGACATCTCGGCGATGTCGGCAATTACATCGGCTGTGGTGAAGCTGCAAAACGCAGGAGTGCAAGTCCGCCTCTCCCATGCCTCCCCGGACATCCTCCACGGCCTAGGCGAGTCGGGCGAGCTCATCGAAGGGGCGTACCCGAGTCTAGATCTGGCTTTGGAGTCGGTCGAGAACGTGCTGCTGGAGGACTCACGCCACAGTGACCAGCACGCTTTACGGGAAGAGCTGGACCGAGCAGTTGGAGGAGGAGCCGACCTCCTCCTCACGAAGTGCATGAAGATCGAAGTCGATCAGGGAGAGCAACTGATTCGAGCTGGCGACCCGGCAATGTCCCTGTTCCTTGTTGAACAGGGCACGCTCACAGCGGTCGCTCCGGGAGCTGCGCGCGGAGTGCATCGATTTAGAACCGTTGGACCTGGCAGCGTCCTGGGCGAGATCGCCTTCACCACCGGCGGGGTCCGCACCGCCGATGTCTACGCCGACTCAGCCGTAGTGGTCTATGAATTGACCAAGGAGGCGTGGTTCGCACTCGTGTCGGAACACCCCCAGACGGCTCTGGGCTTCCAACAATTCCTCACCCAGATTCTGGCCGATCGTATGCGTTCGAACAGCGCCGCCATGATTCAACTTCTCAACTAGCAATCGCAGGAACTGGCAGGCGCGAGAACAGCAGCTAGGAGAGGCCGCTCGACTACGCCCCGGCGAATTCTTGGTGAGAGGGCGGAGAACCCCGAGATGATTGCGGGGCCAAGGTATTGCGCTAGTGTGCCTTGAGTCACTATTTAGGACAGGGAGCTTCTGAAGGGGAGGGGAGCATGTCGGCAAAGAACACTGGCCGCGAGAGCGACACCCTGTCTTCGGTCGATCACTCGATCAACGAAGCCGCTGTGCACAAGCGGGCCGAGGAAATTCTGGCCCAGGCCGAGATCCACAGCGAGGCTCTGGTGGTCCCAACGCCCAGCAATCCGGCTCTTGCAGGACCGTTCCTGGCACGCAAGGCCATAGATAAGCTCGCCGGATTTACCGGTTTGCTCACCCAGATCCTGATTGTGCTGGTCCTACTGATGGTGCTTTGGTCGGTCATCAGCCGCCGCATGGATCGGTCATTCGGAACAAGCCTCATCGTTTCGCAATTCCAGGAGGGCCAGCGGATGGGGTTCGCGTTCCTGACGCTCCTCGGGATCAATTTCGGCATTCGGGAGGGCGTAAACCCGCGCGTCGATTTCTGGTGGGCGGAGTTCTCCAATAAGCGGAAGGCCCTGATCGATATCGTCCTGCACACGGTCCTGTTCCTTCCGTTCGCCTGGATGGCGATTGGCGTGCTGATTGCCCCAACCCGTCGGTCCACATCGGGGAATTTGAGCGGCGACTTTGATACGTGGCGGATCTGGCAAACGTGGGAGAGCTCGCCGGACGCCGGGGGCCTTCCAGTGAGCCCCATTAAAATCATGCTCCTCGCTGGCTTCTGCCTGCTGTTTTTGCAGATCATTGCGGACATCATCAAGAACGCTTTCGTGCTGATCGGGCGCGAGGACCTCGCTGGCATCCACCAGCATGCGGCACCGATCCGAGTGGAGTAACAGATGGGGGATCTGGGAGTCTGGCTGGCCTTTGGGATGTTTGCGATCTTCTTGGCGATGATCCTCATCGGCTACAACGTGGCGTTCTCCTTTGCGGCCACAGGGATCGTCTTCTCATTCGTTGGCAACCTCACGGGCGACTTCAACCCCGACCGTCTGAACCTCCTGGCTGACCGTTGGTTTGGTTCGGTGCGCGACGAGCAACTGCTGGCTGTCCCGTTCTTCGTGCTGATGGGGGCCGTCCTGGAGAAATCGGGACTGGCCGAACGACTACTGAACGCCATAGGCATGCTGATGGGACCCATCAAGGGCGGCGTCGCAGTTGCCGTCGTGATCGTGGGAACACTGTTGGCTGCGGCCACGGGAGTAGTAGCCGCCACGGTCATTGTGATGGGTCTCCTCAGCCTGCCCACGATGGTGCGGCTGGGCTATGACCATAAGCTCGCGACCGGCGTCATCATTGCCTCCGGCACCCTTGCGCAGCTGCTGCCGCCATCGATCGTGCTGATCCTGTTGGCGTCCCAACTGGGAACGGGGATCCTCGGGCTATTCGCCGGTTCCCTGATTCCCGGCTTGTTGCTCGCTTTTCTCTATGCCGCGTATGCGCTGATCATCAGCCAGCTTCGCGATGTCGGGCCAGCTATGCCACCCGAGGAACGAACGCTTGGCGGGAAGGTGCTGGCGCTGGAGATCCTGTTCTCCGTCGTGCCGGTGATCCTGCTGATCCTGGCAGTCCTTCTCAGTATTTTCTTCGGTATCGCAACCCCAACCGAATCCGGCGTGGTCGGAGTGGTCGGGGCCCTGGTCCTCGGTGCTCTCAACTTCGTGTTTGATAAGGCCCTCGTGGCCGCCGGGGCGTCGCATGTGACCCCAACGTGGAGGCTCAGGAAGGAGACGTTCGTCAGTTCGGTTCGATCCGCCGCCAACATCACCATTCTCGTCATGACCCTGCTCCTGTGCAGCAATTTCTTCAGCCTCGTTTTCGATGTATTGGGAGGACAGAGACAGGCCGCTGAATGGCTCAGCGGCATCGGCGGCGGCAAGAACGGCTTCGTGCTGGTGGCTATGGTCGCAATCTTCATACTGGGTATCAACCTGGAGTTTTTGGAAATCACATTCATCGTCGTGCCGATTTTTGTGCCTGCGATGGAGGCGCTGAACTTCACCCAGGTGGACCTCGTGTGGTTCGCCGTCTTGATGGCCATAAACCTGAATATGGCCTTCATCAGCCCTCCTGTGGGGTTCTCGCTCTTCTATCTTCAGAGCGTCGCCCCGCCTGAGGTGAAAACTGCCGACATTCACAAGGGCGCCATCCCATTTATGGTCCTGCAAGGCCTTGCGCTTGTGATCATTGGGTTTTTCCCCCAGATCGTGGAAGCATCGTTTAACTTCTTTATCAACACCCCTGAGGCCGTGGAGGCAATCTCCGTGGTTGGGGGCTGACCAAACAAGCCGGCGTTCTCAATGAGCGTCGTTACCAACCAAAGAATGGGGAGAAAATGTCCGACTTAACAGAAGCGGAAACACTGGAGGCAACCTTCGACGCTGCCGCCGAGAAGATTGTCAACCGGCGCAGATTTCTTGGCAAGGCCGGTCTCGGCGTTGCTGGCTTCGCAGCGAGCGCCAGCATCATGGCGGCCTGTGGCTCCAGCGCCGACAACGCTGCTGACGGCGGTGGAGATGGCAGCGGCGATGACGGCAGCAGCGATGACGGCAGCAGCGACGGCGAGACCGTCGATCTGGTGCAGGACTCTGACCTTCCCGAGATCGAATGGGAGATGGCCACAAGCTGGCCACTCGCCCTCGATACCATTTTCGGTGGCGCCGTGATCTTCTCCGACACGCTGTCCGAACTCACCGGTGGCCGCTTCAAGGTGAACCCGCGTGCGGCTGGTGAACTCGCCGGCGGTTTGGAGGTGCTCAATGCCGTGGTGTCCGGTGGTGCCGACGGCGGGCACACCGCCTCGTATTACTACGTGGGCCAAAACACGGCCATGCAGTTCGGGACAGCGGTCCCATTCGGGCTGACCAGCCGCCAGCAGAATGCCTGGCTGTATGAGGGAGGGGGCGAGACGATACTCAATGATTTCTATGCCGAGGAGTTCGGGATAATTGCGTTTGCTGCCGGCAACACCGGCTGCCAGATGGGAGGTTGGTTCGGTAAGGAAATCAACACGACCAACGACCTCAACGGCCTCACGATGCGCATCCCCGGCTTAGCCGGCAAGGTACTGAACAACCTCGGCGGCGAGCAGATTTCAATACCCGGTGGTGAGATCATCACCTCGATCGAGACCGGTGCGATCGACGCCGCCGAATTCGTCGGTCCCTACGACGACGTAAACCTCGGCCTTGACCAGTTGGGCTCAGACGTCTTCTACTACTACCCGGGCTGGTGGGAGCCGGGCTCAGCGCTTGACGTACAGTTCCCGCTGGAGAAGTGGAATGATCTCCCGGCGATCTATCAGGCGGCTATTCGGGCGTCCGCCAAGGCCGCAAATATCGGCATGATGGCCCGCTACGACAACCTCAACCCGCAATTCCTGAAGCAGATCGAGGCTGCCGGCGTAACGATCCTGCCCTTCTCCGACGAGATCATGGACGCCTTCCAGGACGAGACCGAAACCGTATTGGATGCCGAGGCGGCCGCGAATCCGGACTTCGCTAGCATTTTGGGCCCATGGCGCACCTATCGGGACGACATCCAGGCATGGCATAGCCTCGCAGAAACCGAGTACATGGTGCGCACCTCGCTCAATCGCTAGGTCTGCCCTGCCGGCGTGGTTCGTCGAGCAGCCCTACTTCGGGGTAGGGCTGCTCGTTTGGTTTTAGGCTGGTGCGGTGCGCCACCTGAACCTTCTGCGATCGGTGCAACGACTCCTGCCCGAGGGCGAGCAGGTGCTGGCTGCGTCCTATGGCTACGCGCGACACCGACTCTCACTGCTCTACGCGCTCGCCGCGGGGTCAGCAATCTTTGTTCTTGTCAGTCTGCTTGGCGGCTACACAGTGCCCAGCCGCGCGGTTCTTGGAGGAGTCGCGGGTGCCGTGGCCATCGCAGCAACCACCGAGTATCGAATATTTGCCAGAACCACCACGGGATTCGTGCTCCTCCGGGGGAGTCGTATTCGCCTTGCCGCCACCGCAGTCCTACGACGACTGGAACCCGACACGACTGTTGCGCCCGTGGGAGGCAACCTCATTACGGTGGAATGGGAGATTGATGGTCGCCTCTATTCGGTTCCCAAACGGGCCGACGCCCATCTGGCACGAGTGTTCCAACGGTCGGAGTAGCGACGTCCTCGGCACTTCTGACGGGCCTCGGGCGGTGCCAGTGCTAGGCCACGTCACAATGACCTTGGCGACCTGGCGCAGGTAGGGCTGCTGGTGGGGCTATACTGGATCCTGCGGTAGTTGGTGGGCCTCAAGCCGGGGCTGACTGCTGCCGATAGATGCTGAAGTGGTTTTGCCTGCTGCGGGTAGGGCGTTGTTCTCGAATGGAACAGCTGCTGAACGCTCGTGGTGATTGATGGAACCCACACCAACGAGGAGCCCTTATCTCCCTTCTAGAGTCCACCGGACATGCCCCTGTCACGGAACGTGCCAGGGGTGAAGACCAAGCGAACAAGGCTGTCGTGCCGCCGCCGCGCCTCCTGCCCGAGGCGATGCAACGCCATCTCGACGGCGTCCCCACAACTGACGATCTTTCGCTACTAGCTGAGAATCGTATCCACTGGGTCAATGCCCTGGTTCGTCAGCTCGACGAGCTTGAGTTCGCCATCGAGGACGCTCGCCGGCACATTCCGCGACCCACGAAGTTCCTCGTCCTCGATGACCTGAACGCCGAGGCCGACCGGGTCGATCACGCACTGACCGAGCTCGTGGGCCCTCCCCGCAAGGGCGGCAAGAAACCCCCGCCCCAACCGGGCGAAGCAGTCGCGTCGCTGCAGCTCTCCTGGCAGTCCGGTCAGGTGGTTGCCTGGATGGGTGGATGGAATGCGGACGTCAGGCCAATCGAGGATATTGAAGAAGCTTTGGACGCAGCGGGATCGGTGATCGATTGGGATCCCGCTCCCGACGTGAAACTTCCCGACGAAACTACGGCGCCAGCGCTCGCTGCGCCGTTGGAAGACGCCTTGGGTTGGCTTGTCTCGTTAGCCCGGACCCAGGACGACCCTTCTATAGGTGCAAGTGCCACCTGGCTGGGCTTGGCATCGGCCAGTGCGGTTCGCTGCGTCACCCAGGGCCGGATCGTGCCGCAGGTTCGCAAGGCCAAATCACCGCCCACCGATGGTCCTAAAGCGCCTCCGCACCACAACTACTACGAGGTGTTTTGGCAGCCCGCACTGATCGAGCCGGAGGAACTACGACTACTTGCCGAATCGTGCCCCGGAACCGCCGCAGTCTTCGAATCGCGACGCGACGGGCGGGCATTCACCGATGCGGTCCTAACCGATTTGACTGACACGATCGTCGCCGCCTCCGCCACCCGCCTGGAGGTTCCGGCACCGCCCCCGACGTTGAATAACAAGTCCGACATGGTGGAAGCCATCCTTGCCCGGCTCGACGGTGAACCGTTCCTGGCTCCTGCCCGACTGGCTTCAGAACTGAGTCGCCGCCTCGAACAATGGGCGGCCCCGGTTATCCAGAGTACGAAGCAACCACTTGTGGTGGAGCTCAACGAACCAGACAGCTCGGGGGCGTGGCACTTGCGGGTACTGGCCCAAGGTGACAAAAAGGCCCTGGACCCGGTCGAGCAGGTGATGGTCACGTCCTCAGCTGTGCGTTCCAAGCGGATAAAAGAGCATCTTGTACGGGTCGAACGGCTCTATGACGTCCTCATGAGACCGGGCAGCCGACGCCGCGGTGAGGTGCTCCTCTCCCAGGACGAGGCCTGGTCGTTCATGACCACGACCGGTCCCGTGCTCATGGCGAATGGCTATGACGTCCGCGTCCCTAACTTGTCCAAACGCAAGGCCACCGCTTCGCTGCGCCTGACCGCCGAGGAGGGGAAGGATGCCGTCGTCGGCGCCCAGCAACTGGCCAATGTCCGCTGGTCGGCGATGTTCGACGATGTCGAGCTGTCTGCCGCCGACATCGCCCGGCTGGCCCTCGAAGCCCGTCCTCTGGTCCAGAGCCAGGGGCGCTGGATCGAACTCGACAAGGCTGACCTTGCCCAAGCCGCAAGGGCGCTGGCCGAGCGGGAGAACCAGAACACGCTCAGTGGAGCGGACATGCTCCGGCATGCCCTGGGCCTGGAAGGCTCTCCTCTAGCTGGCGGTGTTTCAATAGCTGGCAGCGGTTGGGCGGTGGACCTACTCCGCTCTGCCCAGAACATGCCGACCGACCTCCCGACCCGTCCACCGGGTTTTGTGGGCGAACTTCGCTCCTACCAGGCCGATGCGTTAGCGTGGCTCGGGTTCCTGGAGTCAGCCGGGCTGGGCGGTTGCCTGGCGCTCGATATGGGTCTTGGCAAGACACCCACAATGCTCGCGCACATTGAACGGACCAAATCCAAGGGCCCTGCGCTCGTCATTGCTCCCCCGGCCGTGGTCGGGAACTGGGCTTCAGAGGCTCGTAAGTTCACTCCCGACCTCAAGGTCCGTGTCCATCACGGACCCAGCCGAGCCGAGGGCCGGATGATCGCCCGCGCGGTCAGCAAGGTTGACCTTGTAATCACCACCTATGGGACCGCCATCCGCGACATGGCTCGGCTGGAGGAGATCGAATGGAACAACATCGCGATCGATGAAGCACAGGCCATAAAGAATCCCGCCAGCGAGACCGCCCAGACACTCCGCCGACTGAACGGTCGGTCCAAGATGGCTCTCACTGGCACACCAATCGAAAATGGCCTTGGAGATCTGTGGGCCATCCTGGATTGGGCGAACCCCGGCTTGATGGGAGGCCGGAACGATTTCGTCGCCAATCTCTCTGCCAGCAAGCCCGGCTCCATGTCGAACCGAGAGAACTCCGAAAGCGTGCTCAAAGCGCTTAATGGTCTGTTGGTATTCCGACGTACGAAGGCCGAACCGGCAATTGCCGCCGAGCTTCCCGATCGGATCGACGAACTGGACCACTGCGCAATGACACCCGAACAGGTCGGGCTCTACCAGGCGACACTCGATTCGCTCATCAAACAGGCAGCGGACGACGATACGCCCAAGAAGAAGGGCGCTGTCCTGGCCGCTATTACCCGCCTCAAGCAGATCTGTAACCATCCAGCGAACTTCAACTCCGAGGACGACGGCCCAATTGGCGGTCGCTCAGGCAAGTTGGCCCGGCTGGATGAGATCCTTGACACGGTGTTCGCCAGCGACGAGAAGATGCTTATCTTTACGCACTTCGCGACGTGGGGGACAACCATGGCGGAGTATCTGAGTGAGCGAACCGGCGAGCCGATTGCGTGCTATCACGGCGGCCTTGGTCGGACCGCCCGAGACAAACTGGTCAGCGATTTCCAGAAACGTCCCGGAAAGGGCGCCATGGTGCTCTCTCTCAAAGCTGGCGGCACCGGCCTCAACCTCACCGCTGCTTCCCACGTGGTCCTCTATGATCGCTGGTGGAACCCGGCGGTGGAGGACCAGGCCCGGGATCGCGTGTGGCGTATTGGTCAGAAGAACACCGTGATCTGCCATCGACTCGTTTGCCCCGGAACGATTGACGAGCGAGTGGAGGAAGTTGTGGCTGGCAAGCGCCAGATCGCCGACCTGGTGTTGCCCAAGAGTTCCTCCGTCGGCGACCTCGACACGACGCAACTGCAGAGTGTCCTGGGTATCGACCCCGAAGCACTCCTTACGATCGACGAAGTTGACGAAGCCGAAAGATTGGCCAACGCATCATGAACGCAGCAAGGGCAAAGACTGCCGGCAATACCGCAAAAAGCGGCGGATCCAAGGAAACCCCGGCCTCATCGAGCAAATCGGCAAAGCGCAAGCGGGCCCGGAATCGTAAGAGTCGGGCGAAACAGAACCGAGCCTTCTGGGGTGACGAGAGCCGCCTGCCCGACGCACCCACAACGGCGCCCATCACGAAGGATCCGTCCTCGGTGATTCGCTCGCTGGGTCGACCGCCCCTGCCCGGCCGAGAGCAGCAGGCCGGTCACTACTTCGAAGCGGTGACTATGCGGGCCGTAGCGATCGGCTCCGCTATCGCCGCCGCGGGCGAACTCCTCGACGCCGACGACCTGTAACAGCGCGACCTACATAGGGTCGGTCAG
>RCMY010011089.1_pt1 | contig 10797 bp, 7 predicted proteins | sample 2041341 | NCBI WGS metagenome assembly RCMY01 (sample SAMN09708234, study PRJNA481090) | Marine sediment metagenome, whole genome shotgun sequencing project.
CCGTGCTCGACGGCTGGGCGCAGGACCCGAATACGCCCAAGTCCTACACGGCGGGAACCTGGGGGTCGGTGGCCTCGAGCAACTTGCTCGGGCGCGATGGCAGCGAATGGCGTCAGGACTCATGAACCCCGCGAACGCAGAACCGATTCCCGCGCACGGGCCATTGCGTTTACCCGCACATGTCGGCGGTGGCAGCTACGGCACGGCCGTGCAGGCGGCGCGAGCGCTTGCCGAACGGGTGGGTGATTTGCTGCGCAGCGCGCTTGAATCCCGCGGTCGGGCCAGCCTGGTGGTGTCAGGCGGGCGCAGTCCGGTGGCGTTCATGGAAGCGCTATCGCAACAAGCGCTCGACTGGGCCAAGGTGTATGTCACGCTCGCGGATGAGCGTTGGGTCCCGCCGGACGACCCCGACAGCAACGCCGGTCTGGTACGCAGCGCGCTCTTGCAGGGCAAGGCGGCCACCGCCCAATTCGTGGCGCTGTACGGTGGCGAAGCGACCCCCAAGGCCGGGGTAGCGTCGTGTACCGAGCGCTTGTCACGGATGATGCGACCGTTCGACGTCATGGTGTTGGGGATGGGTGAGGACGGGCATACGGCATCGCTTTTTCCGGAAAGCGCGGAACTGGAAGGCCTGCTCGCGCCCGATGCGGCGCCGGTGGGCGCCGTTCGCCCGCCGCACGCTCCACATGGCCGGATCAGCATGAGCCTGCCCGGGCTGCTCGATTCGCGGGTTGTCTTTGTTCTGATCAGCGGGTCGCGCAAGCGTGAGGTGATCGAGCGCGCGTGCGCGCAGGCCAACCCCTTGTCGACACCCATTGCGGCGGTATTGATGCAATTACGCACACCGGTCGAGGTGTTCTATGGTGCGACCGATTGAGGCGATTTGCGCTGTGCAACACGCGCGCCCGCGGTGGCACGACATGTTTTTTGTAATCAGGCACGACCGTGGCTAACGAATCCGGCAACGGTCACGCCGACCACTTCGGACACCACGCGTAGCCCGCTGCGAGCGCGCATCGAGGCGAGTTTCGACCGGCTACGAAAATCTGAACAAGCGGTCGCGGACTTCGTGTTCGCACAGCCCAGTGACGTCTTGAGCATCTCGATCGCGGAGCTCGCCTCCCGGGTGGGTGTGGGTCAGCCGACGGTCGCCTGTTTCGTCGGTGCGCTGGGGTTTTCCGAATTCAAGGAATTCAAGTTGCGTCTGGCCCAGAGTCTGGCGACAGGCGTGCCCTTCATACACCGCGATGCATCGCCCGACGACGCTGCGAGCGATGTCTCCCGAAGAGCGCTCGCTCGCACGATTGCGGCACTCATGGGCATTCAGATGACCCCCACAGACAAGGCGTCGCTGGCGGAATTTCGATGCTTGCCGTCGCAGTCGATCTCACGCGTTGTGCGCCGGCGCACGACACCCGAACTGTGGGCGCCTATACGCCCCAGGTGACGGGCACCTTTTCCTCCAGCGAGCGTTCAACCTGAAAACGGCAGTTGGACGCGCTCGAGTGTGCGGCTGGCGGGTCGTCTGACGAAGCGCGCGGAGGCCGCAGCTGAGGCCCCTGCAAGCTCAGTTGGCACATGAGGTAACGCAGCCGGGCGGCCCGCCAGTCGTGCAATCAAGCGCGTAGCGTACTCACTCAGTGGGTGAGCTTGGTCAAGCGGAAAACTTCAGTCCAATCAATATCTTCACCAGAACGGCAAGCGGTCAACTGCCGTTTTCAGGTTGAACCTGCGTGCAGGGCCAAGGAGCGACAAGATCGGGCTGCTTCGTCCCGCTTGACCCACGCAGAAGGTGCGATTTCTGGCGCACCGTCCTATGCGCCTGAAATCGTTCATCGAGGTCACACCTCTGTGCAGCGAATTGGCGACCGTCTTCTGCGCTGGCCTGGCGGCACTGCCAAGGACCGCTTGGCCCGACCACGACGGTGCGCGACGGGTCGCCCGCGGTGTCATCAGCGGCCGGCCGAGGTGATACACGAAGTATCTGCCATTACGATCTCGTCATGTTGCTATGTGCGCTAACAGACAGATTCGACCGCGCCGCGGGCTCAAAGTCAGCGACGTGGGCTGACTTTCGGCTCACACAGGTGTCGTGTCGCGACGCCGGCGTACAGACCAGAGGACGTCGATGAGTAAGAAGAAACAGAGCAAACGGGCTGGCGCCGCGGCCTCCCCGACGGAAGATCGCGAAGTGGCCACCGAGACGGCACCGGCCGGCGCCGATCCACACGACGAGGCCGCGCTGCCGCACAAATCCTACAAAACCGAGCTGCACGACCTGCAGGTCGAGTTTGTCAAGCTGCAGCGGCACTTCATTCGAAAGGGCGACCGGATTCTCGTGCTGCTGGAGGGCCGCGACTCGGCCGGCAAGGACGGCAGCATCAAGCGCATCGTGGCGCACCTGAGCCCGCGCGATACCCGCGTCGTCGCGCTCGGCAAGCCCTCCGACCGCGATGACCGGGCGTGGTACTTCGAGCGCTACGTCGCTCATCTTCCGGTGGACGAAGAACTCGTCTTCTTCAATCGCAGCTGGTACAACCGGGCCGGCGTCGAGCGGGTGATGGGGTTTTGCTCCAAGCGCCAAGTTGAGGAGTTCATGCAGGCGGCCCCTCGCTTCGAGCGCATTCTGGTCGACTCGGGCATCAAGCTGCTGAAGTACTACCTCGACATCAGCGAGGAGGAGCAGAAGTCGCGCCTGGCCGACCGCAAGAAAGATCCGCTCAAGCAGTGGAAGAGCAGCCCGATCGACGAGGTGGCCGTCAAGCACTGGGACGCCTACACAAAGGCGCGCGACGCGATGTTGCTGGCCACGCACACGACCGCGGCACCGTGGCACATCGTTCGCACCGACAGCAAGCACCATGCGCGCCTGAACCTGATGCGCGACATCCTCTCCCGGCTGCACTACACCGGCAGGAACAAGAAGATCACGCCGCCCGACCGCGACATCGTCTTCGAATTCACCCCCGAATGTCTGAGCGACCACAGGCTTGCAAGATGAGCACGTCAACCTCCAAACGGCCCAAGCCGGCGCCGGCCGACGCCAACGATGATCTGAAGACGCTGCCGATCGCCGAGCTCGAGAAGAAGCTCGACTCGTCACCCGAAGGGCTGAGCGATGCCGAGGCGAAGAAGCGGCTGACCCAATACGGGCCGAACGAGATCGAGGAGAAAAAGACCAACGCCATCCTCAAGTTCCTCGGCTACTTCTGGGGCCCGATCCCGTGGATGATCGAGATCGCCGTGATCCTGTCGGGCGTGGTCGGGCACTGGCCCGATTTCTTCATCATCCTGGTGCTGCTGCTGACCAATGCCGTGGTCGGCTACTGGGAAGAGCATTCGGCCGGCAATGCGATTGCCGCGCTCAAGGCCAGGCTCGCCACCAAGACCCGCGTCAAGCGCGACGGCAAGTGGCTCACGCCACCGGCGCGCGAGCTGGTACCGGGCGACGTCATCCAGCTGCGCCTGGGCGACATCGTGCCGGCGGATGCACGGCTGCTCGACGGTGATCCGATGTCGGTCGACCAATCGGCGCTCACCGGCGAATCGCTGCCCGCCGCGCGCAAGGTCGGCGACGCCGTGTATTCGGGCTCCATCGTCCGGCGCGGCGAGAGCAGCGCGCTGGTCTACGGTACGGGCACCCACACCTACTTCGGCAAAACCGCCAAGCTGGTCCAGCAGGCGCACACCGCCAGCCACTTCCAGAAGGCGGTGCTGAAGATCGGCAACTACCTGATCATCCTCGCGGTAGCGCTGGTCGCGGTGATCATCGGCGTGGCGATCTTTCGCGGCGACCCGATCCTGACAACGGTTCGCGCTGGTGCTGACGGTGGCGGCGATTCCGGTGGCGATGCCGACCGTACTGTCGGTGACGATGGCCGTGGGCGCGCGACTGCTGTCGGGCAAGCAGGCGATCGTCAGCCGGCTGGTGGCGATCGAGGAACTGGCCGGTGTCGACATGCTGTGCGCCGACAAGACCGGCACGCTGACGCAGAACAAGCTGTCGCTGGGTGAGCCCTATTGCGTCGACGGCATCGACGCCGCGACGGTGGTCCTCGATGGCGCCCTCGCATCGCGCGCCGACAACGACGACACCATCGACCTCGCGGTGCTTGCCGGCATCAAGGAAGGCGCGGCGCTGAAGGACTACCAGGTCATCCACTTCACGCCCTTCGACCCGGTGCACAAGCGCACCGAGGCCGACGTCAAGGGCCAGGACGGCAAGACCTTCAAGGTGTCCAAGGGTGCACCTCAGATCATCTTCGACCTGGCGACCGACGCCGACGACGTCAAGGCGGCGGCGAAGAAGGCCGTCGACGCCTTCGCCGAGCGCGGCTTCCGCTCGCTGGGCGTAGCCCGCGCCGACGGCGACGAGCCGTGGCGGCTGGTCGGCGTGCTGCCATTGTTCGACCCGCCGCGCGACGACGCCAAGGCAACGATCGCGACCGCGCTGGCGATGGGCGTCAAGATCAAGATGGTCACCGGCGACGCGCTGGCCATCGCCAAGGAGACGGCCAAGAAGCTCGGCATGGGAGCGAACATCCTCGACGCCGCCAGCCTGGGCGACGCGAAGAAGGACGAGAGCGACGCCGTCGCCGCGTCCATCGCCAAGGCCGACGGCTTTGCCCAGGTCTTCCCCGAGCACAAGTTCCACATCGTCGACGTGCTGCAGAAGCACGGCCACATCGTCGGCATGACCGGCGACGGCGTCAACGACGCGCCGGCGCTGAAGAAGGCCGATTGCGGCATCGCCGTCTCGGGCGCCACCGACGCGGCGCGCGCGGCAGCGTCGATCGTGCTGACCACGCCGGGCCTGTCGGTGATCATCGAGGCGATCCAGGAGAGCCGGCGCATCTTCCAGCGCATGAACAGCTATGCGATCTACCGCATCGCCGAGACGCTGCGCGTGCTGCTATTCATGACCGCGGCGATCCTGATCTTCAACTTCTACCCGCTGACAGCGGTGATGATCGTGATGCTGGCGCTGCTCAACGACGGCGCCATCCTCTCGATCGCCTACGACAACGTTCACTACAAGGCCCAGCCCGAGGCCTGGAACATGCGCATGGTGCTGGGGGTGTCGACCACGCTGGGCATCATCGGCGTCGTCGCGGCGTTCGGGCTGTTCTACCTCGGTGAGCGGGTCTTTCATCTCGACCGGCCGCACATCCAGACGCTGATGTACTTGAAGATGTCGGTGGCCGGCCACCTGACGATCTTTCTCACCCGCACGCGCGGGCCGTTCTGGTCGGTCCGCCCGGCGCGGGCGCTGTGGATGGCGGTGCTGGGCACCCAGCTGGTGGCGACGCTGATCGCGGTGTATGGCCTCTTCATGACGCCACTGGGCTGGGGCTGGGCAGCGGCCGTCTGGGGCTACGCGCTGGCCTGGTTCCTCCTGAACGATCGCATCAAGCTGGTGGCCTACCGCATCTTCGACCCCAAGGGGGGCGAGGCGAAGCCGGTAGCCAAAGCCGATGCCAAGACAGATACCGAGCCTGACGCCAAGGCCGCGCCCGACGCCAAGGCCGAGCCAGACGCCAAGGCCGATTCCGGGACAATGGCTCAGCCCGAAACCGAAGCCATCACCCCACCCGCGGCCAAGCCCGAAGCGCCTGCCGCGCTGAAGCCGCAGCTCGCCGCGCGGGCCGATGAAATCGACGAGGAAGGGGGTCATCGGGACGGTCAATCAGCGCAGAACCGGGATCAGGCCGAGCATGAGATTCGCAAAGCCGAGGCAGAACCGGCGACCGAGGCGGCGCCGCAGTCATCGGCGAAGGACAAACCACCGGCCGGCACACAGGCCGAGCCGAAGCCTGAACCCGGGGCCGGGCCGTCTGCCGATTTGACGCCGGCGCTGGTCGAGCGCGTGCACAAGCTCTATGAGGAACTGGGGCGCGAGGACGTTCGCGCCGTCGAGGAACTGGAAAAAGCAGCGCGGGCGGGTCAGAAAGATGCGCCCGGCAAATAGGCGGACGCGAACACCACAGCCGACAGGGTGGAAGCGATGCAGCGGGTCACAAAGGGCGCGATGACGCCGCTTCTCGACAAGGGCCGCGATCACACGGCACAGAAGTTGCAGAGGGTGCAGCCGCAGGTGACGCCAGACTTCATCGATCGCAAACACGAGTAGCGCCGCCTGTTTGCCGAAGCCCGGAGTTCGAGTCAAACATCTGAACACGAGGAGGATTAGATGGAAAAGCAGATCATGAAACGATCAGCGAGGCGATCGACAGCAACCGCGACCAAGGCAATCGCGGTGAAGGGATCACATTCTGCGCTGCCCGCAGGGTCGACCGCTGGTCCGATGCCGTTCAGCGGCGCAGCGCTCGCGGAGCCGCAATACCTGGTGGACGCGCTTCAGCGCGGCGTCCTGTTCCTCGATCTGCTGCGCCAGCGCGGCAACGAGGAAGCCGAGATCGTCTCCAGGCCGCTGGCCACGGTGCTGCGCTACGAGCATGAAATGCTGATGAGCGGGCTCACCCTGAAGCGGCCGATGAACTACTCGCTCTACCGCATCGTGCCGCCGCCCGGGGTCGTGGTCGATGCGCGTCAGCGACCCGTGGTGGTGATCGACCCGCGCGCCGGTCAGGGGCCAGGCATCGGCGGCTTCAAGGCCGAGAGCGAGATCGGCGAGGCGCTGCATGCCGGGCATCCGGTGTACTTCATTGCCTTCTCCGCCTTGCCGGTGCCGGGTCAGCAGTTCCTCGACGTCGTCGAGGGCCAGGTGGCGTTCTTCGAGCGCATCGTCGAGCGCCATCCCGACGCGCCGCGGCCGTTCGCTTTCGGCAACTGCCAGGCCGGCTACCAGACCCTGATGGTCGCCATGCTGCGCCCGGACCTGTTCGGACCCGTGCTGGTCGCGGGATCGCCGATGTCGTACTGGCAAGGGGTGCGGGGAAAAAATCCCATGCGCTATGCCGGCGGACTGCTCGGCGGCAGCTGGCTCACCGCGCTGGCCGGCGACCTGGGCAAAGGCAGGATCGACGGCACCAGCCTGATCCTGAACTTCGACATGCTGAACCCGGCCAACTGGCTGTGGGGCAAGCAGTACGAGGTCTACACTCACGTGGACACCGATGCCAAGCGCTACCTCGAGTTCGAGAAGTGGTGGGGCGACTTCATCCAGCTGGGCGGCGACGAGCTGCAGTTCTTGGTGGACAAGCTGTTCATCGGCGACCAGCTGGCGCGAGGTGAACTGCAGGCCAGCGACGGCAGGGTTTTCGACTTTCGCAACATCACCTCGCCGATCATCGTGTTCGCGTCGATGGGCGACAACATCAGCCCACCGCAGGAGGCCCTGGGCTGGATCCCCGAGGTCTATCGGGACGCCGCCGACATCCGCGACAGTGGCCGAACGATCGTGTATTGCCTGGACGAGCATGTGGGGCACCTCGCCATCTTCGTCTCGGGCAAGGTCGGCGCCAAGAACGACGAGGAGTTCGTGCGCATGATGGACGTCATCGACGACCTGCCGCCGGGCCTATACGAGATGGTGATCTCGCCGGCACATCCGCACGCCTCCGACGCCGACCCTGTCGGCGGCGCCTGGCGATCCCGCTTCGAAGCGCGAACGCTCGACGACATCCGCGCCCTCGGGCGCAACAGCCCGGAGGACGACCGCGCCTTCGCGGCGGTCGCGCGCTTGTCGGAACTGAATCTGGCGATCTATCGCACCTTCATGCAGCCCCTGGTGCGTGCGCTGGCGACCCAGCAGGCGGCGGACCTGACGCGTACCTTGAACCCGCTCAGGCTCAGCTACACGATCTTCGGCGACCGCAACCCCTGGATGGCCGGCGTGAAGGCACTCGCGGCAAGCGTGGCCGCAGCGCGTGCGCCGGCGGCGGACGACAACCCCTTGCTGGCCATGCAGTCGCAGGTGTCGGACCGCATCGTCGCCGCATGGGACGCCTACCGTATCCAGCGCGACCGCATGCAGGAACAGGCGTTCTTCGGCTTCTACGGCTCGCCCCTCGTGCAGGCGCTGCTCGGCATCGACAGCCAGACGGAGGTGCGCCCGCAGCCCGGGCCGGCGCCCGCCAAAGTGGCGACCACCAAGAGCGGGACCAAAACGCACAAGGTCAGGCTGCCGAAGCCGGGAGCCGATGCAACGCTGACCCTGGTCGGCGTCACCCGACCCGCGTCGGGCACCGAGGCCGAGCCATCGGCAGTGCCGTCGCAGCACGCGCTGACGCCGTAGAAGCCGCCATGCAAACCATCGTCAACAAGACCTTCAAGGAAATTGCGGTCGGCGATACCGTGTCGATGCAACGCACGCTCGAGATCGGCGACCTGCGGGCCTGGGCCGCCGCCTTCGGCGAAGCGAGCACGATGACGAGCCCGGCCGAGAGCCAGGTGGCCGCCGGCATCGTCACCGGGATGCTGACCGCGCTGGTCGGGTCGGCGCTGCCGGGCCCCGGCAGTTCGATCCGCGCAACCTCGGTGCAGCTCGAAGGTGCATTGCCGATCGCCGCCGCGATGACGGTGCGTCTGGTGGTGCGCGAGAAGCGGGCCGACTCCGGCATGGTCGTGCTGGATGGGACGTGCACCGACGCGGCTGGCCAGACCGTCGCCAACGCGACGCTGGAAGTGCAGGCACCGACGACGCGACAGCAACGCGAGGTCGCGGAACATCGGCTCGAGGGCTTGATCGATCGTTGTCGCGATCTGAAGCCGCTGCTGACCGCGGTCGTGCATCCGTGCAGCGCCGATGCCCTGGCCGGCGCCGTGGAGGCTGCCGAGGCGGGCTTGATCCTGCCGGTCTTCTACGGGCCGCCGGCCGAGATCCGGCGGATCGCGGATCGCGCAAATCTGGACATCGCCAAGGTCCGCGTGGTCGCCACCAGCGGGCCCGAAGACTCGGCGCAGCAAGCCGCCGTCGCCGCAGGCGCCGGCGAGGTGGCGGCGCTGATGAAGGGCAGCCTGCATTCGGATGTGTTCCTGCACGCGGTCGTGCAGAAGGAGGCCAGGCTGCGCAGCGGGCGGCTGATCAGCCACTGCGCGATGGTGTCGGTGCCGACCTACGCGCGCCGCTTCGTGATCAGCGACGTCGCGCTCAACATCGCGCCCGACATAAACCAGAAGCGAGACATCTGCCAGAACGCGATCGGCTTTGCGCGCGCTTTAGGCATCGACGTGCCGAAAGTGGCCGTGCTGGCAGCCGTCGAGATGGTCCGCACCAACATGCCGGCCACGCTCGACGGCGCCATTCTCGCGAAGATGGCCGATCGCCGCCAGATCGTCGGCGGCATCGTCGACGGGCCGCTCGACCTCGACGCCGCGATCGATGCCGACGCGGCACGCATCAAGCACATCGCTTCGCCGATCGCGGGCCTGGCCGACATCCTGATCGTGCCCAACATCGAAGCCGGCAACATGGTCTACAAGAATCTCGCCTTCATGGCGGATGCGCAGACTGCCGGACTGGTGGTCGGCGCGCGCGTGCCGGTGATCCTGACGAGCCGCGCCGACACCGCGGCCGCGCGCCTCTTCTCGGCCGCCGCAGCCGTACTCTATGCGGATGCACTGGCGCGCGATGCGACGATCCTGCAGCCGGAAGTGGCGGAGTAAGCGGCCATGGAGCAAGCCATCGTCGTCTTCAATTCCGGTTCCACCAGCCTGAAGTTCGGTGCTTATGGGGTGGACCCGGCGGTGGACCCGGCGGCGGACCCGGCGACGGCGTTGTCCCTGCTTCGCGTGGGCCGCATCGACAGCATGCAGGGCGACCCGCACTTCGTCGTCAAGGACGGCGCCGGCAAGCCGCTGGACACGCATGAATGGGGCGAGGGCCATGCGATCGACCACGCAGCCGCGCTGAAATACGTCATCAGCTGGCTGGAAGCGCATCTTGCCGATACGAAGATCGTCGCGGCCGGCCATCGCGTCGTGCTCGGCGGAACGCGATTCGACGCGCCGGTGCTGATCGACGGCGAGGTGCTCGACTACCTGGACTCGCTGGTGACAATGGAGCCGTCGCACCAGCCCTTCAACATCGCCGGCGCCCGCGCCTTCGCCGACGCGTTCCCGGGTCTGCCGCAGGTGGCCTGCTTCGACAGCTCGTTCCATCGCACGATGCCCGAGGTGGCCCAGACCTATGCGTTGCCGGCGGACGTGCGCGATGCCGGGGTGCGCCACTGGGGCTTCCATGGCATCTCCTACGACTACATCAGCCGGCAGCTACCGAAATTCGCCGTGCAGGCGCGGCGCGTGATCGTCGCGCACCTCGGCGGCGGCGCCAGCCTGTGCGCCATGCTCGACGGCCGCAGCGTCGAGACCACGATGGGCTTTGGTGCCCTGTCCGGTCTGCCGATGGCGACGCGCCCGGGCGACGTGCCGCCGGCTGCGCTGTTCTACCTGCTGCGCAGCAAGCGCTTCGACGATGCCACGCTGGAGAAGATGCTCTACGAACGCTCGGGCCTGCTCGGGCTATCCGGCATCAGCGGCGACATGCGGGAGCTTCAGGACAGTGTCGATCCGCGGGCCATTGCGGCGGTAGCGCAATTCGTCTATGCGATGACGAAGTACGTCGGTGCCTACACCGCCGTGCTCGGCGGTCTGGATGCGCTGGTGTTCACCGCGGGTATCGGCGAAAACTCCGCGCCGCTGCGCGCGGAACTGTGCGGCAAGATAGCCTCGCTGGGCGTGAAGCTCGACGCGCCGGCGAACACCGCAGGTGGGCCGCGCATTTCCACGGCCGACAGCGACGTGTCGGTCTGGGTCATCCCCACCAACGAGGAATTGATGATCGCGCAGCACACGCTGGCGCTCTGCGGCGCTCAATTCGGCGCTGGCGCTGGCTCA
>RCMY010005454.1_pt1 | contig 10796 bp, 5 predicted proteins | sample 2041341 | NCBI WGS metagenome assembly RCMY01 (sample SAMN09708234, study PRJNA481090) | Marine sediment metagenome, whole genome shotgun sequencing project.
CCGGACCCATGTACGTGCTGGTCGGTGCGGGATATTATTCCATTCTTGTGGTCATTGGGGGTGCGCTTTTGGGCACATTAGTGTATGGTATACTGAGGGATAAATTGCCACATTGAGGGGTGGATGTGATGAAAAATTGGATACGGCTTCTATATCTCACACTCTTTCCCCGCTCATATACTCCGACGGCGTCATCTCGAACTGTTTTTGAAAATTGCGTCCAAAACTGGTAGGGGAATTATAGCCTACTATTTCGGCCACTTCGAAAATCTTGTACTTTCCTGTCTTTAATAATTCCGCGGATTTTTTTAAACGGGTAATGTTGATCAGTTCGTTGGGACTGAGGTTCGAAATGTCCCTTATTTTTCGGTACAGGGTAGATCGGCTCATATTCATGATCTCTGCCAAGGTCTCTACGTTGAGATCGTGATCGGCCATGTTTTCGTAAATGACGGTATCAAGTTTTTTGATAAAGTTCTCATCGGTCTTGGTACTGACGATACTTTTGATGTGGGCAAGGGGCGAGCTGGTGTAATGTGCTAAAACGTGCCTACGGTTTTCGAGAAGATTGGCTATATGTAACTTTAGGTGCTTCATCGAAAAAGGTTTTTCGATATAGGCGTCCGCTCCCGACTCAAGGCCTTCCATTTTTCCTTTCACGGCACTTTTTGAGGTAAGCAGTATTACGGGAATATGACTGGTCTGCAGATCGGTCTTGACCGTTTTGCAAAGCGTAAACCCATCCATGCCCGGCATCATCACATCACTGATGATCAGTTGAATGTTTTCTTCTGCCAAGATCTTTAGGGCATGTTCCCCGTTCGAGGTCTTACGTACGTTATATTCTTCTTGGAGTTCTTTGGCGACAAAATCCATAAGTTCCAGACTGTCCTCTACTAAAAGAACATTGTTTTTGCCATTTTCGATAGAAATTTGTTGTTGCGGTTTTCCCTCCGGCAGTTTTTCTTCGGATACGCCTTGTTCGGTGGGCGATTGGCGTAACCTAAATTCCTTTTCCTGATGAATGGGCAGTTCGAGTATAAATCGGTTCAACGTAACCTTGCCAGTATCGAGGCTCAGTTTGCCGCCGTGCATTTCGGTAAGTGATTGGGCCAGTGCCAGCCCAATGCCCGTCCCCGTTTGGTTTTCCGATCCCGTTACCCTGTAAAAGGGTTCGAAGATCTTTTCCTTTAAATGTACGGGAATCAGCATTCCGTCGTTGTCGATGCGCAGTTCGAAATTTTTTTCATCTGCCGTCAAGAGAACGTCTACCTCCTTTTTTGCGTATTTTATGGCATTGCCAAAGAGGTTGCCGGCAATTTTTCGAAGGGCCTCGGCATCCACAAAGGCATATACATCCCTTTCGCCGAGATTCAACCTAAAATCGATTCCCTTATCCTTAATGGCTTCGCTAAATCGGTCATAGGTGTTCCGGAGCAAATCAGGAATGTTAGTTTCTACGAAGGTAAGATGTATCCGCTCGGTCTCGGTCTTTCTAAAGTCCAATAGCTGGTTTACCAGATTTAAAAGCCGGTCCGTATTTTTTTCTACGGTGACAAGATTTTCGATAATCCCTGCATTTCCGCGCATTTTATCCATTACTTTTTCCAACGGACTCTTGATCAAGGTTAACGGAGTACGTATTTCGTGGGAAATATTGGTGAAGAATTCGATTTTGGCCCGATAGATTTCCTTTTCCTTTCTATGGTTGAGTTGTTTAATTCTTTGGATGTTCTTTACCTTAATCCGCCGATGGTATTCCCGGAAACCCAGATACATTAATCCCCCGAAGAAACCGATATAAAGGGCGTAGGCCAGATTGCTTTTCCAGAATACGGGCAAGACTTCGATCTGTAATGGGGAAGCCTCTTTGCTCCATACGCCGTTATTGTTCAATGACTTGACCTTGAAGGTATAGTCACCGGCCGGTAGTTGGGTGAAAGATACGTTGTGCTTTTTGTTCAGATCGATCCAATCGTCGTCCAGACCTTCCAACATATACCAATATTCTCTGGTTTCAGGGGCGGTATAGCCCAAGGCCGCAAAGTCGATATTGAAGGATGATTCGTTGGGTTTTAACTGTATTTTTTTTGCTTGGATGACCGATTCTTGTAAGGGCGAGTCGGATTGGCCCACCGAAACCTCTTTGTTATTTATCTGCAGGGCCGTGATGAAAATGGGTGGGGAGTATGTATTTTCTGTGAATTCATCCGGATCGAAGCTGATTAATCCGCCTACGCTGCCAAAATACATTCTTCCGTTATCGGCCCTGTACGCTGAATTATAATTGAACTGGTCGCTCAATAGTCCGTCGGCCTTGGTATACACCCTGATATCCTTTGTTTTGGGATTAAATTTCGCCAAACCCTTCGATGTACTGATCCAAAGATGGTTTTTTTCATCCGAGATCATCGAATAGAACACATTGCTCGGGAAACCGTCCTTTGTGGAAAGCGTACTGAAATCATCGGTTTCGGGGCGGTACCGGTTCAGTCCGTTTTCGGTGGTTATCCATATAGTACCATCCTTACATTGAAAAATTTCGTTCACCGCATTGCTGCTGATACCGTTCGGTAACTTGCTTTCATATTTGTAAACCCCTTTTTTTCTGGTGTCCGGATCAAAATAGAACAGCCCGTGCCAATACGACCCCGCCCAAAGTCTGCCCTTATTATCCTCTAAGAAAGACGTATAAAAAACATCCTTGGGAAAGGCCTCAAGGGTAGAAAAACGATCGGATTCCGGTCGATAGAACTGTATTCCACTTCCGGTTACCGCATAGATGTCTTTTGATGGGCTCTCGTAGATAGTATATACAAAATTATCGGAAAGACCGTGTTCGTCTCCTCTGCGATAGTGTTTGACTACTTCACCGGTGTTAATGTCCATGATATCGAGCCCATGTTCAAAGGTACCGATCCAAAGATCATCGTTTTTAGCCAATAGCCCGTGAATGTTGTAGTGGGAGAGTGAGCGATCGGAACCGGAAGGCAGGTAGTTGGTGAAAGTTCCCGTGTTCGGATCGAATTTGTTGAGTCCCGCATCTTCGGTGCCTATCCAAAGGTCGCCGTTTAGATCGGGACGGATTTCGCGGACGGCCGTACCACTAATCGAATTTTCCCCGGGTTTGGGAAAATATTTATCGAACCACGTGTAGGGTTTCGGGTAGTAGTTGACGCCCCCGAAGAAACTTCCGATCCATACGCCGTTTTCTTCATCAACGGTCAGGGAGTAAAGAGCATTGTCTGAAATCGCATAGGGGTCGTTAAAGTTCTTTTTCAAGTTCGTATAGGTGCCGTCGTTCAAATTGTAGATATAAAGTCCCGATTCCGTGGCGATCCAAAGTTCCGAATTCGTTTTTTTTGCAAAATCCCTGACGAATAACGGGTCTTCCGCATCCGATAACATTTTTTTTACGCTATTTGTTTCCATGTCAAAAAGCAACGCCCCGTGGTACTGGGTGCCAATCAGCATGGTATGGTGGTTCAGTGCAAAAATTTTGCGAATGTCCAATGGAATGCCGTCTTCCAAGGCTGGTATTTCCAGGGTCGTGAACTTTTCGATCTTCGGGTCGTAACGGTGTAATTTATTGTAGTTGGAGGCCCAGATCGTACCATCGGGGGTTCTGGTAATTTCCTCGGTACTGAAAAAGCGGGTAGGGTCAAAAGGGATGGACTTTTGGGTCTTGATCTCGTATTTGATCAAGGTATTGCCCGCAACGTACCAAATATTGCCATCATCGTCATGTTCGATATCAATAATGGGGTTGCCCGATGAAGCCGCGACCACATCAAATTCCTCCAGCTTTTCGTTATATCGATACAGGCCCAAGCCCGTGCCTGCCCACAGCACGCCATTATGCTCGTGTAGGGATTCCACAAAATTGCTGCCCAGGCTTTTCGGGTCTTCGGGGTCGTTGCGAAATACTTTGAACGTATACCCGTCAAAGCGGTTAAGCCCATCCTTGGTACCGAACCAAAGAAAGCCGTGTCTGTCTTGTAGGCTACTGAGCACTGTATTATGCGATAGGCCGTCCTCGACTTTGTAATGCTTAAAATTGTAGTCCTGCCCCAATCCACGACAGAATGGGAAGCACAATAGTATCAAAATGACAATTACTTTTTTCAAGTTGACCAAGTTGGGTTTATTTTTCGAAGGTTATTCAACAATACGTTTCATAACGCTACAAATCGTTCCAAAATAGGTCTTAAATTAAGACAATTTTTCATTTTGACCGATTTGTACCCTAAAATGAAACAAAGTAGCGTACCTATTTAACATAAATTACTTTTTTTTGGGAGGGGAAAAATCATTTTTGTTCGGGGTTTACAACAAATTTTGATGAAAATATTCTTTGAAATGCCACCAAATTGATAATTATATAAACGATTTCGCAATAATGACATTCATCCACCTTAAACCTGTACCCATGAAAAAAATCATGATTACCCTGACCGTACTTTTATTTTGTGCCCCGCTGACGGCGCAATGGAAACCCGCCGGAAACAAAATCAAGACCGAATGGGCCGAAAAAATCGACCCCGAAAATGTTTTGCCCGAATATCCTCGCCCTATTATGGAGCGGCCGGACTGGAAAAACCTGAACGGTTTGTGGGAGTATGCCATACAATCTCGCGGCAAAGCAACCCCCGAAAAGTTCGACGGTAAAATTTTAGTTCCGTTCGCGGCGGAATCGAGTTTATCGGGCGTGATGAAAGATGTCGGTGCCAAGAACGAACTTTGGTATCGTACCGCTTTTGAAGTGCCTGCCAATTGGAACGGAAAGAATATCCTTCTGCATTTCGGCGCGGTGGACTGGAAGACCGATATCTGGATCAACGACGTGATGGTAGGTTCGCACGAGGGCGGATACACTCCCTTTACCTTTAATATTACCCCGTTTTTAGGTCAGGGGGAACAAAAACTGATCGTAAAAGTGTGGGACCCTACCGACGAGGGCCCGCAGCCCAGGGGAAAACAGGTCAAAGAACCCGAAGGCATTTGGTACACGCCCGTTACGGGAATTTGGCAGACCGTATGGTTGGAACCCGTCGCCCAAAAAAGTATTGCGAGCATAAAGACTGTGCCCGATATCGATAACGGCACGGTAAAGATCGATACCGAAATTGTAGGCGGTACCTATGGTGATATTGTAGAGGTCACCGTTTCCGATGGCGGTACTGCCATAGCGACTGCAAAATCGGCTGTCGGAGAATCTTTGGTGCTAAGTATCGACACCGCTAAACTATGGTCGCCCGAATCGCCGTTTCTATACGATATCAGCGCAAAATTGATTAGCGATGGAAAACCGATGGATGCGATAAAAAGCTATTTCGGGATGCGAAAGATTTCGATGAAGAAAGACGATCATGGCATCATAAGGATGCAACTCAATAACAAAGACTATTTTCAATTTGGCCCCTTGGATCAAGGCTGGTGGCCCGATGGTCTTTATACCGCCCCCACCGATACTGCTCTGAAGTATGATATCGAGAAGACAAAAGAACTTGGTTTCAACCTCATCCGTAAGCACGTTAAAGTCGAGCCTGCGAGATGGTATACCCACTGTGACCGAATGGGAATACTGGTCTGGCAAGACATGCCTAGCGGCGATCAGAGCAACGGCCCGCAATGGCAGAACCATGATTATTTCAAAGGCTCCGAGCTTATCAGGGGTGCCAAGTCGGAAGCCATTTACCGAAAAGAATGGCAAGGGATTATGGATTTTCTATTCTCCCATCCCAGTATCGTATCCTGGGTACCCTTCAACGAGGCCTGGGGCCAGTTCAAGACGGAAAAAATATCGGAATGGACAAAAGCTTACGACCCCAGCCGATTGGTCAACGCGGCCAGTGGCGGTAATTTTTACCGTACCGGCGATATCGTCGATCTGCACAATTATCCCGGTCCAGCTATGTACCTTTACGATGCCGAGCGCACCAACGTTCTAGGCGAATACGGCGGCATAGGCTTGGCTTTGGAAGGCCATCTATGGCGCCCCGATGAAAACTGGGGCTACGTCAAGTTCAAAAATTCCAAGGAAACCACCGATCAATATGTCAAATACGCCCAAGAACTGAAAAAAATGGTGAAATCCGGTTTCTCCGGGGCCATTTACACCCAGACCACCGATGTCGAGGGCGAGGTGAACGGCTTTATGACCTATGATCGAAAGGTGGATAAAATGGATTTTGCAAAGGTGAAAAAAGCGAACCAAGAAATTATAAATGAACTTCAGAAATAAACTGTTTTCAGTCATTTTGATTACTTTCCTGTTATCCTCCTGTAAGGGAAAAAATAAGCAGGAATCTATCGCCAAAGACGACCGACCTAACATCGTCCTAATCATGTCCGATGACATGGGCTATTCCGATATTGCCCCGTTCGGCGGCGAGATCGAGACCCCGAACCTGACGGCACTAGCGGAAGGCGGACTCAAATTCACCCAGTTTTATAATACCGGAAGATGCTGCCCGACTAGGGCCTCCCTGCTTACCGGATGCTATCCGCACCAGGCAGGTATCGGGCATATGACCAATCCCCCTGAAAGTCCCGACGAACATGACTACGAAGTGCCGGGTTATCGGGGTTCTTTGAATACGAACACAGTAACCATTGCCGAGGTTTTGAAAGATGCCGGGTACCGTACCCTGATGACGGGCAAGTGGCACGTGGGCTATACCGAAAAAAAAATGTGGCCGTTGCAAAGGGGATTCGATAAATTCTATGGCATTATTCCGGGGGCGACCAATCTTTTCAAACCCGAATATCCTAGGGGCATTACCCTTGACAACGATACCATTTCCATTAGCGATCCCAACTACTATACCACCGACGCCTTTACCGATGAGGCCATCCAATTTATCGCCGATACGGATAATACGAATACCGATAGTCCTTTCTTCCTGTATCTGGCCTACAACGCCCCGCACTGGCCCATTCAGGCCCCGCAGGATGTCATCGATAAATACAAGGGAAAATACAGCGAGGGATGGCAAAAATTACGGGAAGAACGTTACGCCCGGATGAAGGAGATGGGCCTGATCGATGCCAATTGGAAGCTCACGGAACAGGATTCCCGCGATTGGGATTCCCTCGACGACGATAAAAAGAAGGAGTTGGATCTGCGGATGGCCATCTATGCTGCAATGGTTGACCGGATGGACCAAAACATCGGAAAATTGGTCGATAGCCTTAAGGCCCGCGGCCAGTTCGAGAATACGATCATCATGTTCCTAAATGACAACGGGGCCTGTGCCGAGTTCGACGAGCTGGGCAGCGGTCCGGCCGAGCAATTGGAAACCAAGGAGGGCTATGTGCTTTCCTATGGTAGGGCCTGGGCGAATGCATCCAATACACCATATCGCTTGTACAAACACTATTTGCACGAAGGGGGTATCGCCACACCGTTCATCGTCCATTGGCCCAAGGGCATCCCAACGGAGAAAAGGGGAGAAACTATTCGCGAATACGGTTTTTTGCCCGATCTTATGGTGACTTCGGTAGACTTGGCAAAAGCGACCTATCCCAAAACATATAAAGGGAACGACATCGTACCCACGTCCGGCAAAAGCTTGCGTCCCCTTTTTCAGGAGGCTCCGAAAAGAATACATACCGAACCCATTTTCTGGGAACATGAAGGCAACAAGGCCGTCCGCTTGGGCAGGTACAAGCTGGTGCAAAAATGGGAACCGGACATAACGGACAACTGGGAACTTTACGATATGGAAAAGGACCGTACTGAAATGCACGACCTATCGGCCGAAATGCGGGAAAAGACCCAAGAAATGATAGTGCTCTATGACGATTGGGCCCGCAAAAACAACGTACTGCCTTGGGAGGAAGTCAATCGTATTCGGGAAAAGTTAAAAGTGAAGAGAAGTGGAAATTAGGTCGCTTTACGGATAGATTATTCCTATCAAATAAAAATGATTAAATTGGTTGAACCTATTTTTTTACTGAGAAATCCGATAATATTGTGTTTTAATTTAGCTAATTTGTCTCGTTAGGGACTACATCTGGGATTTCCTATCTATGTGTTGTCTCTAAGGGGACAGTGACCCTTCGACATATAGTTATGTTAAATCCGTCGAAGAACCATAAGGTTATAAAGTCTCTAAAAATGAAACTGATCTATCTATTTGCGGTGTTAATGTTCACTACGTATCAAAACTACGCTCAAGATCTTTTGAAAGTAGCCGTCGTCGGCCTCAGCCACGACCATGCCCATGAAATCATGAACGCCTACCGAGAGAAAAGGATCGAACTGCTGGGGATAGCTGAAAACGACCAGAATTTAATCACTCGTTATAAAAAGGACTATCAAGTACCCGATACCCTCTTTTTCCCGGATACTGAAACCATGCTCAAAAAGATACGTCCCGATGTGGTCATGGCCTACAACCCCATAAACGAACATTTGGCCGTGGCCAAGATCTGTCTCCCCATGAAAATACCGCTCATGGTCGAAAAACCCCTGGCGACTACCTTGGCGGATGCCCAAAAAATGGCCAAGCTCGCCCGGGAAAACGATACTCATCTGTTGACCAATTTCGAGACCACCTGGTACGCGAGTAACCAAAAGCTACAAACTTTGACCGGGGAATCCAATTTTGGGAAAATCACAAAAATGATTACCAAGGATGGGCACGAAGGTCCCAAGGAAATCGGTTGCAGCAAGGAATTCTTGGCCTGGCTGACCGATCCCATAAAAAACGGTGGTGGCGCGGTGATGGATTTCGGCTGTTACGGGGCCAATCTAATGACATGGCTACAAGACGGCCAGCGACCCATAGCGGTCACGGCGGTAACGAAACAGATGAAGCCCGATGTATACCCGAATGTCGATGACGACGCCACGATTACGTTGGAATATGAGAATGCCATCGGTATCATCGAGGCCTCTTGGAACTGGTCGTACAGCATTAAAAGTCTCGAGGTCTATGGGGCAAATAGTTCATATCATGCCCAGAACGGGAAGACCCTGGTCAAGAATACGAGTCCGGTCGAAACGGAAAAAATAGCCCTGACACAGAAATATTATCGAGACCATATCGTATACCTTGAAGCCGTACTTTCTGGGAAGATAAATCCCGAAAACGATCTTTCGTCGTTGACAAATAATTTGATAGTGGTGGAGATACTGGAAGCCGCTAAAAAGTCCGCCGAAACGGGTAGGCGAATTGAGCTGTAGCCGAGCCGGCCAGACAGGCGAAGTCGAGAACTACCCGCGGTGAGGTCTCGACTTTAATCTCTTAGGGTTTAATTCCCCGATGCTTGCATCGTATGAAAAGGAAAGTTTGAAAACCTAAGGTTTTCATCGAAAAAGCTTTCTTCTACTAAATACCTCGTATGCCTGCATCGAGGAAGTTTATTTTATGCTGAGCGTAGTCGAAGTGCTCGACGGGACAGGGGGCCGTGTTTCTTTTGTCATGCTGAACGTAGTGAAGTATCTTGCCGAAGTTTGATGTTGTGCTGGATAGATGATGCATTTCAAAAGATTCTCCGGTGGGTAATGAACCAATTTGTTGGCTTGGGAGTGTCCTCAAGATTTCCCGCCTGAACCGGTAGGGCTGGCTCCTACGTCGCAATGACAATAATTGAATCTATATTAGCACTAAAGAAACCTCCCTATGAAACAAAAAACACTTTTAATCATTGCCTTAAGCGCCATCTGTTTTACCGCGATATCGCAAGAAAGCAAAGCAAAGGACCACAACCCCATCTTCGATGGCTGGTACGCCGACCCAGAAGGTGCGGTTTTCAACGATACCTATTGGGTATTCCCCACGTTCTCCGACGACTACGACAAACAGTTGCATTTCGATGCCTTTTCCTCCAAAGACCTGGTCAATTGGCAAAAGCATGAACGCATTTTAGACACCACCAAAATTAAGTGGCTACGTCAGGCATTATGGGCGCCCTCTATCGTTGAAAAAGACGATAAATACTTTCTGTTTTTCGGTGCCAACGATATCCAGCGGCCCGGAAGGGATTCGTACGACCCGAACAACGACATCAACCATCATGGAGGAATAGGAGTTGCTGTCGCCGACAATCCCGGAGGGCCTTATGAAGACTATTTGGGCAAACCCCTGATATCCGATTTTTACAACGATGCCCAACCTATCGATCAGTTTGTATTTATGGACACCGACGGCACCTATTATTTTTTCTACGGAGGATGGAGCCATTGTAATCTTGGTGTACTGAACGAAGACTTTACTGGATTTGTTCCTTGGGAAGATGGAAATCCCTTCAAGGAAATCACTCCCGAGGGCTACGTGGAAGGCCCGTTCATGTTTCTAAGAAACGGCATCTATTACTTTATGTGGTCCGAAGGCAGCTGGGGCGACGGAAGCTATAAAGTGGCCTACGCCATGGCGGACAAGGCCACCGGCCCCTACAAAAAAATCGGAACCATTTTAGAAGCCAAGGAAGGCGATATCGCGACCGGGGCCGGACATCACTCCGTCATCAAAAAACCCGGAAAGGATGAGTATATCATGGTGTACCACAGAAGACCCATCCCCAACGAAGACCGAGATCACCGTGTCGTTTGCCTCGATAAAATGGAATTCAATGACGACGGCACTATAAAACCCGTAAAGATGACCTTTGAGGGGGTGTCGGCAGAATAAAATAGCTTATTTTTAATACGACAACAACTTATTCAAACGCCATGCCTTTCCTCAAAATCGTTTTTTTGTACCTCATAGTTGGCCTATGCTGCTTTAGGGCCGTTTCCCAAGATCTGTCAGACAGTACCCGTTTAAGGGAACGGCCGACTATGGCTG
>RCMY010005455.1_pt1 | contig 10796 bp, 6 predicted proteins | sample 2041341 | NCBI WGS metagenome assembly RCMY01 (sample SAMN09708234, study PRJNA481090) | Marine sediment metagenome, whole genome shotgun sequencing project.
GTTTCTATACCGGTTACGGTGTAAAGACCCTGCCCGGCGTTCGGGAGGCCATCGAGCAAAAAGACTGGAAAGAAGCGCAGGAACAGATTGAGGTACTCGCGGAAACTTTGGCCCGTTTTGATAGGCATTTAGAAAGTATGAACGCTTTGTAAACGCTAAATTGCAATGAACAACGAAAACGCAATGAACAACGAAAACACAAAGGGGAACCTTCCAGAAGTCTGGTTACGAGGTTCGATCAATGGTATTCCCGATCAACTGCAACCAGCGGCCCATGCGTTAATACAATCCACCGAGGATATCGAAAAATATCTGAACGGTTTTCCCGAAAACCGACTCTGGGAAAAACCATCCGGTCGCGCTTCCGTAGGGTTTCATCTGCGACATGTAACGGGAGTGCTGGATCGTTTAATTACCTACGCCAAGATGGAATCCCTATCCGAAGAACAGTTTGAATTTTTGCGCAATGAGGGAAATGCCGATACGGTAGCTACATCATCCCAACTGAGTGAAGATTTTAAGAAAAAAGTCGACGAGGCCTTGCAGTACTTCGCAACTTTGAAAAGTTCAGATGTAACAGAAGCACGTACCGTGGGCCGAAAAAAACTGCCGACAACGCTTATCGGCCTTCTTTTTCACGCGGCCGAACACAGCCAACGTCATGTGGGGCAACTATTGGTTACAGTCAGTATTTTAAAGTGAACCTAAGCATTTGAAAAGTTTGATTACCGAACCCAGAACCCTTGACTTTAGAAACTTATCGCTATCTTAGTAGCCTATTTTTTAAACATAATTATGAGCTCAGACTACACCAAAATTTATACTGGAAATACATTTATTACCCAACGAATCGTCTCAGAATTACGAGAAATGGGGATTGAACCCATCGTAAAAGACGAATCCGAATCTGCCCGGTTGGCCGGTTTTGCCGCCAATATCGACGGAGATCGAGAAATTCACGTAAACAATGATGAGGCGGATAAGGCGCAGGCCGTAGTGAAACGTGTTTTAGCTGAAAAGAACGAATAAATTTTTTCCTGACTATTGATAATTTCTCTGTCATCCCAGCATTCCGTCATCACAGCATTCCATTATCCCATCATCCTATAATATCCTGATACCAACTATGAAATCGAACTCCAAAATCCATTTCCTCAATTTATTATTTGCTTTTTCATTCCTCCTTGTTTCCTGCGATACCACCCCTAAAAAAGCTAAGGAAACGCCTTTGGTGATTCAAGAGGATTCCCTTACAGAAGTGAACAGGGCATTGGAAGCGCGAAAAAATATTACCCCAAAAATTGCAGAGGGTCTTGAACTGACCCTTTGGGCCTCAGACTCTTTGGCACCCGACCCCATTGCGATGTCCATCGACAATCAGGGCAAGGTGTACCTAACACGTACCAATCGCCAAAAGAATTCTGAATTCGATATTCGAGGCCATCAAGATTGGATGACTCCCTCTATAGCCCTGCAGTCCGTTGAAGAAAGACGCGAATTTCTGCACGCGACCTTTGCGCCCGAAAAGAGCGAAGAAAACGAATGGCTTTCCGACTTAAATGGGGACGGTTCTCACGACTGGAAAGATCTTGCCGTTGAAAAAGAAGAAGTATGGATGTTGGAGGATAGCAATAATAATGGCATCGCCGATCGATCGACCCGTATTCTTGAAGATTTTAACGAAGAGATTACCGATGTCGCCGGAGCTTTACTCGTTCGTGATGATGATGTATTTGTAGGTGTAGGTCCAGATATGTGGCGGCTTACCGATACCAACGATGACTTGGTTTTGGACAAAAAAATATCCATTTCCCATGGTTATGACGTACATATCGGCTTTGGCGGGCACGGCATGTCCGGTGCCGTTGAGGGACCTGATGGCAAGATCTATTGGGGCATCGGCGATATTGGCGCTAATATTACGGACCAAGAGGGTGTCGAACATTTTTATCCCAATCAAGGGGTCATCGTCCGCAGCAATCCCGATGGCAGCGATTTCGAGGTTTTCGCCCATGGTCTCCGCAATACCCATGAATTCGTTTTTGATGCCTATGGCAATATTATTTCCTCGGATAACGATGGCGACCACGCCGGGGAAAGTGAGCGTTTGGTGCATATTGTAGAGGGTTCCGATGCGGGATGGCGCGCCAATTGGCAGTACGGAAAATACACCGACCCCCAGAACAATGGCTATAATGTTTGGATGGATGAAAAAATGTTCAAGCCGCGATGGGATGGTCAGGCGGCCTACATCATCCCTCCTATCCAAAATTTTCACAATGGTCCAACGGGGATGCAATACAATCCCGGAACGGCCTTGGGCAAAAAATGGTTGGACAAGTTCTTTTTGGTCGAATTTGTCGGCAATCCCGATCGGTCTCATATCTGGGCTTTCGACCTGAAACCCAAGGGTGCCAGCTTTGAGTTGGATACCGACCAAAGCATCTTAAGTGGTGTATTGCCCACCGGTATCGAATTCGGTCCCGATGGTGCCCTTTACATTGCAGATTGGATCAACGGATGGAATACCAAAAACTCCGGTCGCGTCTGGAAGCTCGATGTTACCGAAAATGACAACGACCTCGCCAAACAGCGGCAGGAAACCGAGCGGTTGATGACTTTGGATTATAACGATCAATCGACGGATGAATTGATAAAACTGCTTGCAAATCCCGACAAGCGGATCCGTCAAAAGGCACAGTTCGCTTTAGTGAAAAACGGTTCGGGAGAAGATGCTTTCAATAGGGTAATTGTGGATGGTAAAGACCAATTCGCCCGTATTCATGCCATCTGGGGTATTGGCCAGCTCGCTGCCGAAAATCTGGATCGCGCCGAAATACTAACGGAAATTCTTTCCGATGAAGATCCCGAAATCATTGCGCAGGCCGTGAAAATTTTAGGGGATGTTACCTATACGAATGTAGGACCAGCGCTGATTCCCCTTTTAAAACATGAAAACCCAAGGATCCAATTCTTTGCGGCGCAAGCTTTAGGAAGGATAACCCAAGAATCGGCCGTACAACCTTTATTGGATATGATAGCCGCAAACAACGATAAAGATTTGTATCTACGGCACGCCGCAGTACTTGCCCTTTCGCGGATAGGAAAAAAAGAACCGATTATTGCCTTAGTGGATAGTCCAGATCGAAGCCTTCGCCTTGCCGCAGTTTTGATTCTTAGAAAATGGCAAGATGAACGGGTGGCCAAATTTCTTCAGGACGAAGACGAGTATATAGTCGCCGAGGCCGCACGCGCCATAAACGACGATTGGTCCATCGAAAAAGCGCTTCCGGAATTGGCCGATGTACTGACCGTAGAAAAATTTAGCTCCGAGCCGTTGTTGCGAAGGGGTGTCAACGCCGCACTGCGCGTCGGTAGCGATCCGGCATTGGAAAATCTGATTTCCTTTGCCAAAAGAAAAAGTGTGTCCGACACGTTACGAGGAGAAGCTTTGGCAGCTATCGGTACCTGGGCCAAACCTTCCGTGCTCGATAGGGTCGATGGCCGATACCGTGGCGAGATAGAGCGGGATGCCAATACGGTCAGGGAAAAAATCGAAAAGGATGTTCCGATTTTTTTGGAGGATTCGAATCCTCAAATCCTGATCGGCATTTCAAAGACCATGGCCAATCTCGGCATTGACTCGCATAATGGGGAACTGCTACAATTATTGAGGAAAAATAAATCTTCCGATGTCCGCTCCGCGGCATTAAAGGCCTTGGGACAATTACAGTTCGAGGATATCGAAACCGCCATGACACTAGGTATGCAAGATAAGGATCAACAAGTAAGAGCCACCGCTTTGGGTTTGATCCCCCAATTGGATATTTCAAAAGAAAATCTACCGGCCATTGTCGATCCGATCTTTGAAAATGGGTCCATACGCGAACAGCAAGAGCTGTTGAGCGTTTTGGGAGAACTCCCCTTGGTAAAAAGCGGCAATGTACTAGAGAAATTAATTCTCCGAGCGAATGCCGATCAGTTAGATGAACGTATTATTCTCGATTTGATCGAAGCCGTTAACGCGACAAACTCCGAGAACTTGATTGCACAATTAGTAGCCCCAAAAGATAGTGGAGATCCGTTGGCCGCCTATCAGGAAACCTTACAAGGTGGTAACGCACGGCAGGGGCGGCGAGTTTTCAACAACAATCCCACCGCTCAATGTACGCGCTGCCACGCCGTCGGCGCATCGGGGGGTGACGTTGGTCCACACTTGCAGAATATCGGAAACCTTCTTACCCGTGAACAGCTGTTGGAATCACTCATAGAACCCAGCGCACGTTTGGCGCCCGGATACGGCAGTGTCACTTTAACATTGAAAGACGGTCAAAAAGTGAACGGCATCTTGACGGCGGAAACCGAAGAAGGTCTCACCCTTCGAACCAATGCTGCCGAACCCCTGGAAATTCCCACCGCACGCATCGAGAAAAGGGAGAATATGCCATCGGCAATGCCTGCCATGGGCAAGTTAATAACTAAGCGGGAGTTACGGGATCTGATTGAATATTTAGCGGGGCTCAAAGAAGAAAAAAGTTCCTGACCATACAGAAATTTATCCTTTGAATCTAAGATTAGGCAATTTCTTTGGAGATTAGGAGTATTGGCCCGTCCGGAACAGGTTTTTAAATCCACTACCGGCCGATTTGCAAGAGTTGGCCGCATAACCACACACCACTTAGCTATGGATTGCCTTCGTACTTCCCGGAATATTTCTTCCAAAGTTCTGTCTGATGGGTCTCCAAAGAAATCTCACGGCCATCAATAAAGGCGTGGGTCAGCTGATTGCCCCGCATGTCAAGGGCATCGTCTTCCGATACAAAGAGCGTGGCGCTTTTGCCTTCGGCCAAGGTGCCGTAGTTTTCATCAATGCCCAGGATTTTGGCCGTGTTACCGGTTATTAATTCTAGGGCCTTTTCCTTTTCCATGCCTTGTCCGACAAGCTGTCCGGCGTAGAAAGCCAGATTACGGGTCTGGAAGTTCGAGGCTTCGCCATTCTGCAGCGCAACGAGAAGTCCTGCATCGACCAAAAGTTTAGGAAGTTTGTAGGGAAAATCATAATCCTCATCCTCAAAAACGGGCAGGTTGTGGGTAAATTGAACCAGAACGGGCACCTCGTTTTCCTTCAGAAAATCCGTGATTTTGTAAGCGTGGTAACCGCCGACCAATACGATGTTTTTCAGTCCCGATTTTTTGGCCAGGGTTATGGCATCAATGATTTCCTTTTCGCCATCGGCATATACATATACTTTTTGGGATCCATCGAAGGCTCCCTGCATGGCGGCAAAGGCGGGATTCATGTCTTCACCGGTACCGTCACCGTAAGCCTTGGCATTTTTCAAAAAAACTTCGACCTCCGTTACCTGTTCCTGATATTTTTCGTTCGGCTGGTATCCGCGTTCCTCGCCTTCCCACCATTTCCCTTGGCGAAAGCTCTTCGGCCATCGCAAGTGAATGCCGTCATCGACCTTCACCGCGGCGTCTTCCCAATTCCACGCATCGAACTGTACGATGGAGGAGGTTCCGGAAATACGGCCGCCCATTGGAGTGACCTGTCCCAGTAAAACGCCATTGGGACGCATAGATTCCACCACTTTCGATTCCGCATTATAGGCGATAAGGCTTCGCACATGGGGAATCATTTCACCTAACTCGTCTTGGTCATCCGTAGCCCGAACGGCATTGATCTCAATAAGTCCCAAAGAAGTACTGGGAGCGATAAAGCCAGGGTATACATGTTTGCCCTTGCCTTTAATCTGCGTACCTTTTCTGGAGATTTTTGTTGTTGCAGGACCCACAAAGGTCAATTTTCCACCTTCGAAGATAATCAGCGAGTTTTCAATCACCTCTCCGTTACCCAAATGGGCCGTTGCGCCTTCGATCACGACCGTCTCGGATTGCGGGGGAGCGGGAGTTTGTTGGGCTATCCCCAAAAATAAGCTCCCTATTGTCAAGACAATTAATTGTATTGCTTTTTTCATAATTAACAAGTACCTTTTTATTTCGCAGCTACGGGTCGATAATCTGCGTTCATTACGCTAATTTCGATTATCGAGTCTGTTATCAGCTATTTTTACCCTAACTATTATTCGCTCCCGCCACTGCTACCGCCCATTGTATATCTCGACCCCGCTATCACAATGCATCATCTCCTTTTTATCCTGTTTTGGATTTTGGGTTTCCCCTCCTTCGGCTTTTTCCTTTAGCATCATGTTAATGAGTTGGTTGCGCTCTTTTTTAATGGCTTCGCGCTGCTGCTTGTCCCTTTCAATATCGAAATAGGTGGCACCATCGATAAGCGTTTTTTCTGCCTTGGCGTAAACGGACAACGGATGGTCGCTCCATAACACCAAATCTGCATCCTTCCCTTCTTTGATACTGCCCGTTCGATTATCGAGATGTAACAGTTTTGCGGGATTGATAGTGACCATCTTCCAAGCCTCCAACTCGGTTATTCCCCCGTATTTTATGATTTTACCCGCCTCCTGGTTCAGCCTTCGGATCATCTCGGGATCATCACTGTTGATGGCTACCGTAACGCCTTGATTGTGCATGATGGCCGCGTTATAGGGAATGGCGTCGTTCACCTCGTACTTATAGGCCCACCAGTCACTAAAAGTACCGCCGCCCACGCCATGCTCGACCATTTTGTCCGCCACCTTGTAGCCTTCAAGAATATGGGTAAACGTGTTGATACGGAACCCGAATTTCTCCGCGACCTTCATCAACATATTAATTTCGCTTTGCACATAACTATGGCAGGAGATAAACCGCTCCCCGTTCAGTATCTCGACCAAGGTTTCCATTTCCTCATCGGGGCGGTACGGTTCGCCGCTTTTCTTTTTGGCCTCATATTCCTTGGCGCGCTGAAAGTAGTTCGTAAACACCTGTTCGACGCCCATACGGGTTTGCGGAAAACGGGTGTGGCTCTCCCAATTGCTTTGTTTGACGTTTTCGCCCAGGGCAAATTTGATGAATTTGGGGGAATCATCGTAAATCATGTTCTCAGCACTTTCTCCCCATTTCAGTTTAAGGATAGCGGAACGCCCTCCAATAGGGTTGGCAGAGCCATGTAGCAGTTGTAAGCTAGTAACTCCACCGGCCAGAGCATAATAAATACCAACATCTTCAGGGTCTACCACATCGGTCATCTTTACCTCAGCGGAGGAATTCTGTCCTGCTTCATTAATGGCCAAGGCCGCAATATGGCTGTGCTCGTCGATGATACCGGCCGTCAGATGCTTATCTGTCGCATCGATGACTTGGGCGTTTCCACCACGAAGGTCTTTTCCGATTTTTGAAATTTTTCCGTCCTTTACTAGTACGTCAGTGTTTTCGAGGACCCCTTCATCTTCGCTCGTCCATACCGTTGCGTTTTTAAAGAGGATGTTTTCTTGTTGTGGGATGGACGAATAGCCATAACCTACGTTGGGATAGGTCACCGCGACCATTTCGGGAGGCTCTTTTTTATCTTTCTCTTTATCCTTCTTGTCCTTTTCGGAAAATGGGGAAGTTTTAACCGCTTTAAAAACAGTTTCGCTACCACTGGGAAGCACGGCCTTACCACTTAATTCCTCGGAGGTTTGATCTATCAGGCCGGTCATGCGATAATTTTCTTTCCCGTCTTTCGTGGCGAAAGAAAGGGCCATCCACCCATCCGCATAGCTGAATTTGGATTTCAATTTGGCGGTATCCTGTTTGACTTCCGCTTTGGGACTTCCAGCTTCTCCTTTTATGGAAAGTTTGAACGTCTTTCCGGATACGGACAGATCATAATCCCCACGAATATCCTTTAACGTCAAATCGTTGATTACATTTTTATGACCTTGCACCCAGTTTTCATAGAGTATCGTTTCCTTATCAAAAATATCCCCCGAAGTCACCAGGAAGTTGGCGTAACTACCCTTTTTCAACGCTCCTATTTCCGTCGATTTCCCTAGAATTTGTGCGGGGACTGTGGTCAACGCCTCTAAAGCCTTGGTTTTGGGAAGTCCGTATGCAATGACCTTCATCAATTTTTCTTTAAAATCCGCAGGGGATTTCAGGTCGTGCAGGGTAAAGGAAAAAGTGACACCATTTTCCGCCAAAATTTTCGGATTGGCAGAAGCTTGGTTCCAATGTCGCATATCCTTTAAATTCACATATCCGGAAGCATAGGGGTCAGAAACATCGTAGGCCTCCGGGAAATTCAAGGGTAGAATCAATTTGGCGTTCGTCGCCTTGATATCGGCTACCCGCTCGTATTCGTCACCGCCGCCTAAAATAGCGTATTGTACTCCAAAAGCGTCCCCGATACCATCGGCACGGACGACATTGCCCTTATCGTTTGCCTCAAAAATTTGAACGAGACTTTTGTTTTTGTTCAGGGCTTCAAGAGAGCGATCCTTGGTCTCAATATTGCCTTTGGCGTACCAATCGGCATCATAGTACATTTGGCGCAACAGAGCCATGGCACCCATCAAGGATGTGGGATAGGATTGTTTTTTAGCGATACTTTTTTCGAAGGAAAAATATTGGGCCGAACGGTCATCTATGATGCGATCGCCATCGTTTCCGGCCCCGTTCAGGGTGACCAGCACTCCTGTACCCCGCGCAATACCGTCCTGTATGTGTGAATTGACTACTCCGAAGCCTGCCTCTCTCAAAGTTTTGGCTACCATATCATCGTATTCGAATTTGGTGACGGCATCGTTTTCGGGCATGATATGGTCGTTCCAGTAAAAGCCTTCCCGTGACGCGTCGAACTCCGCCGAACGCCCGTCCGATTTTACTTTTTCCGGTTTATCCACCCCGAAACCGGAGTAGATATCGATGAAGGAGGGATAAACGGATTTTCCACTGACATCCATCACCACCGTATTTTTTGGTACCGTCACCGATTTTCCGACGGCGACTACCTTGCCCTTTCGAAACAGCAGCGTTCCCCCGTCAACAACCTCAGTGGGAGTTACGTATATTTTGGCATTGGTAAGGGCCGTGTAGTTATTGTTTTCGGCCTTGACGCCGTCATTTTTCGGAAAGTATTCCTGTGCAAAGGAAAAAAAACTGCACGTTAGAAAAACGAATATCGATAATCGTAATGTCATCATACCTTTCGATAATTTGGATGAGTACCTAAAAAAAACCGTAAACTACTAAACTTTTTCGGATTTGACCTTGAACTTGCGCTTGAACTTTAAACCGGATACTTTTCATGATATCCTACCATCAGTTCCACGATTTTGCTATAGCTCTTGATACCGTCCTTTTGTTGATTGGCCTTTAAAAAAGTACTGAAGATGGACTTAAAAACAGGCTCGAAAGGGTTGACGTATTTCAGATTGAATTCGTACAACTCCTTGTAATTCTCTTGGACTCCCCTATGAACTGTGGCGAAAAGATTTTCGAATTTCTGCTCGTCCGTTCGGCGGACGGCGCTTAAGCAATGGCTCAGCGCATAGGCCGAGGCGGAATATTTAAAATAGATATCCTCGTTTTTTAGGGTCACCAGATAGCCAATGAAGTTCGTTTCATTTTCTTTGGCATAGCCCACCTGATGACCGATTTCATGGGCGGTCACTACCGGAAGGCGAAAAACGGGAGTCAAACCGTTGACCTGCGCCTCGTTCGTAAAGGGATTCAGATAGCCTCCGATGCCCATGTAACTGGCCAAGGCGCCCAGGGTAGCTTTTTTAAGGCTTGGGTACCGATACGCCAGAAAAGGAAGTTCCTCTTGAATACGGCTGTACCCTTCAACAGTTTTATCGAAAATGGCATCACGGTCGTAGGGCACTTCTACCATTTCGGTACTGTCACCTGTGATTTCCAATTGCAGGCGATTGGTCTGTACAATCAGTTGTTCCGTCAGGTCGATGACCTCGGAAGGGGTTACACTGTCGCGGATGGCGAATTGGACCGCAATCGGCACCCGGTAATAATTTAGGGCCCATACCAAATTAAAGGTAAAGTAGAAAACGGAAAACACCAGTACCACGTTCCGAAGGAAAAGCCAAGGATATTTTTTTATTTTCGTCCGATTTTTGAAAATATATCGAACGGCCAATATGATCAACAGCGTATAGATAATCTCGCCGACCGAGAAGGGAATCCATCCAACCAATATTCTGAAAAACTGGCTGATAAACGGGTAAATTCCTTTGCTGTAGTAAGTTTCGACCAAATCGGGACGATTACCCAACCAAAGAACAATAAGCAACTGTGGTATCAGGCTTAGGGCAATGCCATTCCTTAATTTGTCGTTCAAATCGATAAGGATTAAAATTTCATCTTTTCGAGCATCAAAATTAACCAATAATAGGCCATATCAATTTTTGAGGGTGTATTTTTGAAAAAAACAATATTCGATGAACGAAGCGATACGAAAACTAAAGCCTACAGAGGTCTGGAACAAATTTGCCGATCTGAACGCCGTACCAAGACCTTCAAAAAAGGAAGAAAAGGTTATTCAATTTATGATGGATTTCGGAAAATCCCACGATTTGGAAACCATTAAGGATGCCGTGGGCAACGTCATCATCCGAAAACCGGCCAGTAAGGGAATGGAAGACCGTAAGATGATCACCTTACAGTCCCACCTCGATATGGTACACCAAAAAAATGCGGATAAGGAGTTCGACTTTGATACCCAAGGCATACATATGATGGTGAACGACGATTGGGTCAAGGCCGACGGAACTACCCTTGGCGCGGATAACGGCATGGGAGTAGCCGCCATCATGGCCCTTCTGGAGAGTAAAGACATCAAGCATCCTGCTTTGGAAGCCCTTTTTACGATTGACGAAGAAACCGGAATGAGC
>RCMY010005456.1_pt1 | contig 10795 bp, 10 predicted proteins | sample 2041341 | NCBI WGS metagenome assembly RCMY01 (sample SAMN09708234, study PRJNA481090) | Marine sediment metagenome, whole genome shotgun sequencing project.
TCCCCCGGGATCCGGCCCTAGGGCCGGATCCCGGGGGAGGACTTTTTCTCAACAGCTGAAGCTGGTGCATTTACTACTTAAATGTAGGGAACCAATGATATTGATTTGAAATAAGTGTAAAGACCTTTTAGTTCAAAAACATTATGTTTTCAATTTTTCGAGCTTGAGTCCCAACGAAAAGAGAGCTTTAGCAAACTATTGGAACCTTACCGCAACTTCGGAATCTTTAAAATTACTATTGTTTTCATATACTCCACGAAAGAGACTTCAATCATTTTATTAACCAAAAAATACCAGCTGGGATAAAATAATATAAGACGAGATACAACCAAGGCAACGGCTATTCCTAAAACTGAAAAATATGAACCAATAACTACGGCTATGGGTACGGTAACCAAAACTACCAAGTTCCAAATAAGTTCTAAGTGCGTTTTACCAGTAGCAATCACCAAACTACCCGAAGGATTTCCAACAGCCCTAAAAATCATGGTCACTGAAAGCAACTGGACCAAAGGCACAATGTGACCGTACGTTTTACCATAAAAAATATCGACTATAAAAGGGGCAAATACAATGATGACAACGTAAACCGGAATGTTTACGGAAGCCACCATATTCACTAGTCGAAGATAATTTTTTTTCAAAATGGCAAGGTTGTTCTGGTACAATGACAAAACTGGTGACGCAACCCTGGTAAGAACTGGGTTTATGACTTGCGCCGGCCTAAATACAAGCTGTTTGGCCAAACTATATCCGCCCAAAACTCCCGCATCAAAGAATTTACCGATAATAAGAATATCAAGATCTCTATTGAAATAGTTGATGACCTGGCCACCGACCTGATAGATTCCAATCTTAAGAAAAGGCTTGGTCTCCTCATAGTTGTAGTGAAATAAAAGTCCTTTTTTCCGTATTCCCCTTATAAAAAAAACAATACTTGAAATTCCGAACAGAAGTAAAGAGCTATACACAAGCGCATATACCCCGAAATCTTCAATCGCTAAGACTATTGCCAGACCTAAAGAGAAAATTGCCGCAACTATTTCGGTAATGCCTATGAACTTAAAATTCAGGTTCTTTTGTTCAATGGTTTTATACTGTCTTCCCAGTGCTGAAATCAATAGGCTTACGCCCATGATGGGTATTAATATATTCAACTCTTTTTCTTCATAGAAGATAGTAATCAAAGGTGTCAACAACAACAAAAAAACGTAGAGAAAAATACTGAAAAACAAATTGAGCCAATAAAGACTTGCGTACTGCTTCTTGCCGATTTCCTGAAAATGAAGTATTGCTGATGTTAGTCCCATATCCATAAACAAGTTCATAAAACCCAATACGAACATAACCAAGGCCATCAAACCAAAATCGGAGGGGTCCAAAAGCCTTGATAGTATAGAAAGCTTAAGAATCGAACTAAGGGCTGTAACTATCGTAGCAATTGTCGTCCATTTTAAACCGGAAAAAATTTGACGGTTAACGCTCATCAGTTATACGCTTGAAAATACCCAATATATTTTTGGTGTTCTCGTCAAGATTGAAATTGGAAAGTATTCTTTGGCGCGAGGTTCGCGCTTGGCAATTCTTTATTTCACCCAAAGCTCTAGCATAGCTCTCAATATCCTTTTCTTCAACCAAAATTCCCTGATCGGGAGAATCTATCAATTCAGAAATACCCGCATGGTATGTAGACAGCACTGGAAGACCCATTGCCATGGCTTCCATAAGAACGGTGGGCAGTCCTTCCATATCACCATCTTTTGCGGTTATACTGTGGTGCACAAAATAATCCGCATTTTGCATTAACTTCTTTACCCCGTGTTTGTCTACCAACCCAGGAAAATCTACGTGTTCGGAGATGCCTTCCATCGACACCAGTTCCTTTATTTGGGAAAACAATGGGCCATCACCTGCCAGAACCAAGCGTTCGTTTTGGGAATCTGATGATTTAAGATGTCTTACGAAAGCTCTAATTGTATATTCATGGCCTTTTTTCTCGACAAAATTCGAAACTTGTAAAAAAACTTTCTCCGTTCGGTCTTGATCTTCTGCTTCTGGATCAAAAAACTTGGTATCTACTCCAAGATAATCGACATTGGTTCGCGACACATCTATACTATGCGCCTTTAACCTATTTCGCATATCTTCAGATACCGTGGTGGCAAACATATTCTTTCGACTTAAAATTTTATGCAACTTTTTAACATATGATTTATTGCGAAGATATTTTGAGGCGTCATAACCGTGAAAGGTAGTAACTACTGGAACATCAAGATCTTTTACTGCAGGATATATACGAATAAGTTGTAGCCCGAAGTGAACATGTACAACATCGGGCTCAAACGACTCGACTTCTTGCTTAAACCTTTCTGTAAAATAACTATTGTAAAGAGTAAAATCGAGGGCCAATACCCGTTTTGTCTTGGAAATCAAGGAAGACACATCTTTTTTCTGTTTAATCCGTACCACTCCCTCACATGGAAAAATATCTTCATTAATAATTTCACAGGCTATAATTTTGACGGTATGGCCCTCGGATTTGAATGCATTTATCTGATTGTAGACAAATGTCATCGAAGGAGTTAAAAAACCATGAACTGTAACTAATATTTTCATTTTTTTCAACTAAAGTTCCAGCAACGTGGGTATTTTTTCCTTAACGTCACTGGCGGAAAATTCCATTGGAACCTGTAGAACACCACAATCAGTCTTTTCCAGTGATTTTATCAAAATAACTTCCGACTGTTCCATCAATTCTTTAAATGAAAACATTTTTTCCCTATCATCCTTTTCCCTATTGAATTCATGAAATTTTAAAGCATTAAAAAGCCTTGCAAATTCGGTATACATAACAGCCGTATTCATTTTGGCTACTTTTTGAGGTGAGGTTTCAGTAAAATGAGGTTCTTTTACGTTACTGCGGTACAAAATTATGAACCTTTTCAGGTCACTGGTCGGAGCTTTTTTACCCGAATAAAAATTATCGATATCTGCCCTTCTCCTAAATTTATTCGGCCTTCTCAGGGTTTTTTGAACCTTCCACCACAGCTTATCATTGAATGATTTCCCAACAAACAACTTTTTTTCTATATGCTCATATCCCAAAAGATTGTAGCCATATATTTTTGGGAGGTTGAAATTGGGAATCAAACTGCCTTCTTTGTTAAGAATACTAATGTCATCGGCTATGAACGAATAGCCCTTATGAAGAATCAATTCAAGCTCGAGGGACGTTTTTCCAACTCCGCCCGTGCCCCCAAAAACGAGAGCATGCCCAGATGGGGAAGATACGGCGGAACCATGGATAAGTGTTAGTCGGTCACTAAAAAACAATAACAAGGTTGGCTGCAATACTCCTTCGTGAAATATTTGACCAATCTCCTCGAAAGGATGAGTAAACTGCATCCCTTTCAATTTGTTAACCATCCTGCGTTCGGAAACGTTCAAGTAAAAGTACACAGTGGGAGGGAGTTTGGCTTCATTTTTTGTCCAAACAACTGAATACCCTCCCCAATTTACGCCAATGCCTTCTTCATACTCGAAATGGGAAGAAGGATTGTTAGCAATAGGATGAAAATTATTGGGACGGAAAAAACAAAAAATCACATCTATACTATCGCTCGAACCGTCTTCGTAATATCTTAGCTCATCGATAAGGATTTTTGAAGACCTACTTTCACTGCAAGTAATTTTCGTGTTCAGCCCAGCAATTTTTTTATAGTAGTGTTTTAACTCCATCAGCTTGGTTTCTATAAATTCGTTTGGGAAAAATATTTTGGTGCTAGCCAATTTAGTTTAAAATTCCACAAAAGTCCAGAATGATCTTTTCGTCATCTAAATTTAGACTATTAAATTCTTTGTGTGCGACCAAAAAAGCCACAATATCGGCATCTTCCCATGCTTGTTTGTACGAAGTAAGCTTGAAAACGTTGTGTGATGCGATATTGGGTTCTACAATAAAGTATTCTTCATTATTAGCATTCTGCAGTACCTTTTGAGCAATATATTTTGCAGGCGATTCCCTCAAATCGTCTATGTCAGGCTTAAATGCCAAGCCCATAAGGGCAATTTTCGGTTTTCTGCCGTGTTTCAACTCAAATTGAAGCTTAGCATTCTGTATTTTCTCCGCGCACCAAAATGATTTGTAGTTGTTTATCTCACGTGCCGTGCCGATAATCTTGGACTCTAACGGATAGTCAGATACAATAAAATAGGGGTCTACTGCGATACAATGCCCTCCTACACCACAACCGGGCCTGAGGATATTAACTCGCGGGTGTTTGTTGGCCAGCCTTATAAGGTCCCATACATTGATCCCCGCTTTGTCACAAATGAGCGACAATTCGTTCGCAAAAGCGATTTGAACATCTCTGGATGAGTTTTCAACCAGTTTGCACATCTCCGCTGTACGCGCGTTAGTTTTATGCAACTCCCCTTTAACATATTTTTTGTAAAACCCCACAGCCTTGTCGGTGGACGCCTCGTCGATTCCACCTATTACTCTATCATTATGAACTAATTCATACATAACATTGCCGGGCAACACACGTTCGGGACAATAGGCAATGTGTATCTTGCCCCGTAATGCGGGACGTTCGGTATAAATCATTTCCATCATGATCTCGGTTGTTCCTACAGGAGAAGTAGATTCAATGATGTAAAGGTCTCCTTCTTTTAATAATGGAAGAATCGCCTTTGTCGCGGCCTCGACAAAAGAGATGTCGGGTTCGTTTTTTCCTTTAAAAGGGGTCGGCACCACAATTAAATAGGCATCGGCTTCAACAGGAGCGGTCGAAGCTTGCAAAAACCCACTTTTGACAGCCTTGGCGACCACCTCGCCCAATGAGGGCTCAACGATGTGAATCTTGCCCGCATTGATTGTTTTCACTACTTTTTGATTTACATCGACTCCATAAACCTTAGTACCGGTTTGGGCAATTAATGCTGCGGTTGGAAGGCCGATATAGCCCAAACCCATCATGACGACCTTTTCGTCTTCCATATTATAGTTTATCTACGAATTCTACGATTTTGGAACAGGCTGTTCCATCCCCGTATGGATTATATCTAGTACTCATTTCGTTATAATGCCAATCGTCGTCCAGCAATTTTTGTGTTTCTGAGATGATTTTCTCGACATTCGTTCCAACCAATAAGACCGTACCGGAAGCGACGGCTTCAGGCCTTTCCGTGGTGTCCCGCATAACTAGTACAGGCTTTCCGAGGCTTGGTGCTTCTTCTTGTACGCCTCCGCTATCGGTAATGATAATGTAGGATTCGTTCATAAGCCAAACAAAAGAAGGATAGGATAGTGGTGCAATCAGCCGTATGTTATCGACTTCATCAAGAAGCTCGTGAACAGGTTTTTGCACATTAGGATTTAGATGAACAGGGTATATGATATCAACATTTCGATTTTTTAGCGCTATCATTTTTAAAGCTTTGCAGATATTGGTAAATCCCTTACCGTGGTTTTCTCTTCTATGGCCGGTCACTAAAATCGTTCGATTGCTATTATTTAGTAGCTCTCGGAGCTCGCTTATTTCTTTGTCTTCATAACCAGACTCGGTTACTTTACGCACACTAAAGTTTAATGCGTCAATAACTGTATTGCCTGTCACTACAATAGTATTTTCCAATTTATTCTCTCTAAGTAGATTCTTCTTTGATGTCTCAGTGGGAGAAAAATGGTATGTGGAAACGGCCCCTACAACACATCTGTTCATTTCCTCTGGAAATGGCGAATTCATATTAAAAGTTCGCAATCCAGCTTCAACATGACAGACCATTGCGCCGGAATAAAAAGCGGCAATTGCAGCGGCCATGGTTGTGGTGGTATCGCCGTGTACATAGACATAATCCGGTCGAAATTCTTCTAAAATTGGTTTTAAATTAGTTATTATGGCAGAAGTAAGGGAGTAAAGATTTTGATTCGGCTGCATCAAATCCAAATCATATTCAGGTTCGATTTCAAAAAACCTTAAGACTTGATCCAACATTTCTCGGTGTTGGGCAGTGACACAAACTTTCGTTTCGTATCTTTCCTTATGTTTTTTAAATTCTTGGACCAAGGGAGCCATCTTTATGGCCTCAGGTCGCGTTCCGAAAACGATAAGATTTTTTTTAGCCATCCCTAATTCAATTCGCCCCACAAGACAAAACACTGTTTTTTGGTCTTCGCGCTAAAGTACGATAATTCTTTGCTTTCTCAAGATGCGTACTCTCTGTTAGCCCATTTTCCAAGAGAATTTTTCGAGCGAAATCGTACCAAGTCATCGGCTCACCATCAGTAAAATGGTGTATACCATAGTTTTTGCTATCAGACTTTATCAATTCTAATATGTATTTTGCCAGGCCGGCCGCACGGGTCGGACAACCCGTTTGTGCGTCGGTTACGAACAGTGATTTCTCCGTTTTAGCCTTTTCTAATATCATTTTGTAAAAATTCTGTCCGAATTCCGAATAGAGCCAAGAAGTTCTAATTATAAAGTAGGCGTCAACGATCTTCTGAACGTAAGCTTCTCCCTTTGCTTTAGAAGCCCCATAAACATTGATAGGATTGGGCTCGTCTATTATCGTATATGGTTCCTTTTTTTCACCGTCAAAGACATAATCCGTGGAGATATGAATTAAAGCTACGTTGTTCGCTACACAACTCTGTGCAATGTTCCGGACACCCTCGGCATTAATCAAAAAAGCTCTTTTTTCCTGATTCTCTGCTCTTTCTACATCGGTGTAAGCGGCGCAGTTAACACAATAATCATACTGTTCTTGTTTAAAAATCTTTTTTACCATCGAGGCATCGGTAATATCCAAATCCTCAAAGGTTTTAAACGCAAACTCAAGTCCAATATAGTCAGAAGCTATTTTTCGGATACTTTCGCCCAATTGTCCATTAGCTCCGGTTACCAAAACGTTTCTCATAGGTATAGCTCCTTAAATGTTGGTAACTTTTTGTCTTTTTGGGAAAGGATGAGGGCATCTTCAGGATATTCCCAATCTATGTTCAGGGTGTCATCTGAATACAATATACCGCTTTCTGATGCTGGATGATAATAATCGTCACACTTATACGTAAACACAGCATCTTGGCTTAAGGTCAGAAAACCATGAGCCATACCTTTTGGTATAAAAATCGATTTCCTATTATTTCCCGATAATTTGAGCTTAAAATGTTGCCCAAACGTTTCGCTATCTTTCCTAAAATCCACCACCACATCCAACACTTCTCCTTTAACAACAGTTATCAGCTTTGATTGTTCAAACTCTCCCGTTTGAAGATGAAGTCCTCTCAGAACACCGCGCTTTGAGATGGATTGATTGTGCTGCACAAATTCGATGTTTTGACCAGTTGCCCGCTCAAAATCATTCTTTCTATAGGATTCAAAGAAAATTCCGCGTTCGTCCTTGAAAACTTTTGGTTCTATAATAAAACATCCCTTTAAACGGGTCTCTGTTATAAGCACAGGGTATTAGGATTTTATATGTTAATAATAGTTCGCAAATCGGAGCATGTATTTTTAACCGCTAAGTTCGCAAAGAAAGAAGGTGTTAAGGGCGCAGGGAAAACTTTCAAGCCTCGATAGGAATTTCATTTTAAATGCATTAAATATGTTCCATAACCACTCTTTACTAAGGGCTCCGCTAGTTTCTGTAATTGCTCTCTATCGACAAAGCCCATCTTGTAAGCCACTTCTTCTATCGCACCAATCTTTAACCCTTGTCTTTCTTCAATGACCTCTACAAACTGGGCTGCCTGCATCAACGAACTAAAAGTTCCTGTATCGAGCCATGCGGTGCCTCGATCTAAAATACTTACCTTTAATCTTCCTTGTTTCAAATAAGCCCTGTTAACATCGGTGATTTCGAGTTCCCCACGTTTACTGGGCTTGATGTTTTTCGCGACTTCAACGACAGTATTATCATAAAAATATATTCCGGGTACTGCGTAATTCGATTTCGGGTTTTCGGGTTTTTCCTCTATGGAAATAGCATTTCCCTTTTCATCGAATTCGACTACACCGTAGCGCTTTGGGTCTTGGACATGATAGCCATAGATAATACCTCCTTCTGGATCGTTGTTCTCCTGAAGGAGTTTTGCCAATCCCGACCCATAGAAAATATTATCCCCCAAAATTAGAGCTACCTTATCATTTCCTATAAATTTTTCTCCGATAATGAACGCCTCGGCGAGCCCGTTCGGATTTTCTTGTACGGCATATTTAAAGTTACACCCTAATTGACTTCCATTCCCTAACAATTTTCGAAATAAGCCCGAATCTTGCCTCGTCGTGATAATTAAAATCTCGCTGATGCCCGCGGACATTAAAGTAGCCAGCGGATAATAAATCATGGGTTTATCATAAATGGGCATAAGTTGTTTGCTAACCGCCAAGGTAAGCGGATGCAAACGTGTTCCAGAGCCTCCTGCCAATATGATTCCCTTCATTCAAAATCAAGTTTAAGTTCAAATTTAAGGTTCACCGCTACTGTTGGCAGATTCAAGGCGATTTTTGCCTTCGGCTAAACTAAAAAGTAGGTCGAGCCATTAATTTTTTAGTGCTTACCGCTACTGCTACTGCCCCCTTTTTCTTCGAAACTTTTCTCAATATACCAAGAAACGGTCTTGCGAAGGCCTGATTCAAAATCAGTTTGAGGTTCCCAGCCGAGTTCATTTTTGATTTTACCTGCATCAATGGCATAGCGCATATCATGTCCCAAACGGTCTTCTACAAAAGAAATCTGTTCTTTATAGCTTCCTGTTTTTTTAGGATGGACCTCATCTAAAATGCCACATAGCTTTTTGGAGATATCCAAATTATTGTGTTCGTTACCCCCGCCTATGGCATAGGTCTCTCCCGTTTTTCCCTTTTTAAAAACGAGATCTATTCCTTTACAGTGGTCCAACACATATAACCAATCCCTTATATTCATACCGTCACCGTAAATAGGGATTTTTTCACCGGCCAGTGCTTTTCTGATGATGGTCGGTATCAACTTTTCATTATGTTGTTTGGGGCCGTAGTTGTTTGAACAATTGCTCGTGACCACGTTCAAACCATATGTATGAAAATAACTACGAACCAAAAAATCGGAAGAGGCTTTTGATGCACTGTACGGACTATTGGGCGCATACGGCGTTTCTTCGGTGAAATAGCCCTCATGGCCTAAGCTACCATATACTTCATCTGTGGATATGTGGTGGAAACGGGCACTCTCGAAACCTTTCTTTGAACGGTTTGGAGCCTCTAACCAATGTTTTTTAGCCGCCTCGAGCAAATTGAAAGTACCGTGAATATTTGTTTGTATGAAGGCATCTGGGTTAGTTATGGAATTATCCACATGCGACTCTGCTGCAAAATGGATTACTGAACTAATGGCTTCTTTTTTAAATACACTGTTTAATAATTCCGTATTGTTAATATCGCTCTCAACAAAACGGTACCGCTCGCTATTTTCTACCTCTCTAAGATGTTCGAGATTTCCTGCATACGTGAGCTTATCAAAATTAATGATGTGAGTATCAGGATTCCTCTCAAGAAAGAATGGAATAAAATTACTCCCGATAAAACCTGCGCCACCAGTTATCAATGTTTTGTTCAATTGCATTGCGTTCTATCATTTACATTACCTCTTTCGATTTTCGGTTAAGATGTGCAAGCAACGAGTATAAAAAGAAAAACCCTAATAAGACCAACGGAAACTTTACGATTCTCTTTTCGAAAAACGAACGATCGGCATTATACGGTTTACTTAAATTCAGAACTTTAATTACATCGTCTTGCTGAATTATCTCAAACTTTTTTCGCTCAATTTCTTTTATCAGACTATTTTTCAAATTTAACAATGTTGGTATATCGAGTCCTTTTTCGGTTTCGAGCACCAAGGTTCCTTCGCTAAACGTAGTCCCTTTTTCGCCCAAACTCTTTGAATATCCTGCGATCAGGCCGTCAATCTGTGCAATCAGCTTATGGTTCTCCTCAATCTTGGCTGTGGCATTCGAGACATATATTTCCTTAAGACTGTTGAAGTAGGAATTTTCATTGATGTAAGCCAAAATTTTTTGAGCAGTTTTATAGCCGTTTTGGGGATCCCTGTAATAAAAGGTGATTCTGTGATTCGTAACAGTTTTTTTGAGAATTTCGCTCTTTAAAATATCTTGGGCAAAGAGATCGTTGGGTATGTCTTTTAATACTTGTAGGTACTTGATGTCATTTTCAATATTCGATTGGTCATTTTCAGATTCAATAGGCTTGATTTCAATATGCAACTGATTTAGGTTTCCAACATTTAATCCTGTTTCTTGAAGAAAAACGGAATCCTCCATTGCTATGTTGGATTTTATCTCTTCAATTGCATCGTACAGATAATCTTTACTTTCAAAATTGGGTTTGACTATCGCTTCTGTTTTCAGCCTATCCGGCGAATAATTATTCAAGATTAAAGCAAGCACTATACCTACTACTACCAAAATAATTAGAACTATGGCATTCTTTTTTAAAAAAAGAAAGAGTTTCAAAAATCCATGAAAAATATTCCTAAACCCACTCCCAATCAACTTAAACAATTGTCCTACTTCTATTTCACTAGATTCGGAGGAAGATGGTTTGGTAGGTATGTGCTCTGCCATATATCAAGAATTGAAAATCTGATTTAGTATTTTATCGGTAATCAAATACGTCGGTTTAACTCCAGTTGTACCCAGCCCACCGGAAGCCAGCGTACTACCGGTCACCAATGGATTGTCCGAAGCATAATACGCATATCTCACCTTTACGTCTTCGCGTATGCTCTT
>RCMY010005457.1_pt1 | contig 10795 bp, 11 predicted proteins | sample 2041341 | NCBI WGS metagenome assembly RCMY01 (sample SAMN09708234, study PRJNA481090) | Marine sediment metagenome, whole genome shotgun sequencing project.
CTCCCCACTTTCATATAATAAACTTTCTTGCTTTGTCATAACTGCTTCACATACCCAAGTGTAAACTTCTAGTAGTGCTCGCTCATTACTTACTACACCATAGTGTAGCATATTATCTTTGATAGCTCTAGCTTCTTTTGCTGTAATCATACTGCTCTCCTCAAGGACTATACACCATGAATTTATACATAGTGTATATTCTAAGAAGTACTTTGTCAAGGTTTAAAAGTTACTGATAACTTCGATATCACTCTCATCATATCCATCAACAACCTTATCTCCATTACTACCTGCGTCAATATTATTCATCTGCTTTTGTGTGTACCCCAGAAAGAAGTTATGTTCTTTGGCAAACTCGTAGTCAAACAGTGTGTGATGGTCTGGAGAATAGTAAATCTGTGCTGCTAGCTCCATAGTTACACCGTAAGTTCTATTTTTACTAACTTTAATCTTAGTGGTATTTCTCTCAATAGGGTCTTCAGACATACGGTTACGACTTAACATCATATTGATAGTACCAGTGCCAATAATCGCTCCACTCCCTTTAAAGTCTTCCTCATCCATGCTAGCACCCTCTGATTGTGATTGAGCACCGCCTGAAGTCTTCCGAGAGTGTAGAACGTTGATAGAAGTTACATTGTATTGAGTTTTAAGCTTTTCTTCAAAAAGCATCCAAGAAGTCTGTTCCTCATTGCTCAAAGTGTGGATGACAGAACTGAGAGGGTCAAATAATATAATGCGACTATCATACAACTTTATAGATTGCAATACAGCTTCTTTTAACTCCTCTACATCATCAGGAATCTTTCTCATAATATTAAATCTATGACTTCCATCTTCTAAGTATAGGTACTTGTCAATCTCAGTTTTATTCTCCTTTATTATTCGAATACGCTCTTCTGGGTCTTTAATTCTCATCAGGTTAATACCTGTAACCTTTGATGCAATCTTTAGCCCATAAGAGCCAACACTGTCTTCCAGAGTAACAATTAACATGCGGTGTGGACTATTCATAACCCAATCTAGTGTTAATTGGTTAACCACAACTGTTTTCCCAGTGCTCGTATTCGAACCTAAATTCCAGATTTCACCAAGACCAATACCTGAAGGAAATACACTATCTAAACCTTTTAGGAATAGTGGAAGAGGTATGCTTTCAGTCACAGCAGCTTTCAACATCTCCTCGTAAATATCTCCTGAACCTGCAATACCCCAGTCAGTCACAGCAATAGGACTCCAATAGATATCATTGGCAATCTTATCTCCATCTCCCTTCTCAAGATATAGGTTTAAATCCTTGTGCCTTAAGTTTGCTCTGAATAGCTTAGAGTTATCCAATACCTTCTTGACAGCTTCAAAGGCCTCATTACCTGCTTCATCATCATCTAGAGCTATAACAATCTTCTTGTGAGAGTTAACCCATTCATAATTAAGCTTGATAAAATTAGCTGTTGTAGGTTCTCCTAGTGGAGAGCTTACTACGTTGTAAGACTTGCGATACTTATCGCTTGTCTCTAGAGCTTGAATAGCTGTTAGTAAATCTACCTCTCCACCACATATAATAAGCGTGTCTTCCACAGCGTCAGTCTGACCTATGAAGCGGTTCATACGCCCTACATAACCTACAGAGTGAAATGTCTTTGGCAACTCACGAATCTTAAAACCTGTGGTGATAACCACACCATCGTCTACTACTGTTGTAGGATACCACATAGATTTAGGGTATCCATTCTCTTTTACTTCCCATCGTACACCCATTTTCTCACACGTTTCAGGAGACAATCCACGCCATTTAGCTCTAAGTCTGCTCACTGTCTTATCTTTAATATCTTGTAGCTCTTGCACACTTAAGGCATTGTCTTTTAAACTGTCAATATCTTTTTGCTTAATCATACCTCTATCACCCTTTATACCGTTATAATTATCTTCTCTATGTTCATCTGATGGAATGGTAAACCCACACCCTGCAAAACAGTGCCCACCTTGGCCTTGTCCGAACCAATGGAAGTTGTCCCCTGACCTATCATTGCCACTAGCAGCACATTTAGGGCATTGAGTTTTCTCGTCATCTTCTAATTTATCTGTGTTAATTCTATACAAATTAATCCCCTTTTTCTATATAAAAACTTTATTATTAATAATACTACAGACGAGCATTGCCCCACAAAAGAATGCAGCCTTGCTTGAATCTTCGTTATGCCATATAAATCCGTTAATCACAGTCAAAACTGATGTGGTTAGTAACAACAATAGTTCAAATAGTATTCTGTTCCCCTTTTACAAGCTCTACGTTTTGGACACCAACATATCTTAATCGCTCTCCATCTAAAGATATCTCTGCTGTTACTTTCAAAGTACGCCCTTTATACTTATACACCACTGAAACGATATCGTCTTCAATACTCTCACCTTTGAAATTATCTCTTACAGCATCAATAGCTGCTATATTGAAATTCTCTATTTTACTATAATCTGGAGTACTCATAACAACCTCTTATTTAATTTATACCGTAATATAACACCTGATTACTGTTTTGTCAACATTACAGACAAAAAAACACCTGACCCTCCTAGGAGAATCAGGTGCACATTATATTATTACCACTCTGTCTTTCTTACACTTGGGACTATACTTAACAATATGGTGCTGAACAAAACACCAGTACACTAAGAATATGACCCTACCAACTGAGTATGCCCAACTTCCGTATAAACCCTCTACATATACCCAAGCAGGTTCTTGATATATTGCGGAATACGAGGCTAGTGAAAACAAACACCAACCCATAAGTCCTATAAGAATAATCATTGAGCCTAGCAGAGGTGTGTAGACCTTAGGTGTGTATATTTTCATTTTCCAAACTAGTGTGTACAGACCTATTATGACGGCTGTAACACTTATAACTAAATCAAATAATATCGGAGTTATTATCATCCTTTAAATCCTCCTTACCATCATCAACACTATAATCTCTTTCTACACTAATGTATCCTCCCCTAGTGTAATATCCAGAATCCTCTATCCCTGATAGTTCAACACCACCTTTCCTTCTGGCTACTTGGTCAAAGGCACTGTTTAATCTTTTTTGATTACTCAGATACACCATTAACCCTGCACAAATAGGGGCACTAAAACAACTGGCAAACAAAGCAAAGAAGGTTAAAGCTGCTTGAGGTGTGGAAGTGAAAGCATCAATGACTAAGGGTAATGCAACTCCCCAGAAAAGACCAATGACAAACTTAGCTAAGACTGGTCTGTGTAACCTCTCATCTATATCATCAATCTTAACAAACCCTGCACACAAACCTCCTGCTGCTGCAAACACCCAAACACCCAACCATGAGAACAAGAAGGGTGCTACAAGAGCATTAGGGTCTGGTGCTATGTTAGTTGCTGCTAATACAGAAAGTGGATAGCTAAGGGTTATAAGTATGGAAAGTACCCACAACCGACTAGCTTTGATTTTTAACATCTTTTCTCCTAATTAGTTGTAGATGTTACTTTTGTAACGCTTCAAATTTAGTATTATTCCCTTTTTCAGCCTGAAGTAGTGTAAGATTTATTACTTAGTGATTTTAACCTTATTCTTACTTCCGAAGTTAGCAAAGAAGTCCTCTACAGATTTACTAACAGGACTATTTTCTGATATTGCATCGGGATTAACTACATCTTTCAATTTACCTTGCTTTGCTAATTCATACCAGTGGATGTTACTACTACCAGTAATTACATCTTCACTAAACTCATTAAAAGATGCGGAGAATACAGGGCTAACCTCCTTATTAGGTTTAATATTATAATTGGCTCTTTTACTATGTTCTAGAAATATTTTATTATGAACACTAGAGTCACCTGTACTACAACCTAAGCCATTGTAATCTTCATCTGTAGTAAACACACCAGAATTGCTAATAGGGCTGTTGTACCTATCTGTTTCATTAACTGGCAGTATGCCAGAAGGTAAGACTACTTCATCTAACCACGCCTCTGTATTCAGATATGACATTGGATATTTTCTATAGGTCTTGTCACTTGTACTTAGGATATATTTTGGTAGGTTAGTTATGATTAAAGTTCTTTCTTCATCCGTCAAAGAATCCCACTTAATTTCAACATCCTTTGGCTTGCCTTTTTTATAGTCATATAGAGACCAGAAATCAGAGAATGGGATATTAACACTCTTACTCTCAACAAACTTATCCACAGGTAAAATAACAGCATCAGGAGTATTAGTTTTAATATTAGTATTAGTATTAGTCTTAGTATCAGGTATAGGTTCAACACTTTTACTATTTCCATTATTCATATTTGGGTTTTGGATTAAACAATTATCATTAATGGAATATTCAGGCATAGAGTACCAACGGGTTCTGTCGTACTTAACTTTATTGTAGTTTCCAACAAGTATTACGCCATCATCTTCTAACTGCTTGAGGAGTCTTTGTACCTTACTTTTTGTAAAGTATGGAAGTAAGTCGGATAAATCTTTGGCTGTGTTGTATACCCAATAGTACCCATCATGTTTGTTAGCCTTAACATCTTTGATTTTGTTTAGATTTAGCCAGAAGCGTAAGTTAGATAAGATTACTGCCTTATCCACTCCGTACATTTTAGCGTCTTCTACATTAAAATGATGTACTTGTGATTTATTGTTATTCATTACTACCTCTGCATACTGTTGATTAAGTGCCTATAGTAGTATATAACAAGCCATAATGCAATAGTGAATAATGGGTAGATTAAGAAATCTAGCGTTGACTTTGTTATATTAAATTGGTATTAATAACAGTCAAATAACAAAGGCTGTATTAAATGATTGAGTTAAATGAAGAAGGAGTATGTAATTTCTCAAAGAAGAAAGAGAAAAAGGGCGTTTAAGTCAGCAAGAAGAGCAGCCTTACCAAAGAGTAACTTTAGATAGTAGAGTGAGAAAAATGATACTTGAGAGAGATTTTTACAGGTGTCTTAATTGTGGAACACATAGAAACTTAGAAATAGACCATATAGTGCCAGTCTCAAAAGGTGGGGGCAATGAGATTAAAAACCTTCAAACATTGTGTGCTTCCTGTAACGGCAGAAAAGGTGTTAAACCTATGTCTGAATGGATGCTAGAGGAAAAAGTCTAAGTCTTTTAATTTGGTAGGTGCTTTTAACTGAGTGCCTACTAAGTTAAAAGAAATAAAAAGATGCTACCTATTCCTAAGTAGCATCTTACTAGTAATTTACTATTACCAACCTTCTCTTTTAGCTTTACTGTAAGCTGCTGCCAGTTTGGTATCATACTTATTAGCTGCATAACCACTGCCATTGTAGCCCCTAGCAAAACCTGCCCAATCTCTTTTCTGTAGCTTAGAGATTAAGTTATTAGCCCTTAGGAACATGCCCATCGCTTTAAGTTGCTTAGCCTCAGACTCGTACATATCATCTACAAACTCTTTAAGGGTATCATAACCAATACTAGAGTAATTAAACCCCATAATTTGAGGGAGACCAAAACTTGCTGACTTATGGGCTGCATCCCAATTAAGTTCAGATGCAATCTTTAGTTTATCATGAGAGCTACCACCTACACGGTATAATGACTTATCCCAACGAGGGGAAAGTAGCCCTGCGTAAGCTCTTTGGTACTCAGACCTTTTAGTGTAGTAGTGTATCTTACCTAGCTCTCTCCAGAAGATATGAGGTTCAAAAAGGATAATGGGGCGACCTTGATTATCAAAACCTTTACCTGCTGACTCTACATCAATAACAGCTTTCATTGCAGCAGGTTCTACACCTAACTCAGTGGCAATATCTACCACCTGAGCTTTTGTTAGAGTCTTGCTTGATACGTTTGGAACAACAACATCACTCACGTATTTATCTACTAGTAGAGTATCTAATCCTTCTTTAAGGACATCAGCACGAATAACACTGAGGAGTTTATTCATACTGTCTACCTGTTTCTGCTCCAACTTACCTAGAGGAAGTTTCCCCTTAAGCCAATCGAAGAAGGCTTCATGTGAGAGCATTGTCTACTCCTTTAATTTAGGCTGTTTAATGATACGACCTAAATAGCCACTAATAAACACTACAACAGGGATATAAGCTGTAGGAATAATGTTAGCTTGAACAAAAGCATCCAAGAGAACTACTAAGATGGTGACTAATGTTGGAAGCCATACTGCGAAAGATTTAAAACCTACTAATTTATCACTAATGAATTTCATGTGAATCCTTTGTTTGCTGTTAAAATATTTTATTAAGCTGTACGTTTCCAGAAGTAAACTACAAGACTTGGTTGTACGTTGTTGTGAGGAGCATCTCCACCTGTTGAGGTTGTAGGGGCGTTATCATTCCAAACACCTGAATCCCTACCTCCATTATCTAAGTCAATATCCGTCCTAATTTTAGCAGAGTTATGGCTGTGACTAGGCATTTCATCAACTGTTAGTTTGTGTTTGTATTCCCCAAACTCTGTACCTGCAACCTTTGTCCATTCAGGAATGGTGTTAGAAACCTCGTCAGAGAATCCAACTAAAGTCTTCCCTCTTCCGAACCTCTGCCAAGAGCCATATCCTAATCTAGTTTTAGGGTCTCCGTCTACTGTAGAGATATAGATATCCCCAATCTTGTAGTTCTGTATAGCTAAGGCTAGTTGCTCATGAGTTACTACATCTTTAGGGTTGTTTCCACCACTAAATTCAGCAACAACTCTGCCAGAGCTTTCTATTCTAGGAGTTTCTTCAACAAAAGATAGTCCTGTCTCACTTGTTTTATTATAATAAGAAATACCTCTAACAGGGGCATCCAATACAGGGTCAGACTTCTTAACGTAAAAGGATAAGTACCCATCTTCGTTATTCATCTTTTGAATAATATCTGAATAAGTCTGGAAGTCTTCAAAACTAACAAAAGCTCTTTTCCAAATATTAGAGTTAGTTGTGGGGTCTGCATCAATATTCTGTGAGGTGGATTGAAATAATACACCTGCCCTTACAGCATAAGAGTTAATAGCGTAGGTTGTCTTAGTGTCCCACTCTGGTATACCTTGTTGATTAAGGTAGGCAAGGTATCTATCCTGCTTGTTTTGTAACCAGTTCATTGTCTCGTTGAGAGGCTTCTCTACAGTCCACCCCTGTTGCACCTTCTCACTGGAGGGTATTTCAATATTACCCCCTTGCGCCCAAATGCCATAACTCATATCAGGCTTGTTAATAACAGCCATAAAACACCTCTACTTATATTTAGGGGAATAGGTATTTACCTACACATCACATTTGCTCAAGTACTATGTCGACACCTGCTGCCACAGGAAGAATGTTATCCTTACCATCTCTTTTATCTAGGAAGTAGGAAAGAAATCCTTGTGGGTCTGTTGTTTTTATACTTATATAGCCATGTCTATCTGATTGCACTACACTTCTTGTGTTGTCTGTGAGGAGGTTTACCACCTCAAGCAAGTCGTTACAAGTGCAGCTAGAGTTGTTACTTATCACTCTAGCTCTAATAATTCTTCTATACTCACTGTCAGTCAGCACCCTAGCTTTTGTTGTATCAAAATGACTTCGAGAGTTCCAGTAACCACCAACCTCAGGGTCTAATGAAGAGCCAAAAGACTTACTTCTGTAGGCCTTATCAAAGCCAAAATACTCATTGGATGTAAAATCAATTAGTAGCCTCTTCTGACCTACGAGACTTCCAATAAAGTCAAGGTGGGATTTTTCAGCAGCATCTATATTAAGCATGTTGTCTGCTAGCCAGATGAAATCCTTTTGCTGCTCATCTAGTACATCAAAGATAACCTTCATCAGAAGGTTTAGTGTATGGCTTTCTCTATACAGTGAGGGCATCATTGTTAGGTAGTCTTTAAAGTAATCTATTGCTTTTATACTCATTAACTACCTCCAATATTAATATCTTCTGCACTAATAGTAGCTATTTCGCTAGGGTCTATAATCACATCGTCAGCAGAAAGTGTGCCACCTTTATAGCCAAACTTAAGACCTCTCACGGCAAAGCCACTTGTCTTATTTATAGGTTGGTACAGTCTAGAATAGTGAACATCTTCACCAACCTCTAGGTTATTAAACCACTCTACAATAGCTTGCTTAATCTGAGGAATGCCATCATTAGGGAAATCAGAGTAAGTAACTAATGACATCTCTATTTCTAGTGGTGCGGTAGTTGGTCTGGAAAACTTAATAGTGTGCGAAGAGCCGTTAATATCCTTAACTTGCTTACTGATATTACCAACAGTCATAATACCTTCAGAGATTCTGTTAAATATAGCTAAGGCAATCTCTGATTCGTTTCCACCCATTACCGTAACAGCTAAACCATTATTAATGATTCCTGTATTGGTAGCATTAGAAGAGGTGTTCTGTTGGATATTCTCATAAGTGACACCTCTAACAGATTTTAAAGCCATTAAAATAGAGTTGTACTTACCAAGGCTACTTGTTTGTAGTAGCTTACCTCTCTGCCTATAACTTTCATCACTCTCAATAGGGGTAGAGGGGAAAATGTAATATGGGTTGAAAACACCTCTCCAACCTAAGATAGGAGTACCTACACCAATAATTTGCCCAACCTTACTTTCATAAGAGTTGTAGTTTCTTGATGATACATATACAGGGACATAAGTTCTAATGATATTGGCAATAGCCGAAGATGAGAAGTTACCTGTAGATGAGTCATCAACCATCTTTATTTTAATCGTACTATCGTTATTAAGTGATGCCTCAAGATAGGAAGATTGGTTATTGATTGAGTTCACAAAACTTAAGGCTAAATCTCTCTTAGTGAGACTTATATCAGTATTCTTGAGTACAACCTTTGGAGAGCCTGATAGTTGTCCATCAATATTATAGGTTATAGAAATCTCACCTATAGTATCTACTATCTCTAAATCTACTCCATTACAACCAGTTTGACTGAAGGTAACATTGGAGTCTGTAGAATAGGAGTCGCCAGTCATTGTGTTGACAACAAAGCTGTTTTGAGGTACTGTGACACCAACATCACCATATAGCATAACCAAACCTGTTGCCTTAGCTTCACTCTTCCTCTTAACCCTATGAAGTCCCCACAGAATGTTATCCAGTTGCTTGCCTTGAGCACTGTTTAAGTCAAATGATTGTAATATTAGGGGGAGAAGTTGGGCATTCTCTGTAAGAGGTTTAGCAATGGTGGAAAATATCCTTCCTAGTACGCTAGAGTCATCAGCCCTAAGTTTCTTCCCATCTGACTTGTCAGCAAAGACAACACTAGCTCTATCTAGGAGGGTTTTTCTATAGTCGTCAATACCTTTAGTAATGAGACCCCGTTCATCAAAGATGTTTCTCATAAATCTTTTATACCTCTATATTCTTGAGGTGAGTTTGTCACCATTGCTGTCTGTTAGTGTTAATCCGTTCTCGTTTGTTAGTAAGTAGAATGTACTCACTGTGTCATCATCTATAGCTTTTACAGAGAACTTACAACCATAAGTGTAGTTTTCAACTTCAGATTCGAAATAAGTTATCTCTTTAACTAAGGGTTCTTTATCAATTTCACCCATTAGGATGACATCTACAGATTGCTTAGGTCTGTTCCTGCCAAATATTGAGTTGAGGTAGTCAATGCCATAAGAGGTGTTCCAGAAGAGGTCTCTTGGGTAAGCCTTCAACCTTAGGAACAGCCTTTGCATGAGTTTATCTGGTGTTGCTGTAATAAAATCTAAGTCTAACATCCCTTCCCCTGAATCAGATAAAGTAATGTCATATTTAGATTGGTCGAATTTAATATCCAAGATTGTCTCCTTTATGCCCATCCTTCTGAGTAGTCATATTCGAGTGGGTCGTCACTTTGAAGCATAGCTGCTTTATGAATCTCTGCTTGCATATACATAGCATTGGTATTTAAACTCATCGCTAATTGCAGCTCTTTGAATAGCTCTACTGTTAATAGTACCCATGTATTATCCATAACTTTCCATTGAAGAGGGGCATAGTTATCTAATGCTATCATCCCTACAATAGTTGCATAAGTAGTAGAAGACGTATTATCAGTATGAAACCACTTATCAATAGATGGCACATAGACTCCTGACATTACTGCCTCTAGTCTTCTTTGTTTAATCTCATCCCACACTTGCTCTTGGTCACGAAGCTTCTTATCTTCGCTCAAGTTCTCACAGACTACCCACTCGTTAAGCTCACTATCCCACTTGTGGTAGTCGCTGTAAGGTACATTAGGATTGTTGATGGGTAATAACTCTACCCACTCTGTATCAACCCACCGCCACACATGGTTGTAGTCAGGTGGAGGCGTTAGGGTGAAGTCATGACTCTCCGGAATATCCCTAACGACATCATTAGCCATACCTGTATCTTCGTAAGCAATCTTGCCTGATGAAGTGTTGTAAACATATATCTTAATCATCTCTTAGCTCCGCTCATTTGCAAAGTTATTCCCGTAGCTGTCATATTTAATGTTTTATCTGGGCGTATGGCCTCCATATATACCGCGTAATTCTGAACTCCTGATGGCGGTTCATTCAAGAAAGGCGTTGTGGTTAAGTGGTGATACCTGCCGTCAGCACCGCCCGTACTGTTTGATACTGAATACTTCCATGTTTTTAGTAACTCGCTACCTCTGTACAAAGTTATGAGCACATAAGGAGCGTCCAAGCTAACTACTGAGCGTGTTAGCGAGTCAAAGCTAACACTAATTACAACACTGCCACCTTGAACGTCTATACTATTCTCAACCAAAAGCACCTTATTGCTACCACTTCTATTATCTAACTCGACAGCGTTAGGGTTGTATTTT
>RCMY010005460.1_pt1 | contig 10790 bp, 6 predicted proteins | sample 2041341 | NCBI WGS metagenome assembly RCMY01 (sample SAMN09708234, study PRJNA481090) | Marine sediment metagenome, whole genome shotgun sequencing project.
GTTTTATCTAATAAATATTCGATCAGTGTCCGCGGTGATGACGAAGCGACGGCGCAGGCAATCCCTTCTTCCCGGGCGTAGTGCAGGACGTGGAGCAGGCCCGGCTTGATGGGAATAGCATGGCTGCGGTAATATTCCAGCTGCAAGGCCACCTTTTCCCGACAAATATCGTCATAGGGATAATCCGGACCGAAGGCGTCATCACAAATAGCACGGATGCGCAGATTGTCCCGTCCCAGCATGCGGTCGAACACCGAGCGGTCCAGGTCAAAACCATACCGGGCTGATACGTCCCGCCAACAGCGATAAGAAATGGGTTCCGTATCAAACATGGTCCCATCCATATCAAAAATAAGTGCTTTTCGTATATCCATACATCCCCCCCATCATATACTTTATGAGCTTATTATTCTTCAATCACTATTCTATTATATAAAAAAATAAAGTAATTGCAATTCTTCCCGGCAAAATACTCAATAACTATTCCCATTTTCGATAATATTATGATTTTTTTGCATTTCTTTTATTCTCAATTTCTTTCTCGTTATTACTTGTATCTCGCCCTATCTCTGCTATAATGAAGGGAATCAGAAAACTGGGTGATTTCATATGATCGAATTCATTATCCGCCGCTTCATCAAGAACTATGAGGATACCGATGACAAACACGTCCGTGAACAATACAGTATCCTCGGCGGCATCTTAGGCATTATTTGTAACCTCTTCCTCTTTGTCAGCAAATTCCTCGTCGGCATGATGAGCAACAGCATCGGTATCTTGTCCGATGCCTTCAACAACCTGACCGACATGTGTTCGTCATTCATTTCCATCATCAGTGCCAAATTGAGCAACCGACCGCCAGACAAGGAACATCCCTTCGGCCACGGCCGCTTTGAATACCTGGCATCGCTGACCATTTCCATCATCATCCTCGTCGTCGGCTACAAGCTCTGCGAAACGTCGATTGGCAAATTCTTTGAACCAGAAGACATGGAATTCTCCTATTGGAGCATCGGCGTCCTCGTCATCTCCATCGCCGTCAAGGTCTGGATGTGCATCTATAACCGCTATATCGGCAAGAAAATCAATTCCGGCGTCAACGATGCGACGGCTGCCGACAGCATTGCCGATGCCATCGCCACGACGGGCGTCCTGGTCGCTACCATTGCCCAGCAGTTCACGACGCTGCCCATCGACGCCGCTGCCGGCACGGCCATCGGCCTGATGATCATGTACGCCGGCTACGGCATTGCCAAAGACGTCATTAACATTCTCCTGGGCAAGGCGCCGGACCCGGAACTCATCCGGGGCATCGTAGCGACTGCTTTGAATTGTCCCCACGTCGTCGGCGTCCACGACATCCGCATCCACGACTACGGCCCGGGCCGCATGTTCGGCTCGATTCACGCCGAAGTCCCGGACAAGGCTGACCTCGTCGAAGTCCACGCCGCCTTAGACGTCCTGGAAGACGAATTGCAGGACAAGTACCATATGGAAGTCAATATCCACATGGACCCGCTCTGCACAGACATCCACAAAATCAACGACGTCCGCCACGTCCTGGATAAGATCGTCCACGAAAAATATCCCCGTTATCATACGGACCACCTGCGCATCACCTCAGGCCATGCCCGGCTCAATGTCATCTGTGACATCCACATCCCGCCGGCAGAATATAACGTCGAAAACATCGCCCGCATCCGCCGCGACATCAACGACTGCATGCGAAAATACAACGATAAATACCGCGTCGTCCTGGCCAAAATCATGGCTGATCCGGGGAAATGACGAAAAGGCTTGTCGCACATGCGACAAGCCCTTTTAAGTTTTTACGCCTCACTGCACGACGAGGGACCGCGGTTCCAGCATGGCCTGCAGTTTTTGCCGCAGGTCTTCTGTCGTTTCTACCCAATATTTTTCATTAGTCAAGATGGTCTTGCGGCTGCCCATGAGGTGGAAGTAAACCTTGACCGGTCCCGGATGTTGTTCCAGGACCTGGCCGATGCGGCCGGCCAAATCGGTCCGTTCCAAGTGGGCCGGGATCTTGATGAATAATTTGGCGCCCATACCGGGATGCCAATAGTCGCCAGCCTGGCGGGCTGCTGCCGGCGATACGGCAGCGGGCTGCACGGGTTCTCCCTTTTCCTGGTCCAGCGGTTTCACTTCTTCGGCCAGAATCTGGATGCTGTCGTCGTTGATGTCGGCCCGGCCGCGGATGGCGACGGCCATATCGACGGCGACGGCCTGCTGATAGCGGGCATAGGTCTTAGGGAAGACGACGACCGATACGGCATGGGTGAAGTCTTCGACGGTGATGATGGCCATTTGTTCATTGCGCTTGGTCATGACCTGCTTCTTGGCCGTAATCAGGCCGCCGATGCGCATCATCTTGCCATCGTACTGCCGCCCGTCTTCCCCATAGAGGACCGACAAGGGCGTCAATTTCTTCATAATGTCCTTATATTTATTGAGGGGATGGCCACTGAAATAAAAACCATCGTATTCCTTTTCCATGGCCAGGCGCATTTCGATGGGATATTCCTCGATATCCGGATATTCCAGTTCCGTCATGACATCTTCGGCATCGTCGAAGAGCCCCATCTGACCCGACGCGTAGTCCTTCTGACTGAGGGACCCCATGGCGATGGCCTGGTCGATGACGGCCATGAGTTGGGACCGCTTCTTGCCAAAAGAATCCATAGCCCCGCATTTGATGAGGCTTTCCAGGGCCCGCTTGTTGACGATATGGTAATCGACGCGGCTGCAGAAATCGCCGAGCGATGTGAATGGTCCGCCCTCTTCGCGGGCCTTGACGATGGCTTCGATGGCGTTGGCGCCAACGCTCTTGACGCCGGACAGGCCAAAGCGGATGGCCCCGTCCTGGACGGAGAACATGGATATGCTGGCATTGACGTCAGGCGACAGGACCTGGACGCCGTGACGGCGGCACTCTGCGACGTAGTAACTGATTTTACTGACATCGTTGATCATGCTGGTCATAGTCGCTGCCATGAATTCCGGCCGATAATGGGCCTTGAGGTACGCCGTCTGCCAGGCTACGTAGGCATAAGCTGCCGAATGGGACTTGTTGAAACCATAGCCGGCGAAATAGACCATGAGGTCGAATACCTTGTTGGCAATGTCGTCGGGAATGGCGTTCTTTCGCGTCCCTTCCAGGAAATTAGCCCGCTGGGCGACCAGGATGGATTCCTTTTTCTTGCCCATGGCGCGGCGCAGCAAATCAGCTTGTCCCAAGGAAAAGCCGCCCATGACCGAGGCGATCTGCATGACCTGTTCCTGGTAGAGGATGACGCCATATGTATCCTTGAGGATCGGTTCCAGCAGCGGGTGCAGGTAGGTGACTTTCTTTTCACCGTGACTGCCCTTGATGAAATCATCGACCATGCCGCTGCCCAAAGGCCCCGGACGGTAGAGGGCGACGAGCGGGATCATGTCTTCAAAGTGCCTCGGCGCCAGTTCCTTGACCAGGTTGGTAATGCCCGATGATTCCATCTGGAAAACACCGGCCGTATCGCCTTCGGTCAGGAGCCGGCACGTTTCCGGGTCATCCAGGGGAATGGCATTGATGTCCAGGTCGATGCCGTGGTCCTTTTTGATCATCTTGACGGCATCACCGATGACGGTCAGCGTCCGCAAGCCCAGGAAGTCCATTTTGAGCAGGCCCAGTTCTTCGACCAGGTCCTTTTCGTACTGTGTCGTCAAATCGCCTTCCTTGGAATGTTGGACCGGCACGTAGTCGTCGACAGGAGCCGCCGAGATGACGACGCCCGCTGCGTGAGTCGATGAATGGCGGACCAGGCCTTCCAGGGATTTACCGAAATCGACGAGGCGGTGGACCGTCGCATTCTGTTCATATTCCTCGCGGAATTCCTTGCTCATCTTCAGGGCCTTGTCGAGGGTCATGCCCAATTCGTTAGGCACCATCTTGACGATGCGGTTCACTTCACTCAAGGGGATGTCGAGGACGCGGCCGACATCACGCAGGACGGCTTTGGCCGCCAAGGTCCCGAAAGTGATGATCTGCGAGACGTGGTCGACACCGTATTTCCGGGTAACGTAATCGATGACGCGGCCCCGGTTTTCATAACAGAAGTCCATGTCGATATCCGGCATAGTGACGCGTTCCGGGTTGAGGAATCGTTCAAAGAGGAGGTCGTACTTGAGCGGGTCCAGACCGGTAATGCCCAGCAAATACGCGACGACCGAGCCCGCTGCCGAGCCGCGGCCCGGCCCGACGGGGATTTCATGGTCCCTGGCGTATTTGACATAGTCCCAGACGATGAGGAAGTACGACGGGAATCCCATAGTGTCGATGACACCCAATTCATAGTCCAGCCGTTTGCGGACTTCCGGCGTAATGGGGTCATATTTTTCCGGCAGGGCCTGCTCGCAGAGCTTGCGCAGATAGGACGAATCCGTTTCCCCCTTGGGTACGGGGAACTGCGGCAGATGGCGCTCACTGAAAGAAATCTCGACGTTGCACTTATCGGCGATTTCCAGCGTCGTATCCAGGGCTTCGGGCATGTCGGCAAAGAGGTCGGCCATTTCGTCACCGCTCTTCATATAAAATTCATTATTATAAAAACGGAAATGCGACGGGTCATCGAGAGTACTGCCCGTAGAAATACAGAGCTTGACCTCCTGGGCAGCTGCATCGCTGGGGTCGATGTAATGATAATCGTTGGTAGCCACCAGCTTTAGGCCATATTCCTGGGACCAGCGCTTGAATACCGTGCGGACAACTTTTTCTTCCGGAATCCCATGGTTCTGGACTTCCAAGTAAAAATCATCCTTGCCAAAAATCGAAACCAGCCGGTCCAAAGTCCGCTTGGCCCCTTCTTCATTGTGATTGAGGATATCCTGCTGGATGTGGCCTTCGATGCAGGCACTCATGGCGATGAGGCCTTCATGATACTGTTCGAGCAAATCGTAGTCGACGCGGGGCTTATGGTAATTATTTTCCCCATCGACAAAACCTTTGGACACGATTTTGATGAGGTTGTGGTAACCCTTATTGTCTTTGGCCAGCAAAATCAAGTGACAGAGCCGTTCTTTCGTCTTCTTTTCAAAACGGCTGCCCCGGGTCATATACACTTCACACCCCAGAATCGGCTTGATGCCTTGGGCTACGGCTTCCTTATACAGATAAATGACACCGTACATATTGCCATGATCCGTAATCGCCACAGCCGGCATATTCAGCTCCTTGGCGCGCTTCACCATATCGGGAATCTTGCACAAGCCGTCGAACAAGCTGTATTGAGTATGGACATGCAAATGAACAAAAGGCCGCATCCAAAAAATCCTCCTTCAAAAAAAATCGCTAATGAGATAAAGTTATCCGTAATAGGATATTATACCACATTAGCGATAAGATTGTTAAGGGGGACATAAGACGCGATAAGGTAAAATATATTTCGCAAATTCAATTTCATAAAAAATAGACATAGTCTATTGCCGCTAGTACAATTAAGTTACCACACAAAATTCGTAAGGAGGCAATAGACCATGTCTGGTAATATTATACAACTTAATGAGGATCTTATAAAGAATAATTTAAAGGATCTTGTACGCAACAGTGTAGAGGAAACACTGAACGCCCTGCTCGACCACGAGGCGGATGAACTCGTCCGCGCTGGCAAGTATGAGCGAACGGGAGACCGTAAGGGCTACCGTTCCGGTCATTACGAGCGGAATTTTGGCACGACTTCCGGCGAAGTCAGATTACGCGTGCCGAAGCTCAAGGGCATCCAGTTTGAGACGGCCATCATCGAGCGCTATAAACGCCGTGAATGCTCTGTCGAGGAAGCCCTTATTGAGATGTACCTGGCCGGCGTATCCGTGCGCCGTGTCGAAGATATCACCGAATTGCTTTGGGGCACAAAGGTCTCCTCTGGCACCATCAGCCATCTCAACCAGAAGGCATACAAGCACATCGAGGAATGGCGTCAGCGTCCTTTAACGGGGGAATATCCGTATGTTTACGTCGACGGCATTTACCTCAAGCGCTGCTGGGGTGGCGAGATTCAAAATGTCTCCGTTTTAGTCGCTATTGGCGTCAATAAAGACGGGTTCCGTGAGATTCTCGGAGCAGCAGAAGGCATGAAAGAAGACAGGGAAAGCTGGTTGAACTTCTTCACCTGGCTCAAAGGCCGTGGCCTTGCAGGCGTGCGTCTCATTATCGGCGATAAATGCCTTGGCATGCTGGAAAGCATCCCTGTAGTCTTTCCTGAAGCCAAATACCAACGCTGCACGGTCCATTTTTACCGGAACGTCTTCACAGTGACGCCAAAGACTAAGATGAAGCAGGTTACCTTAATGCTCAAGGCAATCCACGCGCAGGAGAGCAAGGAAGCTGCACAGGAAAAGGCGGTCTCCATTGCCGCCAAGCTCCGTGAAATGAAGCTTTTATCCGCAGCCAAGAAAGTCGAGGACAGCGTGGGCGAAACCTTGACCTATATGGATTTTCCAACAGAACACTGGAGCCGGATCCGCACGAATAACCTAACAGAACGGGTGAATCGCGAGATACGCCGCCGTACACGGGCCATTGGTGCCTTTCCTGACGGCAACAGTGCTTTGATGCTCGTCTGTGCCAGACTTCGTCATGTTGCCGCCTCGGAATGGGGCTCAAAACGCTATATGGATATGGAGCATCTATTCAAGATGGAAATTGAGCAGCCAAATGACGAGGAAAATCCATATATCTGATTACGATATTTACTGGCGGATGAAATGAATTTGCGAAAGAATCTTGACACTACCCACACTCACAGCGGTACAAGCCATTCCCAAAATAAGGCAGCGAAACGGGGCACTACTTAATCTCTGTTTCATAAAAACCATCCTCTTTATCTAAACAATCCACGGTCGGTCCATACATACGCCGGGCCAGCAACGTAAGCCAGCCAATGTGTTGCTGATAAAACATTGGCTGGCCGCAAAAGATATAATAATTAATATTCATAATATAAGCGTAAAGTTGTTTCCAAGCATAAAACAGAGAAATAGCCATAGCAATAAAGAAAGTAAAACCGTAGCTGCTTTCCCCTAAAACGAGGACCCCGAATATATTTAATCCCCCATTTAACAGAAAAAATACCACAGTAATACGAAGTAACTGACGCTGGGCATTAAAATATTCCAGGATAACTCCCAAGATTTGAAAAACACCCACAAAGTAAACCGCCATGAGCAGGACATCAAACATATTAACCGCTTGGGTTTCAATATGGACCCAGGACAATATGTACGTCCCGCAAGACAGAAACAATATCGTAAATAAAAATTGAAATTCCATGGAGCTGCGCAACTCAAACCACAAGGTATGAACCATTGTCTTTCGCATAGCTTCAATATCATTAAAATTTCCCTTCCGGGTAATGGCTTGAAAGTAATTGAAATAAGTTTCATAGAACCGGGTTTCCATATAGACAACAAAAATAATCATCATTGGCAGCATTGATAAAAACGCATAGAAAGTAACAATGTCATACAGAGGAGCATAGCGATAAGTCCCGGCTACCGTTACCCCCCAGCTAGGACTTGTCCAAATAATAATATTAGGCAGGAATATTCCTCCCGAAAACAAAATCGCATAAAGGAAAAGCCGCCATTCTCTGTCAAAGTAAGGCAAAAAAGCAAAATGACGTCCTTTACGAGGCATCCCGAAAAAACGGATGATTTGAATCATAAAGAAGCCTGAAATAACAGTCAACCCCCCTGTGATACCCAAAAAGGCAGCGATTGTCGGTTGCAGCGTCAAGTATTTTAACATGAAATAGATACTCACTATGCTTAGAGACACCCCTATGGCAAATCCCCAAATAAGAGGCTTAAATTTTTTTACCGCTGTCAAATAGAGACTTTCAGCCTCAATGATCATCAATAAGGAAAAAAATAAATAAGCACCTAGCTTTTCCCCGAATAAAAGAGGAGAATTCCATAAAAAAATAGCAGCTATAATACTACCTAAAAACAAGAGAATAGCGATGAGACCAAAACAGGAAGCCGTTAAATCATTATAATTATCCGTAGATATGCAGTCAGACAAATAACGAGTTACAACTTTGACAAATCCAGATGAGAAAATTTGAGAAAAAATAAAGGCATACACCGTAGAGGCTACAAAAATATCATTTTCATAGCTGGGAACTTGAAACCAAAGAAACAAAAGCTGTACAACCAATACCATTCCCGTAAGCAGGATAAATGGTCCCGTCGTAATCAGTGCAGAAAAAGAATAAGCCTTGAGATAACCAGCCACTGTACGAGCGCGGAATAATTTTTTTAACTCAAATCCTACACCAGCCATTTTGCTTTCCCTTCCTGTAAATAAATATTCCGATAAGAGTCAATAAATTGTTCATACGTATAATTACGCTTTGTTCGTTCATAGCCAACTTCAGCCATTTGAAAGCGCAATTCGAAATCCCTAGCCAGACGTAAAATTTCCCGGGCCATGGAATTGAAATCCATCGGCGGTACGACAGCCCCAGCAATCCCCAAGCTATCCGTACTATCACCATATATTAATTCCCGGCAACAGCCCACATCTGTCGCAATAACGGGACGATGAGCTGCAAAGGCTTCCAATACCGACAGTGGCTGTCCCTCGCTGATGCTCGATTGAACGATAATGTCCATTTTCGGCATATATTCCGTTACCTGTACCGTACCGGTAAATTCTACAGCAGATTCTAAATTAAGAAGCTGTGTTGTTCGCTTACAAGTTACCACATATTCCGGGTCTTCTTCCATATTCCCCATAATATACAGATAAGTATCCGGCATCTCCTGATGAACTAGAAAAAAAGACCGAATCAGCGTAAGGATGTCTTTGATGGGTACTATCCGAACTACAGCCCCAATATTAATGGTTCCTCCATGGTCTTTCAATTTAGGAATGCCAGAAAATCTTTCCATATGAATCCCATTGGGAACAACATGAATCTTCTGCGGATCACAGCCTAAATCGGCTTCAATCCGAGCATTATGCTCAAACAATGTATAAACCTTGCTGGCTCGTTTATAAGCAATCTTAGCCAGATTATAAAAATAATTACTCCATATAATCTTGAAATCCCCTTTAGCCCAGTCACTTTTTATGATTTCAGCTTCCCGTTCCCGACAATAAATACCATGTTCCGTCAAGATAAATGGTTTATGATATACTTCAGCTGCCATAGAACCAATGATGCCACAGTAGCCAGTAGCTACACTATGATAGATATCTGCTTCTGGCAAATCCCGTTGCACAAGATAGAATAATGGCAACAGCATAGAACGCAATGTCCAAAAAAAATCAGTAAACGGCAAATAATCATAGCGTTCCCGGTATACACGGCGAATGACCTCGAAAAAATCAGAGGACATAAAAATATCCAAGGGGTTCTTCCAAGTACAAGAACGGAAAATATCCACGAGTCCGGCCATATCGATCGGACTGTCACCGCGAACAAGTTCTAACAAAACCTGCCGCTGTTGATTATTCAAAATATTTTCCTGCATCCCCGGGGAGCGCAGGGCTAGAATTTTATCCAGGAACTCTTCCTGGATTTCCGTGCAATTATTGGGCAAAGTATATTTAAACTTCCCCCGATCTTTTTCTTCGGCACCTACAGCATAAACAGTGAATTCAAACTCCGGTAAGCCCGTCATGAGCATCTGTACCCACGAAGATACTCCACCAACAACATATGGGTACGAGCCTTCTGTCAACAAACAGATTTTCATAGTGAACTTCCTTTCCAATATATATGAGCTTCTGGTCCCGTTATCTTTACAAAATACATTTCATCACCTATTTTCTGTACATGACAGTCCTTAGAAGAGGCCACTTCTTTCGTCGACCTCAACAGGAACGATGCCTCATGGGTATAGTTCCAACAATGAATTTCTAATTCATCAGGCTTCCGCAGGACTCGGTAATCTAAATTAAAATAACTATCAAAATACGGCAGGCTTTCCGAGGCCGTAACGGCTGTCAGCCATCCATAACGGCTGTCGATTTGCTTCAGGAATTCTTGGAGGCCTTCTTTCATCATATGCCAAGTCTTATCCTTGCTTTCTTCATAAAATAATTCATCAGGGTGGACAAAATGATTAAAAACACCGATAGAGGTAATCACAGTACATTCAAAATATAAATCGAGTCCCGTAGGATTATACCCGGCAGTGATGCGTGGAATATCATAAACCCCATTTTCTTCACGCTGAAACTCTTGATAATAAGCTTCCTCTTCAGCCGATCCATCATATAAAGAAGAAAGGATCCGAATGTCTGGAAGGGATTCTAAAATGGCCTCTCGCCCTTGGGGACTTAAAATATTAGAAGGCGGTACATAAGCCCGGAATTTATACTTAGGGAATGCTTCATGGACATAACGGTTGATTTCCGTAAGGGCTTCTTCCATATCGTCTTCATTCTGCCAAGGTACATAATCCGGTTCATCGTTTTGATATCCCGGCGGAACCAAAGGCTGATGATTATAGCCATGTATTCCCAGTTCTCCTCCCATATAAAGAAGATCAGTACCATATGTAAGGAGTGCATTCCGCCCTTCTTGTTCATCAACCGGTTTAAATGGGCCTTTTACCTGATCCCCGTAGCTTTCAATGATGACTCCTGTATATTTTAAATGTTCACTTTTACTTATATCTTTCATATATGGCCACCAGACTCGGCTGTAAAAGTCACGGGTCGTCATATTATATTCACTGCGGATTTTTTCATGATAGCCTTCAGGTAAATATACAGAGTAGGGCAT
>RCMY010005462.1_pt1 | contig 10789 bp, 10 predicted proteins | sample 2041341 | NCBI WGS metagenome assembly RCMY01 (sample SAMN09708234, study PRJNA481090) | Marine sediment metagenome, whole genome shotgun sequencing project.
GTTGAGCATCTGGGTGTTGAAGCTGACAAAGTAACCGAAGAAGCGGCGTTCATCGATGATCTGGGCGCTGACAGCCTCGACATTGTTGAGCTGGTAATGGCGTTTGAAGAAGAATTCAGCGTTGAAATTCCAGACGATGCAGCCGAAAAAATCGGTACCGTCAAAGATGCCATCGATTTCATCGACAAAAACAAGGGTTAATTGATTTTGGGGTGCTGCCATGAAATGGGCGCACCTCGGGCCAATGATCGCTGAAAGACAGCAAAGCGGCTCACCGGCCCGGGGAAGATTTCCTGAACCGGTGGCCGTTTTTTATTTCGGGCAGGCTAAGCCCGCAAGGAGAGGCATGATATGCGTCGTGTAGTTGTAACCGGAATGGGCCTGGTAACGCCGCTGGGCGGAGATGTGGAAACGACCTGGAAGAATATACTGGCTTCCAAGTCGGGTGCAGGAAAAATCACACGTTTTGATGCTTCCGATCAAAAATGCCATATCGCCTGCGAGGTCAAGCCGGCGGACCATGAATATGGTTTCGATCCGAATTTGCGCGTGGACCACAAGGTTCAGCGCCAGGTCGACCCGTTCATCATCTACGGTATCGATGCGGCTGGCCAGGCGCTCGAGGATGCCGGTCTTACCGACATGCCCGAGGAAGAACGGCTGCGTGCCGGTTGTTCCATCGGTTCCGGAATCGGCGGATTGCCGGGAATCGAAAAAGAATCGATCGTGTTATACGAACGCGGACCAAGCCGGGTCAGCCCGCATTTTGTCCACGGACGTCTCATAAATCTTATTTCAGGTCAGGTTTCGATCAAATATGGTCTGATGGGCCCCAATCACGCGGTTGTGACAGCTTGCTCGACCGGTGCGCATAGTATCGGCGACGCCGCTCGAATGATCGCGCTGGATGATGCCGATGTCATGCTGGCCGGTGGCGCGGAAGCGACCATTTGTCCGATTGGAATCGCCGGTTTTGCTCAGGCGAAGGCGCTTTCGACCAAGCGCAACGACGATCCTACCGCTGCATCGCGTCCCTATGACAAGGATCGCGACGGTTTCGTGATGGGCGAGGGCGCAGGCGTTGTGGTTCTGGAAGAATATGAACATGCCAAGGCTCGTGGTGCAAAAATCTATTGCGAAGTTATCGGATATGGCCTTTCCGGAGACGCATATCACGTAACCGCGCCGCATCCTGGCGGCACCGGAGCCTATCGGTCTATGGAAATGGCCTTGAAACGCTCGGGTCTGACAACCGCCGATATCGATTATGTCAATGCGCACGGCACGTCGACGATGGCAGACACCATCGAACTGTCCGCAATCAGGCGCTTGTTCGGTGACGATCTCAAGACGATGTCGATGAGTTCGACCAAATCGGCGATTGGCCATTTGCTCGGTGGAGCTGGCGCTGTTGAAGCCATTTTCTGTGGCTTGGCCATTCGCGACCAGATTGTGCCACCGACGCTTAATCTCGACGATCCGGATGAAGGTTGTGAAGGCGTGGATCTTGTTCCGCATTTTGCCAAAAAGCGTAAAGTGAAAGCTGTACTCAGCAACAGCTTCGGCTTTGGCGGAACCAATGCCAGCATCATCATGAAAGCGATCTAGCAATATGCGCCGCCTTGGTTGCCTGATATTGGTGGCAGCGGCGGTCATTGCAGTCCTGCTGGCGGGGAATTTCCTCTATGGCTGGTCTGCAAGCGGTCCGCTGGAACACCAGCGGACGATCATCATCAAACCCGGCTCGAGTCTGGCTATGGCGGCCAGGGCGATGGAATCGGAAGGTGTCATCAAGTCTGCCGACACTTTCCTGAACCGGGCCAAGATTCTCGGCGGGTCTGAACCGATCAAGGCCGGAGAGTTTGAAATCCCTGCGGGCGCAAGCAACGCGCTTATTCTGGACATATTACAGGGCGGAAAATCCGTCCAAAGGCTGATCACGGTTCCGGAAGGAACGCCGTCGATCATCGTCTACGAGAAATTAATGGCGGAAAAATTGCTCAAGGGTGATATTCCGGTTCCGGCGGAAGGCTCCATCCTGCCGGACAGCTATAGTTTCGAACGCGGCGAGCAACGGGCCGAGGTGTTGCTCAGAATGCAAAAAGCGATGAGCGATACGCTTGCCGAGCTTTGGCCGACGCGGACAAAATCCAGCGTGGTGAAAACACCCGAAGAAGCGGTAATATTGGCTGCAATCGTGGAAAAAGAGACCGCCTTGGCCCGCGAACGACGGACTGTGGCGGGCGTTTACGGCAACCGAGTTCGCAAGAATATGATGCTGCAAGCCGACCCCACGATCATTTATCCGATCACCAAGGGCAAGCCCCTGGGGCGCCGCATTCGCCAGTCGGAGATTGCGCAGGTCAACGACTATAATACTTATGCGATGGTCGGTCTGCCCAAAGGACCGATCGCAAATCCCGGTCGCGCATCGATTGAAGCGGTGCTGAACCCTGCTAAAACCACTGCGCTCTATTTCGTTGCCGACGGCAAGGGCGGGCATATTTTTGCAGAGACCCTAAAAGAGCATAACGCCAACGTTGAGAAATGGTTTGCGATCCGCCGCCAGCGCGGGGAAATGTAGGGACCGGATATGTCAGCAAGGCTGGTTGAAATAATCACTCCCGACGCTGAGATATTGCGAACAAAATCCATTATCGAGAAGCATTGCAGCCGTTTCTGGCAAGAACCGGTGACTGACGGACTCGAAAAATTTTCCTGCGTGGTGGCGAGCCGTACGATCGAGCCGTTGATCGCCGAATTGGCCGGAAACTTTAAAGACATTGCCGGATTTTCTGTGCTGGTCCTGCAGGTCGAAGCGGTTCTGCCGGAAATCCCCGAGCTGGAGGAGTTGTCGTCTTCTCCATCTAGTGAGCGCAAGCCGCCCAGCAAACTTGAAGTCTTTTTTACCCGCGACCGGATCAGCACCAACGAGCTTTATGACGATATTGAAGCCAGTCTGGAACTCCGTCCCAATTATCTGCTGACGGTGGTCCTTTCGGCCTTGATCGCAGCCCTCGGCATGCGCAGTGGTCAAACCGCCGTCGTGATCGGTGCGATGATAATCGCTCCGTTGCTCGGTCCGACCATGGCGATGGCAATGGCTGCTACTCTGGGTGACAAATCGCTTGGTCGCCGGTCGATGGTCACCCTGACCGTCGGTATCTTCGCCGCTCTCGCATTCACCTTCGCTCTGGGAATGTTCATCGAGGTCGATCCTTTGGTTGCGGAGCTCAGCAACCGCACGATCGTCCACCCTGCAGATATCGCATTGGCTCTGGCCTGTGGCGCCGCGGGTGTGCTGGCGTTCAGTCAGGGCGCCTCGCTCTCGCTTGTTGGCGTCATGATCGCGGTGGCGCTGGTGCCGCCGATTGCGGCCGCCGGACTATTCTTTGGCAGCGGGGAACATATTCTCGGACTTAGAGCATTATTCTTGCTCGCGACGAACCTGGTCTGCATCAACGTTGCCGGCATAGCGACATTTCTGATGCAGGGGCTGCCACCAAGAAACTGGCGGATCACCAGCGGCATATTCCTTATCTGGCTGGTAATATTGCTGCTGTTTATCGGGCTGGTCGGCGGCCGCTTCGCGATCGGGGGGGACAGTCCGCTGTTCGGCAATGTGGCATCGTCAGCAGCCGGGACGCCTGCAGCTCGATAACCATAGCGCTGGCGAAGTCAGGGCAATAATTTCGAGGTTATTTTTCGGTTTTTCCACCGTTCAACAAGCGCGCTGCATCGCGATTGATATGGTCGATCACGTCCTCGGCCGATGAAATATCGTTGATCAAGCCAATATCCTGACCGACGGTTATATGAGCCCTGTCGTAATCCTCCTGACCGACACCGCTCAGATAATCTTCAATCGCTGCCGTCGGGTTCGCGCGAAGTTCGTCAATTCGACCTTCCCATTTTCTGTGCATTTGATTTCTGATCGCGCGAAAGTCGAATTGCTTCGGCCAGTTCTTGCTCCGCAACATGTCGAAAATACTGCTTCGGGCGGTGCCATCTCCGTCGGCCTGAAGAGCATTTGTCTTGGCGCGCGCTGGGGCCAGAGATTGTGTGGTGGCCCATAATCTTGAACCGATCAACGCCCCGTCAGCTCCCAGCATAATCGCTGCCGCGAGGCCGCGACCATCGGCAATCCCGCCAGCAGCAAGCAAGATTGTCTGTGGAGAATTTTTTGCGAGCCAGTCGGCGATTTCGGGAACAAAGGTGAATGTAGTGCGGCCCTCGAAATCATTCATTCCGTGACCACCCGCTTCCGTGCCTTGCGCGACGATCACGGTTGCACCGGCATCTATGGCTTGCGGTAATTGTGCCATTGTCTGGATTTGGCAAATGAGCGGGATCTGATGATCGGACAATATATTGGCAAAGGCTGTCGGATCGCCAAATGACAGCATGACCGCAGCAGGTTTTTGCTCTTGGTCCAGCAGCCAGTCCAAGGCGCTTTGATCTTCTGCGAGCTTCCACGAGATAAAGCCACAGCCCAGTCGCGACAAATGCTCTTGGTTATCTTCAAGCCGATTGATCGCGTCGCTATATTCGCGCCGTGTCCATTCCAGATCGCCATAGCCACCGCCGACCAGGCTGAGCGCTCCCGCACGCGCGGATGCAGCGGCCAGTTCTCCTCCGGTCGCCAGGGCCATGGGGGCCAAGGCAATCGGGGTCGATAGATTAAAGCGTTCGACGAACCTGTTGTTGATCAATGGCTGTTGCATCAAAAATGAAGCCTTTTCAGACTAGAGGCATTTTAACAGCTTTTGACGGCCTTCAATAGTTAAACCGCTCTTTCAGGCTTTCCCGTGCTGCCCGATATTCGGCGGTAAACTGGTCGACCATGTCCTGTACGCTCATGACGTCGTTGATCAACCCGATGCCTTGGCCGCAGCCCCAGATGTCTTTCCAGGCCTTTTTATCGGTATTGCCACCGGAACCGAAGTTCATGGTCTTATAGTCACCCTGCGGAAGATTGTCCGGGTCGAGACCGGCTTGCTCGATCGACTTACGCAGATAATTGCCCTTCACGCCGGTAAATAGATCGGAATAGACAATGTCGGAAGCTTTGCCTTCGACAATGCCTTCCTTGTAGCCCTGATCCGCATTGGCTTCCTTGGTGGCGATGAAAGCCGAACCGGCATAGCCGAGGTCAGCGCCCATTGCCTGAGCGGCCAGTATCGACGCGCCGTTGCCGATCGAACCGGACAAAGCGACGGGGCCGTCAAACCACTCGCGAATTTCCTGCATCAATGCGAACGGCGACAAGGTACCGGCATGGCCGCCAGCGCCGGCAGCAACCGGAATAAGGCCGGTTGCGCCTTTTTCGATCGCCTTGTGGGCGAAGCGATTGTTGATAATGTCATGCAGAACGATACCGCCCCAGCCTTTGACCGCGGTGTTGAGATCTTCAATCGCTCCGAGCGAGGTGATCACGATCGGCACTTTCCATTTCGCGCAGGTCGCCATGTCTTGGTCGAGCCGATCGTTGGACTTGTGGACGATCTGGTTGACCGCGAACGGTGCCGCAGGCTTGTCCGGGTTTTCGCGGTTCCATGTCGCCAGTTCTTCGGTGATCTGGTGAAGCCATTCGTCGAGCATTGATTGCGGACGCGCGTTGAGGGCAGGGAAGCTTCCGACGATACCGGCCTTGCACTGGGCGATGACCAGTTCTGGCCCCGACACGATGAACAAGGGGGAGCCGATAAGCGGCAGGCGAAGATTGTCAAAAATGGCTGGTAAAGTCATGAGCACCCCGATTGAAAAGAATATGCCACTGCAATAACCGATGCAGCGGCATATTCTACTGTTATTTTAATTGATCGCTTAAATTCTGTTCACGGCGCTGAGCAATGCCTCGACCGAAGCGGTAGCGACATCGCTGTTGATGCCGACTCCGTAGAATTCTTTGCCGTCTTCGGTTTTGCACTCGATATAGGCGGCAGCCTGCGCGTCCTTGCCGGAACCCAGAGCATGTTCGCTATAGTCGATGATCTCGAGGGTTACGCCAAGTGCGGAAGAAACCGCATCAACCACGCTGGATATCAGACCATTCCCGCGGCCGCTGACCGAAATTTCGCCATCGGGCCCTTTGACCTTGCCGACAAAAATGCGCTCGCCACCGGTTGACCGCTCATCATAGTCGATCAGGCCGTACTGGCCGCTACCATCGAGATGATAGCGCTTCTGAAACGCAACCCAGATGTCATCCGACGATAGTTCGCGGCTCGTTTCGTCGGCGAGTTCCTGCACCGTCCGGCTGAAATTGGCTTGCAGGCGCTTGGGCAGTTTCAGCCCGTGGTCCTGTTCGAGGATCCAGGCGATGCCACCCTTGCCGGATTGGCTGTTGACCCGGATAACGGCTTCATAGTCGCGGCCGAGATCGCGGGGGTCAATCGGCAGATAAGGCACATTCCACAGCTCGTCATTGCGCTGTTCCTGAGCCGTGAAGCCTTTCTTGATCGCGTCCTGATGCGAACCGGAGAAAGCCGTAAAGACCAGTTCCCCAGCGTAGGGATGGCGCGCCGGAACCGGCAGCTGGTTGCAATATTCGACGGTCTTGACGATCTCGTCCATATTGGAAAAATCCAGTTCCGGATCAACGCCTTGGGTGTAGAGATTCAGTCCCAATGTCACCAGATCGACATTGCCGGTGCGTTCGCCGTTACCGAACAGACAGCCTTCAACCCGGTCCGCGCCCGCCATCAAACCCAGTTCGGATGCAGCAATGCCGGATCCCCGGTCATTATGGGTGTGGAGGCTGATCACGACATGCTCGCGATTGCTGATATTATTGCACATCCACTCGACCTGATCGGCATAGATATTAGGCGTCGCGGCTTCGATGGTGGCAGGCAGGTTGAGGATTAATGGTTTTTCTGCGGTTGGCTCGATGATTTCCATGACCGCCTCGACCACTTCGAGACTGAAATCCAGTTCAGCAGTAGAGAATGTCTCCGGAGAATATTCGAAATGCCAGTCGGTATCGGGATATTTCTCGGCCTGTTCGCGCAAGATCGTCGCGCCTTCGCGGGCGATATCCTTCACGCCCTGTTTGTCGAGCCGGAACACGACATCGCGCCAGGCCGGGGATACCGCATTGTAAAGATGAACAATTGCTGCCCGTGCGCCTTCCAGGCTGGCGAAGCTGGTTTCGATCAGGTCGCGGCGGGACTGGGTCAATACCTGGACCATGACGTCATCGGGTATCTTGCCCGATTTGACCAGGCCGCTGATAAAATCAAAATCGGTGGCACCGGCAGACGGGAAGCCGACTTCGATCTCCTTGATCCCGATTTTGACCAGAAGATCGAAGAAACGCTGCTTCTTCTGTGCGTCCATCGGGTCAATCAGCGCCTGATTGCCGTCGCGCAGATCGGTGGACAGCCAGCGCGGCGCCTTGTCGATGGTGCGCGAGGGCCACTGTCGGTTTGGCAAATCTATCTGCGGGAAAGGGCGGTATTTTTGCGACGGGTTCTTATGCATGGCTTCACTCTTATGCTGCTGGAAAATGCGCGCAAGGCACAAATTCTCGGGTTTGCTTATATTTTCTGGAAAATCGTCCCTTAGACGGGGATCTGCGCCAGTCGGGCAGCAGCATCGGTACGCCTAAGGGCGTATAAGTCGTAGTAGCAGCAGGGCTTTTGACCGTGTCATGCGGTTGGTTCTATCCGGAAAGACAGATAAATCAAGCGCTCCGGCCGATTTTTTTGCCGCTATGGAAAACTTGCGCTCCGGTGTGACAGAAATCCGGCCATTCCCGTTCTCCCGACGGGCTTTGCGAGAAGTTGCAATATTTTAAGAATAGGGCGCTAAGCTCATGCCGAACAATCAACGGAACAACGCGAATGTATCGTCTGGTATATATGAGCACGCCAACGCGTAGCCTCTCTGACGAAGAGATCAGTGCGATATTGGCCGCTGCGACCAGGAACAATGGTCGCAATGGGATTACCGGAATATTGATCCAGGATGGCAAACGTTTCCTGCAATATCTTGAAGGTAGTCAGGACAAGGTTGAGGAAACATTTGCCCGGATAGCCTCGGATTCCCGCCATCACGCCATTTTTCGGCTCAAGAGCGGCATTATCGATAGACGACAGTTTCCCGGATGGAACATGGCGTCCAAGACCGTGGATGAATCCCGCAGCCTGACCGATGCGGTTAGAGAGCTTGTCAACGACTGCGACCGAGAGGTTGCCGCTGAATTGTTGAATTTCGCGGAGGCGCGTGACCGGGCAGTCTGAACTTCGACCGCCCGATCCCGCTTCGGCTTAGTTCTTTTCTTTGTCGACCAGCTTGTTGGCGCCAATCCACGGCATCATTGCACGGAGCTGAGCGCCGGTTTCTTCGATCGGATGCGCCGCCGCTGCCTTGCGGGCTGCTTTAAGCTCCGGTTGTCCGGCGCGGTTGTCGAGAACGAAATTCTTGACGAAGCGACCGGATTGAATGTCCTCCAGGATCCGCTTCATCTCCGCCTTGGTTTCGGAAGTGATAACCCGGGGGCCGCTGGTGATGTCGCCATACTCTGCGGTGTTGGAGATCGAATAGCGCATGTTGGCAATGCCGCCTTCATAGAGCAGGTCGACGATCAGCTTGGTTTCATGGAGACATTCGAAATAGGCCATTTCCGGTGCATAGCCGGCTTCGGTCAGGGTTTCGAAACCTGCCTGGATGAGATGTGTGATGCCGCCGCAGAGAACCGCCTGCTCACCGAACAGGTCGGTTTCGCATTCCTCGCGGAAGTTGGTTTCGATAATGCCCGAGCGTCCGCCGCCAACGCCGGATGCATAAGCAAGCGCGACATCATGGGCATTGCCGGAAACATCGCGGTCAATCGCGATCAGGCAGGGAACACCGCCGCCGCGCTGATATTCGCTGCGCACCGTGTGGCCGGGGCCTTTCGGAGCGATCATGATGACATCCAGATCTTCGCGCGGCTCGATCAGTCCGAAATGGACGTTGAGGCCGTGAGCGAAGGCAAGGGCAGCGCCTTCTTTCATATTGGCGTGGAGGTCGTCGGCGTAAATCGCAGCCTGATGCTCGTCGGGTGCGAGGACCATGACAATATCGGCCCATTTTGCAGCTTCCGCATTGGTCATGACCTTGAATCCGGCACCCTCGGCCTTTTTCGCGGTGGCGGAGCCAGCACGCAAGGCAATGGCGACATCTTTGACGCCGCTGTCGCGGAGGTTCTGGGCATGGGCATGGCCCTGGCTGCCGTAACCGACAATCGCGATTTTCTTTCCGGTGATCAGGCCGAGGTCAGCGTCGGCGTCATAATAGACTTTCATTTTTCTTCCTTAAATTTCAGATGATGGCGAATAGAGTAAGGGCGCCCACTCCGGCTAGCATAGGCCAGCCGATATGTTTGCCCTTGGTAACAATGGCATCGTAAATGCCAGCGACTAAAAATACTGACCCTGTGACCGCCAGCAGAGCGATATCCGCTGCGGCAAAATCATAGGCGGCTTTTGCCAGTATATAAATGGCGATCAAGCCTAGAAGGCTGGTCAAATGCCATGCAAAGCGGACGACCTTTTGGGCAAGATCATTTCGCATGACGCCTTCGCCGGACTTTACCAGCGGGCCAATAAGATATTTCTCTCCGAAAATGGAATGTACAAACAACGTCGCAAGTCCCAGTATCGCAGCCAGCAGGAGCAATATCTCGCTCATGCAGGATCTGGTCCCCGGCCAATGGCGACTACGCCGGTGCGGCCAACTTCGACCAAACCAACTTCGCGCATCAGGCCGACAAATGTCTCGATCTTTTCCGGCGCTCCGGTAATCTCGAATATAAAGCTTTCGGTCGTCGCGTCGACAACCCGGGCGCGATAAATATCCGCCAGCCGCATGGCTTCTATACGATGCTCGCCCTTGCCGGCGACTTTTACCAGCGCCAGCTCGCGCTGCACATGCGGTCCGGATTCGGTCAGGTCGCGCACGCTGTGCACCGGAACAAGCCTGTCCAGCTGGGCGATGATCTGCTCGATAACATGCGGCGGGCCATTGGTAGCAATGGTTATCCGGCTCACGGCATGATCTTCGCTGATATCGGCCACGGTCAGGCTATCGATATTATAGCCGCGCGCGGTGAACATACCCGCAATACGCGCCAATATACCGGCCTCATTGTCAACCAAAACGGCAAGAACGTGACGTTCAACGGCTTCTTCGTAAATATGCATCAGACAAGAGCCTTTGCTTGGTCGTCCATAGTGCCCTTAACATCCTCTGCGGTGAGCAGCATCTCGGTATGGGCAGCGCCAGACGGAATCATCGGGAAGCAGTTTGCCAGTTTTGCAACCCGGCAATCAACCATCACCGGACCATCGGTTTCGATCATTTTCTGAATCCCGGCTTCCAGATCAGCAGGGTCATCAATGCGGATGCCGGTCCAGTCATAGCTTTCCGCAAGCTTCACAAAATCTGGCAGACTATCGCTATAACTATTTGAATAACGGCTTTCATAAGTCAGTTCCTGCCATTGGCGGACCATGCCCATATATTCATTATTGAGGATGAAAATCTTCACCGGCAGCCGATATTGTGTGGCGGTACCGAGCTCCTGAATGTTCATCTGGATCGACGCTTCGCCGGCGATATCGATGACCAGAGCATCGGGATTGCCCAGCTGCGCGCCAATCGCGGCAGGCAGGCCGTAGCCCATGGTGCCGAGACCGCCACTGGTCAGCCATTTGTTAGGGCTTTCGAAGTCGAAATGCTGCGCGGCCCACATCTGGTGCTGGCCGACTTCGGTTGTGATGATCGGCGAGCGTTTGTGAGT
>RCMY010006781.1_pt1 | contig 10789 bp, 9 predicted proteins | sample 2041341 | NCBI WGS metagenome assembly RCMY01 (sample SAMN09708234, study PRJNA481090) | Marine sediment metagenome, whole genome shotgun sequencing project.
GGCCTGCGGGAGCTCTGAGGCGGTGCGCGCACGGCGTGGACCTCTGCGGCCGAATGCGCGCCGACGTCAAAGCGGTCAGACGGAGAGATGGCCAGGCGATGTCCGGGGAGGTTGCGTCGTGGACGTTGAACGAGGAAGATTCGGGCATGTGCGACATCGGGGGGCGGAATGCGTGACGAGCTGACACGTCGTTGGCGGGCGCTGAGCCGTCGTGCGCAGGTCGGCCTCGTGGTCGGGACGCTCGTGGTCGGCGGGGCGGTCGCCGACGGGGCTCCTGCGTCCGATGAGCGGCCGTCCGGGCTCGAGTCGACTGCTGCCGACGACGAGATCGTCGCCGCGCAGGACCCGACCCCGCTGCAGGCGCTCATGCCGTCGACCGCTGCCTCGGCACCCGAGACGTCGCCGCCGACGGCCACGGAGCCGAGTTCCACGGACTCCGGGTCCGAGAAGTCGACGACGGCCGCGAGCACGCCGGCGAGCCCGGCGAGGTCGCCCTCGTCCTCGCCCGCACCGTCACCACCGTCGAAGCCGATCCCGGATCGCGACCCCGAACCGGCACCTGCTGCTCGGTCGCTGCTGACGATCGAGCGATTCATTGACGGTGACTCGTTCGTCGCCAGCGATGGCGCGTGCTCGCGGACGGGTTCCGCGCCGACGGCTACGAGACCGATCGTCATGGCCGCACCGTGGCGCGGATCACTTCGGCAGACGGGGTCGACCTGGGCGTGCATCTCGCGCGGACCGGCCTCGCCGACGACCGCTACCTCGACGACTTCCGCCACGAGAACCCGTCCTACGCGCGCGAGCTCGACGCCGCGTTCGCCGCGGCCCGCGCCGAGGGTGCCGGGCACTGGTCGGGCTGCTGGGCCTCGGACCCCTCGCCACCGCCAGAGCCCACGCCGACGTCGGATGGCGGCGCGACGGCGCACGCTGGCAACACCTCGGGCGGCTGGGAGTGCCATCCGGCCTACGTCGAGTGCCTCCCGATCGTCGACGACCTCGACTGCGGCGGCAACGACCACCCGATCGGCCACTCCGTGCAGCTGACCGGCAACGACGACCCGTACCGGCTCGACGGCAACAACACCCACCGCGAGGACGGCGACGGCTGCGAGGCCTACGACCCGTGGCAGTCCGGCGTCACCTACCCGTACTACCGCTGAAGCAGGGCGGCGCGGCAGTCAGAGGTGCTTGGTCGCCTCGCGGACGCTGAGCTTGGAGAGCCGGTCGCGACGGGCGTCGACGAAGGCGCGGACCCAGTCGGCGTCGACGCGGGCGTGCTGGCGCAGCGCCCAGCCGATGGCCTTGCGGATGAAGAAGTCCTCGTCATCGACGTTGGCATCGATGGCGTGGGCGAGGAGGTCGAGGTCGGTGGCGTCCTTGCTGCGCAGCTGGGCGATGATCGCGGAGCGGCGGACCCAGAGGTCGGCGTCGGTCGCCCAAGCCCGGATGACCGGCGTGGCTGCGGGGCGGTGGCGGTCGACGACGTCGTTGACGGCCTTGCCGATCCCGTCGACGAGATCCCACCAGGCGCCGTCGATGATCAGCTCGCGCATGAGCGAGAGCGCGGTGGTGTCGCGCCACGGCTTGGCGCTGCGGTGCAGGATCACGTCGATCGCGGCGTGGCGTTCCTCGCGGTGGGCGGGGTCGGTCCAGAGGTCGTCGATGATCGCCTCCCACGTGGGGCGGTCGAGGTCGACGTCGCTGAGGGCGTTCTTCACGACGCGGTTGCGGTTGGCGGTGTAGGTGCCGAGGCAGGGGAGGTCGGACTTCAGGTAGGCCTGCATGGCCTCGGCCTTGTCCGGCTGGGCGTGCTCGCGCAGCCCGGCGCGGATCGTGTCGGCGATCTGCGCGGGAGTCCGGGTCGACGGGGCGGGTCGCGTGGTCATGTCAGCGACGGTACGAGGGGTCCGCTTGCGTGGGGCGCCACGTCGGTCGACCGTCTGGCAGCCGAGCTCAGAACTGGCCGTGCACGAGGCCGCGACTCGCGGCCGGACGGCGTGCAGGACAAGATCGTCGGACGCGAGGCGGGACGGTTCTTCGTCCCGCCGTAGGTCGGCGGATGCGGCTGGATCGGTCTTCGCCTCGACGTCGCCCCGGACTTCGAGGAGGTCGCGGCCGTCCTCGAGGAGGCCTAACGCCACGTCGCGCCGAAGAAGCCCGTCTCGCTGCTCGATGACCCCGAGCCGACGTGACCGTCACCGTCCGAGCAGCGCAGCCGGGTCTGAAGGGGCGATCACCCGCTGAACGGTAGTGTTTGGCTCTGCTGAACGGTAGTGTTTGGTTCCGCTGAACGGTAGTGTGGGCGGTGGCGGAGGTGCAGAGCATGCGCGGCGAGTATCAACCTCGGGTTGTCGATGCAGAGCTGGCATGGCTGCTGAGTGAGCTGCCGGCCGTGGAGATCCGCGGCGCCCGCGGCATCGGCAAGACCGAGACGGCGTCGCGGTTCGCGAAGACCGTCCACCGCGTCGATGACCCGGCGACGCGGCAGCTGCTCGAGGCTCAGATCGGTCGGCTTGTCGCTGGAGACCGCCCGATCCTCGTCGACGAATGGCAGCATCTCCCGGCAGCCTGGGACGTCGTGAGGAGGGCCGTCGATGACGACCCACAGCCGGGCAGTTTCCTGCTGACCGGATCAGCAGCGCCCAGCGACCGGCCCGTCCACCCGGGAGCCGGCAGGATCGTCACCGTGAAGATGCGGCCGATGGGCCTGTCCGAGCGCGACCTCTGCGCGCAGTCCGTCAGCTTCGCCGACCTGCTGTCGGGCCGCATGGACGAGATCGGAGGCGAGTCGCAGGTGGGCCTGGAGCAGTACGTCGACGAGATCCTCGCATCGGGCTTCCCCGGGATCAGAACGCTGCCGAGCGTCAGCGCCCGAGCGGCTGCGCTGCGCGGGTACGTCGATCAGATCGTCGAGCACGACTTCCGTGAAGTCGGGCATGTCGTGCGGCGGCCTGCTCGGCTCCGACGGTGGCTTGAGGCCTACGCGTCCGCGACGGGGACGACGAGCAGCTACAACGCGATCCGTCGTGCGGCGAGCGGTCGAGACGATCCGCCGCCGAAGAGCACCACCGGGCCGTGGAGGGGCGTCCTCGAGCGACTCTTTCTGCTCGATCCGGTCGCGGCCTGGTCGCCATCAGCGAACAGTGTCTCACGGCTCACCGGACAGGAGAAGCACCACTTGGTCGACCCGGCGCTCGCTGCGGCGTTGCTCGGCGTCGACGCGGGCGCGCTCCTCTCCGGCGAGCAGCCTGACCGGTTCGTGCCCCGCGATGGCGTCCTGCTCGGTGGCTTCTTCGAGTCGTTGGTCGCGCAGTCGGTGCGGGTGCTCGCCCAGTCGGCAGATGCGACCGTCGGACACCTGCGCACGGCGAGATCCGACCAGGAGGTCGACCTGATCGTTGAGCGACGTGACCGGCGCGTCCTCGCGATCGAGGTGAAGCTGTCCGAGGTGGTGGGCGATCGGGACGTGCGTCACCTGATCTGGCTCCGGGATCGGCTCGGCGCCGACCTCCTCGACGCCGTCGTGATCACGACTGGCCGTCATGCCTATCGGAGGCCCGATGGCGTCGCTGTCGTTCCCGCTGCACTCTTGGGACCGTGACCGCGCTCACCGCCCGAGGACCGCGCGGACCCCGTCGTCGATCGCGTCGTTGAGGGCTGCAGGCAGCCGGCCGGTGCGCTCGGTGAGCCATGCGCGGTCGATGAGCTCGAGGCCGAGCGGCACGGCGACGGAGTCGGCTGGCAGGCCGGTGATGCGGGCCGGGAGCAGGACGTTGCCGGCGAGGCCGGCGCGAGCGACGTTCGAGGTGAGCGGGACGACGTGGGTCTGCCAGACGTCGACGTCGAGCACGTCCGGAGCTGACACCACGACGCACGGGCGCGGCTTGTCGAGCTCGACCCAGCAGACGTCGCCGCGGCTCACCACGGGGCGGACCGCTCCATCCGCGCCCCGACCGCGTGACGGTCTGTGGGGCGATCGTCACCTGAGAGCTCGGCGTCGGCGAGGAGCTGCTGCGCGAACGTCTGCTCGGTTCGCGCGGCGTGGAGCCGGAGCTGCTCGGCGACCCACTGCGAGAAGGGCACGTCGAGGCTCGCGATGATGGGCAGCACGTCGGCGGGGACGCTGATGGTCTTGTTCGGCATGTACGTATCGTGCATACGTGAATCAGTTCATGCTGTGGCAGGGCAGGAAGCTCGCGGCGTCGGGGCTGACGAGGAGCGCGAAGCCGTCCGGCAGGTTGACGTCGACGGCGAACGGTTTCGGGCCGGAGCCGGCCAAGGCGCGAGCGAGACGCTGTGACCACGGGTCGGATGGCTCCAGCTCGACCCACGGGTCGTCCGGGGTGCCCTTCAGCGGGACCGGGATGACCCGCATCCGCTGGTCGTGGGGGGCCGAGCGCTGCCACAGGTTGGCCTTCATCGCCCAGTAGAGGCCGTCCTCGACCTCGAAGACAGCCGGCCAGCTCACGACGATCTGATCGGCGCCGACCCGCGGCAGGAAGTCGCAGAGCACATCGGTGATGTGGTCGGCGGTGTCGTCGAAGAACGTCGGGGTGCTGAGCAGCGCCGAGAGCTTGCCGTCGTGGAAGATCATCGCGATCGACTCGGGAAGCTCGTCGAGCGCGACCGCTTCCTGCTTGATCTCGTCGAGCAGCTCGTCGACGCGTGCCCACGGATGTCCTGCGTACATGCGGTCCTCCTCGGTTGCGGAGGACGTACGCAAGCGGTTCCCGCCGAAACCTGCTCGGGGGCCTGTGGACAGTGACTCAGGATGGGTGGGCCCGCGGCTGGGCTTCGAACGTCGTCCAGGCTGCGGGCGCTCAGCGCGACGCGGGGCGGAGCCGCTCGGCGACGAGGTCGTGAGCCTCGCGGCAACGGTCAGGCGTCACCGGGCCGTCGCGGCGGAGCAGCCCCATCATCATGTCGAGGTCGCAGATCTGGACGTCGCCGATGGCCTTGGGACGCAGCTGGAACAACGGAAACTCGGCACCGCTGAACGCGAGGACCGGGACGATCGTGGCGCCCGCGAACGGGGTGCCGATCAGGACCTTGCGCAGGACGTCGACCTGCCAGTCCATGGCGGTGACGAGCTTCGTCTGGTTGCGACCGCCGACGAACAGCTTCGGCGGATCGTTGGAGAAGAACCCCGAGCTGCGGATCTCGACCTTGCCGGTGTAGCGCTTGGCGTCGATGACGTGGATGCCGCTGGCGGTGAAGGCGATGTGGTCGATGTTGGCCTTGGAGCCAGGGGCAGCGAGGTCGTGCAACGCGAGGATCCCTTCGGCCCCGAGCTTCGCGAGACGTTGGGCGACGCGTCGTTCGCCCTCGGCGCCGACCTTCCACGCCTTCTGGTGCTGCGGCTCCTCGCCGACCGCGAGGATGAGCCCGCCCATGATCGGGTGCTTCGCGCGGATCCGCTCCTCGCGTCGGGCGGCGCGCTTGTCGTACTCGTCGCGGGCCGACGCGCCAGCCTTGGAAGCCTTGGTCTGCGTGGCGGTTGGCGCAGCCTGCGCGGTCGGTGGCGTGGGGCTCGATGTGTGTTCGGCGCCGGCCACGCAGGCCTCGCACGAGACGGTCTTGGTCGACGTGTCCCAGAACCCGGTCGTGCCTGCAGGGATCGCGATCGTGCACGTCCGGCACGCCCCCGCGTAGCGCAGCTTCATCCGCTTCATCGATCCCCCGGAGCTCGTTGATGGTCGAGCTCCTCGTGTCGGCGGATCGGGGCGTGGGCTTGAACGGTGCGGCAGGCCAGCGAGCGGGCTGGTCGGGGCTCGAGCACGGTCCGCCGTCCCCGCGACGTGCGTCCGAGGGAGTCAGTCCCCAGTGTTCAGCTCACGTGCGAGGGCTCGCGAGATCACGTGATAGCCGTCGTCGTCGAGGCGGAGCAGGCGTTTGCGGACCAGGGCCTGCAGCGTTGATCCGATGTCAGACGATGCGCTGCGGCCGATGGACTGCGCGATCCGGGTGCCGTCGGCGCCCTGGGGTGCTCCGGCGGCCGCGGTCAGGACCGAGCGCTGCAGCTCGGTCAGCCCGTCGGTCCGCGAGCGGACGTGGGCGTGGACCTCGCGGCGGGCGCGTGCCCAGCCGGCGCGGACATCCTCGGCGGTGATCACGGCGGTGACGTCGGCGTCCCATGCAGCGGCTCCGGCGAGCTGGAACAGGAACGGCTCGCCGAGGCAGGCGGCCACGATCTCGTCGATCGCGGCGTCCTCGATGTGGACCTTGGCGGGGCCGTCGTCGGTGAGGACGTCGAAGCCGTCGTCGAAGGTGAACCGCAGGGCCGCGCGGATCTCGAGGTCGTCGAACGGCTCGAGGTAGGCGGTGGCGAATCGTCGGGCGAAGGTGGCGCCCGCATCTGCCGCCTGCTTCGTGAAGCTCGGCAGGCCGGAGAGCAGCACGATGAGGGGGCGGTGACGAACGTGAGTGTCGCCGGCGGGGCCGCGGCTGGTCGTGGTGGCCTCGAGGGCGTCGCCGAGGATGGTGAGGAGCTGGGACAGCGGGTCGCCGGAGAGGTTCTGGATCTCGTCGATGCGGATCGCGAGCAGGCGATCGTGGGCCTCGGCGTGGTCAAGGATCGCGTCGAGGAGGGCCGCGAGGCTGGCGTAGCGGTCCTCGGCCGGGGCGGTGACCGACACGCGCGCTCCGAGCAGACCGACGTCGCGAACGCGTCCGATGGCGTCGGTGACCCGCGTGGCGCCACGCTCGCCGGTGGCGGTGAGCGGCTCCAGGGCTCCTGCGAGGGCGGCGAGAGGATCACGGCCGCCGGCGAGCCTGAGCGGCGGGGTGACGAGGTTGCCGTCGGCGATCAGCTCGTCGGCGATGCGGTTGACGAGCACCGACTTGCCGATGCCGGGATCGCCGAGGAAGGCGCGGCCGCGCTCGAACAGGCCCGCGCGGCGGCGTGGGACGAGCCGCCGGTCGACGTCAGCGAGCTCGTCGTCACGGCCGACCCAGACCTCGGGGACCGAGCCGGATCCCGGGGCGAACGGATTGTTCACTGCCGTGCGGATGGGGGCTGGAGTGGTCATGTCAGGCCATGGATCGGTCAGAGTACGAGAACCGCTATGTCTCGTCAGAGTACCAAGAGTGGCAGCGAAGGTCAGAGTACCTCGCGCCCCCATGCTCGACGTTGACAAAGATGGCCCGAATGGGCCGTAGTTGCAGTCAGCCGAGGCTCCCTAGGGTCGAAAGGAGCTCCGAGTCGCGCCTCGCGATCTGGGCAGTCGACGAAGGGGAAGCCATGTCGAACCGCACCCGCCCGATCAACCGAAGGTTGTCGAGGCTCGTCGCCATGGTCGGTCTTCTCACGCTCTCGCTCGGGCTCTTGGCCGCGGCAGACCCGGATCCCACGACGCCCAGCCTTGTGGTCGGCGGGACCGTGTCGCACAGCGAGAGCGCAGGGCCGGTGGTTCTCGACTCGGACCTCACCCTCACCGGACCCGTCGGCGCAACGATCGACACGGCGACCGTCTCGATTCAGGCCGGGTTCTCGTCCGCCGACGACCGCTTGGGAATCGACGGTCAGACGCTGAGCGCCGGGGTGGTCGAGGGACTCGCATGGAGCTACGACGGAACGTCCGGCATCCTCACCCTGTCCGGTGACGCTGCGCTGTCGGTCTACGAGGCGGCGCTCCGCCAGGTCACGTACGACAACGCCGCGGTGTCCCCCGCGACGAGCGAGCGGAGCGTCAACTTCGTCGTCGGTGGCGGCCTGTACTTCGAGGAGACCCAGCACTTCTACGAGTTCGTCGACAACGGCGCGAGCATCACCTGGCACAACGCACGAGACCAGGCCGCATCTCGGTCGCTCTTCGGTCTGGGCGGCTACCTCGTGACGGTCACGTCGGCCGCGGAACAAGGATTCGTCGAGGAGAAGCTCAACGGCTACGGCTGGTTCGGTGCAAGCGACGACGGCCACGACAAGCAGTGGTTCTGGGAGACCGGCCCCGAGGCTGGCACGTGGTTCTTCACCCAGGGCGGATACAACCCGAATGGGCCGAACAGCTCCGGATTCGGAGCGGCAGCAACGCAGCCGGGCAACTTCTACAGCAACTGGGCCGGGGCCGGCCTTCCGCCAAATCCCTCGTTCGGGACCGAGCCCAACGACTACGGCCCGCTCGGACAGGCCAACCGCGAGAACTTCGGCCACTTCTACCCCGGAGGTGAGTGGAACGACTTCGCCGCTGGCAATGGGTCAGTTCGTGGGTACGTGGTCGAGTACGGCGGCCTGCCGGGTGATCCGAGCGTGTCGCTGACTGGACAGGTGACCGTCCTGGTCGGCAGCGTCAACACCGAGCCGGAGGTCGGTGCTGACAGTTCAGCGATCATGACGGACGAGGGAACGGCGGCGACCAACACCGGCACCTCCTCGGATCCCGATGGCGACACCGTGATCCTGTCTGCCGACATCGGATCGCTCACCGACAACAACGACGGGACCTGGAGCTGGAGCAATCCGGCCCCGGACGGACCTGCGGGCCCGTACGACGTGACGATCACCGCTGACGACGGCAACAGCGGCACCGCGACCACGACCTTCGCGGTCACCGTCGAGAACGTGGCCCCGACCGTTGCCGCCGATGCGGCCAACGTGACCGTGGACGAAGCTGACGAAGCCTCCAACACCGGAACCTTCGGTGACGTGGGCGACGACACGGTGGCGATCACCGCGTCGATCGGCGCAGTGACGCAGAACGACGGTGCCGGAACCTGGTCGTGGACCCACACGCCAGCCGACGGCCCTGACGATTCACAAACGGTGACGATCACCGCGACCGACTCCGATGGCGCAGTGACGACGACCACGTTCGACCTCACCGTCGACAACGACCTGCCGAGCATCGAGGCTGGTGAGGACCAGCAGATCGATGAGGGCGACACGGTCGAGCTCGACCCCGCCACCTTCACCGACCCGAGCAGCGCCGACACGCACACCGCAACCGTCGACTGGGGCGACGGCTCGGCGATCGAGTCCGCCACGGTGACGCAGGCAGGGGCCGCCGCGTCGTCAGACGGCACCATCTACGTCATCGACCAGTCCCGCGACATCGTCGCGATCGACCGGAACACGGGGGCACGGTCCGTCGTCGCGACGCCGTCGATCATCGTGGACGCCCGGATGATGAAGCTCGACGAGACCACCGACCAGCTCGTCGTTGCCGACAACCGGGGACAGATCGTTCTGGTCGACATCGCGACCGGGACAGAGACGCTGTTCGCCTCGGGAGGATTCGTCGGCTCACCTTGGGGCGTCGACATCGCCTCGGACGGCGACGTGATCGTCGCGTCCTACAGCCAGATCGTCCGGATCGACCGGGCGACCGGAGCCCGATCGGTCCTCCTGAACGGAGGCTGTTCTTACGCCGTTGGCGTCGAGGCGGCAGGCACCGTGATCTACAGCGACATCTGTAACCGCACGCTGAACCGTATCGATGCGAGCGGTGGCACCTCGACCGTCATCACCTCATCGATCTCCAACGCCTTCGACATCGCGTTCGGTCCTCTACGTGGCCGAACAGGGCCGCGGCGGGCAGATCACCGCCGTGGATCCGACGAGCGGAACCACCCGCGTTGTGGCGCCCGGATCGCCCGCCACGTCATTCTGCTCGTTCGGCATCGCGTACGGCGGCGGGGAGGTCTTCACCACGGACTATTGCTCGGGGATCGTGGCGGCGACAGACGCAGCCAACGGATCTCAGACGGTCGTCCGCACCGAGCCTCGTCCGTTGGGCATCACCACCCGCGACGGTGGACGGTCCGGAGAGGTCGCCGGATCCCACCGCTACGACGACAACGGCGTCTACACCGTCGAGGTCTGCGTGACCGACGACGACGGCGGCCAGGCCTGCGACACCCTCACGGTGACGGTCGACAACGTCGCCCCGACGGCGACGTTCGGCAACGACGGTCCGGTCGACGAGGGTTCCAGCTTCACGTTGACGCTGACCTCGCCGCAGGACCCGTCCAACGCCGACAGCGCGGCGCTCGAATACGCCTTCGACTGCGGTGACGGCGTCACCCCGACGTGGTCCTCGTCGAGCTCGACGACGTGTTCGACCTCCGACGACGGCGTCCGCAACGTCTCGGGGACGATCCGCGACAAGGACGGTGGCGAGTCGACCTCCACCGACACGGTCACGGTCCGCAACGTCGCCCCGACGGTGGCGCTGACCGGTGCCGACAGCGCGGACGAAGGGTCCACGCACGGCTACACCTTCACCACCGACGACCCGGGCAGCGACGACACGTTCACGCTCGTCTCGGCCGACTGCGGCAACGCGGGCGACCTGACGAACCTCGTGTTCGACGGGGCCGACGGGTCCGGCAGCTTCGACTGCACGTTCCCAGACGGGCCGGCGACGTCCAGCCCGGCGGTCCAGGTGACCGATGACGACGGCGCGGACAGCAACGTCAGCAGCGTCGACGTCACCGTGGCGAACGTGGCGCCGATCGTCGACGCGGGCGCCGACCAGTCGACATGGTTCGGCGACACCGTGACGCTGGACGCCTCGTTCGACGACCCGGGCCCGGACGCTCCGTGGACGGCAGTCGTTGACTGGGGCGACGGCTCGCCGACGGATGTGTCCTCGTACTCCACGACGGGTGCGGTGGCCGGCTCCCACGTCTACCTGTCGCTCGGCGACCAGACGGTGGAGGTCTGCGTGACCGACGCCGACGGCGCGGAGACCTGCGACACCATGACGGTCTCGATGGACGACCTGCGGGCACGCAAGCAGGCCGTGCGTGACGAGCTCGCTGGCATGTCCACGGGCGACAAGAAGGACGA
>RCMY010008799.1_pt1 | contig 10789 bp, 9 predicted proteins | sample 2041341 | NCBI WGS metagenome assembly RCMY01 (sample SAMN09708234, study PRJNA481090) | Marine sediment metagenome, whole genome shotgun sequencing project.
ATGTCGAGCTCGACGAAGCGGTGGCGAGGGTGGTCGGCGAACGCCGACAGCGTTTCCCGATGACCGGCGTAGGTCAGCGCGTCGAGCGTGACCACGCGGTTCTCGGGGGCCTCCAGCAGCCGCCGCACGACGGCCGAGCCTATGAAGCCAGCGCCTCCGGTCACGACGAAGGTCTTGTGGGTGCTCATCGGCTTGCTCATCGGTCTGCCGTCGAGAAGTCGATGGGCTCGAGCTCTGCCAGCAAGCCTGCGGCCTGGTCCTTGGCGGACAACTGCGGGTCTTCGACGTCCCACGGGATCGCCAGCACTGGGTCGTCCCAGCGCACGATGCCTTGGTGGTCCGGCGCGTAGCGCCCGTGAACCTTGTACTCCACGTCGGCGACGTCACTGCGAACCACGAAGCCGTGCGCGAAGCCTGCCGGCACGAACAACTGATGCATGTTCTCATCGTCGAGCACGGCGCCGACCCAGCGGCCGTAGCTCGGGGATCCGCGCCGGATGTCCACCGCGACGTCGAAGATCCTGCCGCGCGACACCGATACCAGCTTGGCCTGAGGGAAAGGCGGCAACTGGAAGTGCAGGCCACGCAGCGTCCCACGCCCTGAACGGGAGTGATTATCTTGCTCGAAGTCCAGGGTGATGCCGGCTGCGTGGTAAGCCTCGCGCCGATAGCGCTCGACGAAGAAGCCGCGGTCGTCGCGGTGGACCGTCGGCTTCACCAGCAAGACGTCGGCGAGCGCTAGGGGTGTAACGTCGATCATCGCGTGAAACCCTCCTTCAGCCGCTGCCAGCGTGACACGTCGAGCGAGATGTCGTCCGGCAGTGCAACCTTCGCCTCGGACTTGGACCCGCGTGCTACCCCGGGGCTGCGCCTGCGCGCCAACTCGTACACGCTCTTGCGTTCGGTGGCGATGTGCAGTGTCGCCGCCTCGATCTCGTCGATGTGGCGGATCGCGAGCGCGAACTCCGGAGCGATGATATCGACGTAATCTTGCGACGTATAGAGATCGGCGAAAGCCCGCGGATAGGGCCAGCTGCGGGGACGGAAGCTCGTCCGCACCACGAGGGTGCGCGGCAGGGTGCGTGCGACCTCTTCGGCGACGAGCTTCGACAACGCGTAGTAGTTGCGGACCGGACCGGGAGCGTCATCCTCACGGTACGCGCCGCGATCGCCCCAGAAGACGTAGTCGGTGGAGACGTGCACAAGCCGCGCGCCGACGTCGCGGCAAGCGCCGACGAGCGCGCGCGTGCCAGCCACGTTGACGGCCCAGCAAGCAGCGCGATCGGTCTCCGCCCCGGCCACGTCGGTGTAGGCGGCGGCGTGGATCACCAGCGCCGGCCGCGAGCGCTGCAGGTAGGCCGCGACCGCGGCAGGTTGTGCTAGGTCCAGTTCGGTGTGCGTAGGCGCCTCGATCTCGGGGAGCAAGGTGCGAAGTTCGCTGCCGAGGCGTCCACTGCCACCCGTCAGAAGCATGCCGCCGGTCATGGTGCATGCCCCTGACCAGGTCTCTGGGGTGCCCTCAAGGGCTGCCCCGGCGTTGCGGTTGCGTCGGGGTCGACACCGCGGGGGGGCGGGTCGACTTGGGTTCGGCGACGGCGGCGCGGAAGAACACGAGGAACACGCCGACCACCAGCCCCGCCGCGGCCGCCGCCAGGGTCGTGAGGCCGCGCCGCCTGGGCTCCGCCCGATCGGCGGGCACGGCTTGGTTCAGCACGCGGGTGCCCGAGGCCGCCAGGTCCGACACGACGGAGATCTGCGGTGCGAGGCTGCGGACCTGCTGGTAGGACGCCTCCGCCAAGCTGAGCCTGCGGCCGAGCTCGGCCGCGTTGCGCTCGAGGCGCGCGAGCTCGGTGCGGATCGCGGCGGCTTGGTCGTCATAGGTCGCCAGCTGCGCGGTGATGGCCGCTCGCTCGGCTGCGAAGCCCGCGAGATCGGCTGTCAACTGCTGAAGCTTCGACTGCGCGATGACGAACGTGAGCGACAAGCCCTGATCGGCATTCCCTGTGCCGGTCGCTGACAACGCCTCCAACAGGGATGTGTATAGAGCGGGATCGAGGACGCCATTGGACACCAAGCCCTGTAGCTGCGCGTCGAGCGTCGCGCTGGTGCTGGTGCTCGCCGAGCTCGCGACGATCGCCGCGAGCAACGCTTGCTGGGCTTGGGCGGTCGCCTGCAAACGCTCGAGTTCGTCCAGCCGCTGGCGCCCTTCGGTCGAGCGCGTGCTGAGGGCTTCGATGCGGGCGCGCAGGTCCGCGCGGTTGTCCTCCTTCTGGAACACTTGCCAAGCCGCCTCGGCTTCGTCCATGTCCCGGCGCACCTGTACGGTCCGGTTCTCGACGCCCGCGGCCGCGTTGTCCAGCGCCCCCACCACGGCTGCCAGCGCTGCGTTGCGTGTCGCTTCCGCCCACGCGTTCGCCACGGCCGCGGCGAGTTCGGGATCGGGGTCGGTGACAGCGTGCCTTACGACCAGCGCAGCACTGTTGTTGCCGGACACGCGCGTGAGCGCCAAGGCCGAGCGCAAGGTCTGCATGGGGGGGCGCTCGTTGCCGAACGGAACCGCCGCGGCGGTCAGCACTTCCGGGCTGTTCGCCAGCGCCCGGTAGGTCTCGAAGTCGATGCTGGTGGCACCGCGAAGGTCGAGGCTGTCTGCTGCTGCGTTCTGAACCGGTACCGGGGCGACCTGAACCGTTGCCTCGGCTTGGTAGCGCGGCGCCGCCAAGCCGACGAGCACGTAGGCGCCGACTGCCAAAGCGAAGGACGAGCGGCAGCCCACGCCGTAACGTCAGGTAGAGGTCGCGCATGGAGAGGTCGTGCTCGTCGTACAAGTTCAACTCCCTTGCATCAGGCATCGGGAAACAGCTCGACCGCGCCGCCTTCAGGCCGCATCGCTGCGAACCATCCCGTCACCCTCGAGGCGCTGCAGCCATTGCTTCAGGTCCTGGAGCTCGAGCTTCAGGCTATCGGCCACTTGCTGCAAGCTGTGGCCACGGCCGAGGGTCGCCAGCACTTGCTGGCCGGTTCGGCCGTAGTCGTCGTGGAACGCCATCGAGAGTTCCGTCATCGGGTTGAGCGCGTCCTGCCCACGCAGGGTCAAGGCGTAGCGCTGCTCCTCCCAGCCCGGTGGTTCGTCGGGTAGGGCCAGCTCCGTCGGCGTCGCATCGTCGTTCAACGGTGCGAACCGTGCGGTGGTCGGCCAGCCTTCGGCGTCGACCTGAAGGTACGCCTGGCCGTTTCGCATGAAACGTGCGCCGCCGGCATCAAGGACCAGGCCATCGAACTGGTCCAGATCGGTGGTGCTCGCGTGCCTGCGGCCTTGGGCCATGCCCAACAGGCTGCGCACGACCATCGGATCGAGCGCGTCCAGCTCTAGCGCCGGGTTCCCACTGCCCATCCCCGCCCGCTGCAGAGCTCGCATCGCGTCTGCGCGCTCGTGCACGACGCCAGCACGTTCGTAGACCGCGGCACCCACTCGCCCCTGCAAGAACAGCACCGCGAGCGCATCATCCCCATCGACCAGCGACAAGCTGCCGTTGAAAGCCTGCTCTGCGAGGCGGTCGAGCAGCGCACGCAAGTCGACGAGTCCGGCGGGAAGGCGGACCGGCGCCGCCAGCCTGGGGAGCGACCGCAACACCGGGCTGAGGCTCTTGCTCACGCGGCCCGGCAACCTCGGCACGTCGGCCGGTTCATGGCGATAGAGGTGGAAGGACTGCATCGGCCGATCGAGCGCGTCGTAGCTGCCCAGTTTGAAGGTCGCCTCGACCTGGCCCCGCGCGAGCTGCAACAGCACACTGCCGGTTCCTCCGGTCAACGCTAGGGTGCCGCTACAGCGCAGTGTTCGCAGTGCTTCGAGCAGATCTTGGCCGGTGAGGGAGCCGGTGTCGCCAACAAGTCCATCACTCACGTTCGATCCCCCTCGGTGCTAGCCAGGACGGCCTCGAGCAGCTTGCGGTCCTCAGCGAAGCTTAGGGTCTCGAGGGCTTGGGGCGCGGGCAAGAACTCTCCATCAGGGAACTGCGCCTCGCGCAGAATGGGTGCGGTTGCATCGGTGACGAGTCGGAACCAGGTGATCGTGCGCGCTTCGCCGCGATCGTTTTGGTACTCCGTGGTCCATGAGACCGCCGGATCGGGTGCGTGCGCAGTGACGCCTGCTTCTTCCTCGACCTCACGTACGGCTGCGACCAGGGGCGTCTCACCGGCGTCGATGTGACCCTTCGGGAACACCCACGACCCGCGACGATGGCAGATCAAGAGGACCTCACCGCGAGCGTTGAACACGACGCCCCCGGCACCGGCAACGCGCGCCGGTGTCTCACCGCCGCCCTCGCGGTCTCCAGAGCGACGTCGGCTGGAACGTGGCATACGTCCCTATGCTAGCACTCGGTCCCGGTACGCGCCCTGCCTCAGCGGCGGGCCAGCATCCCGCCGCCGTGCAAGAAGTCGACGATTCCGTCCGCCAAGGACCCAGCCAGGAGTTGCTGGTAGGCGTCGGTCGCCAGCTTGCTGCCTTCATCGGGGTTGCTCACGAAGCCCACCTCTACCAGCACCGCCGGGATGCGGGCCGTGCGGATGACGTAGAAGAGGTTCTGCCGTACCCCGCGATCGCGTGCGCCGGTCGCGGTGACCAGGCTCTGCTGCAAGCTGTGGGCGAGCGACGACGACATGTTGACCTGTGTCTCGCTGAGGATGTCGCCTGCGATGTCATCGGCGCTGGCGCGCGCGGCGTCGGTGAGCGCTTGCCCCTCCGCGCCGCCGCCGTTCTCGCGGATCGCGCGATCGATCAGGCTGGGGTCGAGCGGCTTCCCGAACACCCACGTCTCGATGCCGCTTGCGCTGCTCGAGGGAGCGCTGTTGGCGTGGATCGAGACGAACAGGTTGCGCTCCGTAGTGGCGAAGCCCGAGCGTTGCGAAAGCGTTAAGAAGGTGTCGTCGGAGCGCGTCATGATGACGTGAATGCCTTCATCTTCCAGCAACTTCTTGAGCTTGAGCGCCACCGCGAGGACGACCTTGTCTTCTGTCGCGAACGCGGATGATGTGCCGGGGTCCTTGCCCCCATGGCCTGCGTCGATGACGACGACGCGGGGCCGATCGGGCGCCGCGGCGAGCGCTTGGGGCTGCGATGGATCGGTGGTCAACAAGGTCGCGACGGGCATTCCCGTCACGGCCTGACCGAAATCCACATAGACGGTGCGCGAGCCGGCCTTGTCGATGCTTCCGACCCGGAAGCCGTTCCCATCCGCCGACAGGGGATAGCGCGTGCGCACCACGATGGATACGGCGCCAGGGCGTCCGCTCACGTTGATCGACCGGAGGTTCGGGTCTTCGAGATCGGCGTGACTGGCGTCGGCCCGCGCTCCCGGAAGGCTGACCACCAGCGCGTCACCATCGACCGCGACACTGAAGGTCGCCGACATCGGCACGTCGAAGGCGATGCGCGATACGCCGGCCGTCAGACCCGTTCGAGGTGCCTCCACGATGTAGCCGAGACGATCGGCGGTCTCGATGACGATGATGTGCTTGTCGGCGTTCCAGCTGCTCTTGCCTTCGAATGCCGTGACGATCGGCGAGATCGGCACGTAGGCCACGCCGTCCACCAGGATGGCGTGTGGACTGGCGCTACGGCGACCGTCGACATCCAGGATACCGTCGGCCTTCACGAGCCCCGCCGCGATGTCGCCGGTGGCGGGCAATTGGGCGATCGTGGTGCCCTGGCGGAGCGCCAGGACCTTGGCATCGCCGTCGTAGGCGAGCGTTAGGCCCATCGCCTCGGCTAATGGCGCCGCCTTGGCGAACGCGTTGCGGTTGTCCCCTTGGGCGATGAAGTAGAACGGGCCGGCTTCGTCGAGCAGCACCCCGTTCACGGCCAGGTAGTTGTAGCGCTCCTGTGCCAGCGCGGTGGACGCGGCGATGAGAGTAGATAGAACGAGCAGTAGTGTGAAGAGACGACACACGGTAGCAAGAAGCTTAGCACGGGCGAGCCTCGGCGCTGCGGGGAAATTCACGACAGGCGCGTGCTTTCTGGCACCACTCGCGTGAGAAGAATGAAGGCGCTCAGCCGCGACTCGCCGTGTCCCCGGCCTCGTCGTCGTTCGGGGCCGACGCGACCCGGTCGCCGCCTTCGGCATGAGGGCCTTGTCCCTTGGGGGCGGGCAGCGTCACAGGTGCCCGGGGTCGGTCATGGCGGTGCTCGGGAACTGGGGTAGCCTTGCGGCCGTCGCCGATCTCGAGTTCCCGTAGCCGTCGCTGAACCGACTCCTCGCCGACGAGATCGGCGGCGCCTCGCTCGGTGTGCTGATAGAGCTGCGCGAAGTCAGAGCGCAAACGGGTCAACACCTCGGCCGTCTGGGAGAAGTGCTGACGCACCTCGGATTGGTACAGGTCGAACTCATGCTGGAGCCGGCGCATGCGCTGCTCGACGTCCGTGCTGCGACGAAGCAGGAGCGTCACGACGACACCCAGCAGGGCGCCTAGGCCGAACGAAGCTGCGATCCACATCCAACTGCCCACGGACACCTCCACCACCAGCATATCGTTCAAGGTTCCCTGGCCACTCGCGCCCGTCGGCCGCGGCCGCGGTCTCAGATCAGCGTGTTGACGTCCATCTCCAGCTGACGGCGTACCCGTTCCAACTCCGTCTTGGCCTCTCCGACGCAGGCTTCGATCCAACCGCCGGCACGCTGCAGCTGCAGGTCGGCCAAGCGCCGATCGTGCCGGGCGATGGCGGCCTGGGCGAACGTCAGGGCGCCCTCGGCCAGCAGCTCGGGCCCCAGGTCAAGGGCAAGGAGCCGCTCGAACAAGTCCTCGGCACGGGCATCGTCGCCGCGAGAGACCGCCAGGTCGGCCGCGGCCAAGTAGTGGGCGTAGGCGGCGTCGGGGGAGCCCCCCCGCTCGAAGTGCTCGGCGATCAGCTCGGAAAGGGCGAGGGGGGCGTTCTGCTCTAGCCACGTGGCGACGCGCAGGTGCAGCTGCGGGCGGTCGGAGAAAGGGATCATGCGCAACACGGCGTGCCGCAATAGCTCGCTTTGGAAGCGGTACTCCACATCGCCAGGGATGCTCGAAGAAGCCTGCTTGAGAAGAAGGTTCTCGTCCGCTAGGATGCGGATCTCGTGGCCGTCGGTAGAGCCGGACAGAGCCATGAGTAGGCTCTCCCACGCCGCCTCACCGGTCAACGCCGCCTGGGCAAGCAGCAAACGGGCACCGGTATCGATCATGTCGAGGCGCGATTGCAGCAAGGACGCCAGCGATCCTGAGAAAGAGCCGTCCTGCGTGATCGAGAGCGCGCGACCCAGCTCGAGGATGTACGCGGGCACGCCGCCGACCTGGTAGATGAGGGCATCCGATGCCAGCTTCAACATGGGGCTTGCCAGCTGTGTGAGGACGGCCATGCTCTCGTCGGTCGACAAGGGGCGCAAGGGGATCCGTTCGGCGTCCTCAGGGACCGCCCGCCCGCGACTGGAACGCAGCACTAGGATGGGCGCTTGGGCTTCCTTGAGCAACGTCAAGAACTCGAGCAGGGTCGTGTCACGCGGCTCGTTCTCGACCACCATGATGACGGCGTCGTGCTGGCCGCCGTTGTGGATGAGACCGGACAACAGGTCGCGCCACGCGACGTTGGTGCGGTCCACGGTCCGTCGTTCGAGCCTGGTCCAGGTCTTGACTTGCTCGAGATCGAGGCTGGACAAGATGGCGCGATGCCACCTGGATTCGCCTGGCAGGGCTCGCTGCAGCACGGTCAAGACCTTCTGCTGTCGGACGCGCTCTTCCTCGTTCTCGAGCGTGTCGAATAGCTGCGATTCGAGCAAGTTCCAAGTGAAATCCTCGGTCGGTCGGACCTCGACCCACAACACTTGGGCGCGCGGTCCCAGCGTCGCGACGAACTCACGCAGCAGCCGCGTCTTGCCGCGACCGGCTTCGCCGACAAGCCATACCTCCTGCGGGAGGCCCGAAGCGACCACGTCGCGATGGCGGCGGTGCAGCTCCTCCATCTCCGCCTTGCGGCCGACGAACGCGAGATGGGCGTAGGGGTCTGACTCGCGGTGATCGATGGTGGAGATCAAGCGATACGCGTTCGTTACGGAGGGGAAGCCGGTGAGCACCAGCTCCTCCGTAGGTTCGTAGAGCAGACGATGGCGCGTCGCCTCGTAGGTCTCGGCACCCACCCATACCTGGCCCGGCACCGCCGCCTCCTCGAAGCGTGCCGCGAGGTTCACCGCGCTTCCCATGACCGTGTAGCTGCGGACACGGCCAGAACCAACGGCACCAGCGATGACGACGCCGGTGTTGATGCCGGCCCGCCCTCGTAGAGGCGTACCCCGGCCTCGCCCGATCGCCTCGATGGCGCGCAACGCGGCGGCCGCCGCGATCACAGCGCGGTGAGCATCGTCGGGATGCGAGTGCGGCGCACCGAAGAGCGCGATCAAGCCGTCACCGCGGAAAGCGTCAACGTAACCGTCGAAGTCCTCGATGATGCCAGCCACGACCGTCAACACCTCATCCGCGAGGTCGCGCAGCTCCTCGGGGTCGAGTCCACGCGTCAGGGTCGTGAAGGCGGCGAGGTCGATGAACACGACGCTGACGCGGCGCCGCTCTCGACCCGTGACCTGGCGCTCCAGCGGCGTCCCGCACATGCCGCAGAAGCGCATGCCGGGGGGGTTGGGGGTCCCGCAAGCCGAGCAGATCATACTTGTCCTAGCATACGGTTCGAACTCACTGCCCTAACAACGGGGCCGGATCGACGAACACGGCGCGGCCTGTGCTGGCTTCGGTGCGGGCGTAGAAGGGCAACAATCGGCTGCTGAGGGTGCCGCCACCGAGATATCCCAGTACCTCCCCACCCGCCACGGGATCGAACAGCTTCACGACCGGTTCGCGCAGGTTGGTGTACACGGTCGTGAGCCCGTTGCCGTGCTGCACGGCCACCATGTAGCCGAAGTTGGCGCCTAAGTAGGAGATCGCCACCACTGTACCGGCCTGGACGGCGCGCACGGCTGCGTTCGCGACGGTCGCTTCGATCGCGATATACGAGTTGTTCCCTTCGCCGAAGCGGCTGACGACGCGTCCCTGCTCGAGCGGCATGACGAAGCCCGTGGCCAAGGCCTCAGGCGTGGTGAGGGTGTCGAGTCGCGCTTGGGCCGCATCGGCCTGCTGTTGGAACGCGAGCTGCTGCTCGCGGTCCTGGGCGTACTGCTCAGCCTCCGACCGCGCCTTCGCCTCTGCTTGGCGCAGACGATCGATCTCGGCTTCGAGCTGACCGCGTAGGCCCGTGAGGCTGGCCTCCAGCTTGTTCTGTTCTTCGAGCAGCGATTGTTTCTGCGCCAGCTGACCGTTGCGGGTGGCTTCGAGGTTGGCGATCAAGGTCTCGAGCTGCGCTCGCTTGGTCTCCTGCTGCGCGGCGTTCGACGCAAGCTCGATCTGCTTCTGCTGCAACGCCGCCAGTTGGTTGGCAAGCTCCTGCTGAGCGGCTTTCAGGTCCCCCAACAGGCGATCGAGCTCCGTGACCACTTCGACGTCTTGGCGCGAGAGCAGCGCCAAGTAGTAGTTGTGCACCTGAAGCTCATGAAAGCTGCGACTACGAGCCAAGCCGCTCGCGAAGCCGGCGGCCCGCTGGCGGTAGAGGTTGTTCAACAACCCCCGGATGCGCCCCTTCAGCTCATCGAGTTGGCCGGTCAGTACTTCGATGCGGCTCTCGGTCTCGTCGCGTCGGACCTCGAGCTGCCCGACGTCCTCCTCAAGTTGCCCTTGTTGGGAGCGTAGGTCACGCAGTTCCTCATTGACGCGGTCGCGTTCAGCGATCTGCGCCGTGAGCTCGGCCGCGGTGGAGCCTAAGGCGGCCTCGATCGAATCGATCTCGTCGTTCCGGGACTCCAAGAGCTCGTTGTAGCGACCGATGTCTTGCTCTAACGCGCGCTTCTGGCTGTCGTCTACGGCTTGCGCCGAGGCGATCCGGCCGAGCGGGAAGAGGCTGAAGACCAGGAGCGCCGACAGGATCACGCGAGCGAACACGCGGTCAGTGTACCTAGCGTGTCCCAGCCTCGTATGAACGGCTGCCTTCAGTAGCCTTCGCGCAAGTACTGGGAGACCGCGATCGCGCTCCCCACGAGCCCGACCAGCACGGAAAGGGCCGCGAGCATCGCAGCGATCTGGCCGATGATCATGGGGTCTCGCACGAAGGGGATGAAGGCGAGTTGTTCCCCCAAGCGGAGCACGACGAACTGGTAGCCGGGGATCGCCAAACCCAACGTGATGACGGCACTGAAGAGGCCGAGCAGGAAGCCTTCGAACAAGAAGGGGCCGCGAATGAAACCGCGTGTGGCTCCCACCAAGCGCATCACCTCGATCTCCTTCCGACGTGCCGTGATGGCCGCACGGATGGAGTTGACGATGGCGAATAGCGCGGCGGAAAGCAGCACGACGATGAGGATGGACCCCATCACGCGCAACGCATCGTTGATGGCAAGGAAGGTAGACACGGCGACCGAGGAATCTTGGACGCCGTCGATGCCTGCGAGTTGCTGTAGGCGCAGCCCAACCGTCGCGGTCTGGGATGGGTCGAACAGCCGCACGTCGAGGGTATTGGGCAACGGGTTGCTCACCAAGGCGGAGGCTTGCGCGAGCGAGGGCAGGTCGCGCACCATGGTCGCCAGCGCTTGGTCTTTGGAGGTGAACATCACGCTCTGTACCTCAGGCCACGCCCGGACGGTGTCGATCACTTGGGGCACCGCAGCATCGTCTGTCAGGTAGACGGCGATCTCGAGTTCGTTCTGCAGGTTCGCGAGCACGCCGTTGAGGTTTA
>RCMY010005463.1_pt1 | contig 10788 bp, 6 predicted proteins | sample 2041341 | NCBI WGS metagenome assembly RCMY01 (sample SAMN09708234, study PRJNA481090) | Marine sediment metagenome, whole genome shotgun sequencing project.
CAAAAAATTACGTTCTTTTAGATGTATTAAATTTATAAACAAAAAGCTTGCTTTTTTGCTTAAAAAAATTACTTTTGCATAAAATTCAAAATTGGTTTTCAATTATGTATTGGACATTAGAACTAGCATCTTATTTAAGCGATGCACCTTGGCCGGCAACAAAAGACGAACTCATTGATTATGCAATAAGAACTGGAGCACCGTTAGAAGTTGTCGAAAATTTACAAGCCTTAGAAGATGAAGGTGAAGTTTATGAAATTATTCAAGAGATTTGGCCAGATTATCCTACTGATGAGGATTTTCTTTGGAATGAAGATGAATACTAAAATTAAAGTCTCCAAGGAGGCTTTTTTTTATGTATAGAACCAAATTTTTTGAGTGATATTTGCAATTTAGCAAGCAATAATCTCTTGAAAAAATCAAGAAAAATCCTATAAAATATGAGTTTACTTAATTCAGTTTTAAAAGTCTTTGTTGGAGATAAAAAGAAAAAAGACTTAAAAATACAGCGGCCTTTTATTGATAAAGTTTTATTATTTGAAAAAGAAATATCTGCTTTATCCTTAGATCAACTTAGAGCAAAAACTATTGAATTCAAAAATAAAATAAAAGAGGCTACTAAGCCGATCCAAGATCAAATAGATGAGCTTACCAAAGAAACAGATACTGCCACTGTTGATCGAAAAGAAGAAATCTACAAAGAAATTGATCAGTTAAACGATGATAGTTATCAGGCTGGAGAAGCTATTTTAAACGATATCCAACCAGAAGCATTTGCAGTAATTAAAGAAACTGCATTGCGATTTACCAAAAACACTTCCTTAAAAGTAAAAGCTACAGCATTTGATAGAGAATTATCAACTCATGATTATGTAACCTTAGATGGTGATTATGCCATATGGAGTAATTCTTGGGATGCCGCCGGAAAACCAATTACTTGGGATATGGTTCATTATGACGTTCAATTAATTGGAGGATCTGTTTTACATCAAGGAAAAATTGCTGAAATGATGACTGGTGAAGGTAAAACCTTGGTTGCAACTTTACCTATTTATTTAAACGCTTTAACAGGAAATGGCGTTCACGTGGTTACGGTAAATGATTATTTGGCTAAACGTGACTCCGCTTGGATGGGTCCAATTTTTGAATTTCACGGTTTATCAATAGACTGTATTGATTTACATCAACCTAATTCTGAAGATCGTCGAAAAGCCTATCGCGCCGATATTACTTATGGTACTAACAACGAATTTGGTTTTGATTATTTACGTGATAATATGGCACATTCGCCAAATGATTTAGTACAACGGCCACATAATTATACCATTGTCGATGAGGTCGATTCTGTATTGGTAGATGATGCTAGAACTCCTTTAATTATTTCAGGTGCTATTCCACAAGGTGACAGACATGAATTCAATGAATTAAAGCCTAAAGTCGATGAAATTGTTCGTTTGCAAAATAAATACCTTACGGGAATACTTGCCGAATCAAAAAAACTTATCGCTGAAGGAAAATCAAAAGAAGGCGCATTTTTATTATATCGCGTTTTTCGAGGGTTACCAAAAAACAAAGCCTTAATTAAATTCTTAAGTCAAGAAGGAATTCGTCAGTTATTACAAAAAACAGAGAATTTCTATATGCAAGATAACAATCGTGAAATGCCAAAGATCGATGAAGAATTGTATTTTGTAATTGATGAAAAAAATAATTCTATTGATTTAACAGATAAAGGAATTGCACATTTAGCCGGCAGTAAAACGGAAGATCATTTCTTTGTTTTACCAGATATGGGTATTGAAGTTGGAAAAATTGAGCAAAAAGATATTTCACCGGAAGAAAAAACAAAAGAAAAAGAAGAACTATACCGTGAATTCAGTATAAAAAGCGAACGTATTCATACCTTGAATCAATTGCTTAAAGCATATACCCTATTTGAAAAAGATGTGGAGTATGTTATTATTGAAGATCAAATCAAAATTGTAGATGAACAAACAGGTCGTGTGATGGATGGTCGTCGTTATTCCGACGGTTTACATCAAGCGATTGAAGCGAAAGAAAATGTAAAAATTGAGGCTGCAACACAAACTTTTGCAACTATTACATTGCAAAATTATTTTAGAATGTACCGCAAACTTTCAGGTATGACGGGTACTGCGATTACAGAAGCAGGAGAATTTTGGGAGATTTACAAATTAGACGTAGTAGAAATTCCTACCAACGTTCCTTTAATACGTGATGATCGTGAAGATTTAATTTACAAAACAAAACGCGAAAAGTACAATGCCGTAATCCAGGAGATTGAAAAGCTTACAAGCAATAATCGACCTATTTTGGTTGGTACAACTTCTGTTGAAATTTCTGAGTTACTCTCAAAAATGCTTTCCATTAGAAAAATTCCGCACAATGTATTGAATGCTAAAATGCACAAAAAAGAGGCAGATATTGTTGCTTCTGCGGGTAATCCTGGAGTTGTAACCATTGCAACAAACATGGCTGGTCGTGGTACAGACATCAAGTTAACCGATGAAGTTAAAAAAGCAGGTGGTCTGGCAATTATAGGTACAGAAAGACATGATTCTCGTCGTGTAGATAGACAATTACGTGGTAGAGCTGGTCGTCAGGGTGACCCTGGGTCTTCTCAGTTCTATGTTTCGTTAGAAGATAATTTGATGCGATTATTCGGTTCTGAAAGAATTGCCAAAATGATGGATAAAATGGGATTGAAAGAAGGAGAAGTTATTCAACATTCTATGATCTCAAAATCGATTGAACGAGCGCAGAAAAAAGTGGAAGAGAATAACTTTGGTATTCGAAAAAGATTGTTGGAGTATGATGATATTATGAATGCCCAACGAGAAGTTATCTACAAAAGAAGACGACATGCTTTGTACGGTGAGCGTTTGCAAGTAGATATCGTTAATATGGTTTACGATACTTGTGAATCCATTGTTATGGAAAACAAACCGAATAGTGATTATTCTAATTTTGAATTTGAACTGATTCGTTTTTCCTCCACTACTTCTCCATTTTCGGAAGAAGAATTCAATGCAAAAGATGAACGTGTTTTAATTGATGAATTATTTGATGTTGTTTACAAGCATTACCAAAATAAAATTGAAAGAAGTGCTGTAGCAGCTTTTCCTGTGATTAAAGATGTTTATGAAAAGCAAGGAAATCAATACGAAAGAATTTTAGTTCCTTTTACAGATGGTGTTAAAACTTTGCAAGTTGTAACAAACCTAAAAGAAGCTTATGATTCAAATGGTAAGCAATTGATTACCGATTTTGAAAAAAATATAACTTTAGCCATTATTGATGATACATGGAAAGATCATTTGCGTAAAATGGATGATTTAAAACAATCCGTTCAAAATGCTACCTATGAGCAAAAAGACCCTTTATTGATTTATAAGTTTGAGGCTTTTGAGTTATTTACCGAAATGCTGAACAGAGTGAATAAAGAAGTTTTATCTTTCTTGTTCAAAGGAGAACTGCCAAGTCAAAGTCAGCAACAAGTTTCTCAAGCAAGAGAACAAAAAAAGGAAAAATTACAATTAAGCAAAGCGGAATATAATAGTCCGACGCAAGAAGCACAAGCAAATCAAACGCAACCACAGCAAGTTACAGAAACCATCGTTCGAACCGAAAGAAAAATTGGGCGAAACGAAAAAGTTACCATTAAAAATATAACTACAGGTGAAAGTAAAATGGTTAAATTTAAACAAGCAATTCCATTAATAGAAAAAGGACAGTGGGTAATAGTTAACCAATAAATGTGTTTTTAATAACATTATAAAGGTTAGACTTTTAAAAGTCTAACCTTTTTATTTTACAAATAATCCTGTTTAAAAATCAAATAAAAACTTATAATAACTTCAAATATGATAATTTTTTATACATTTATTTCTTTCTAACCTGAGTTTTATCCTATTAAAATAAATGAATCAGAACATAAAATTAATTTCACTCCTACTATTTTTGTCTTTATTTTTTACAGTGAATCTAAGTGGTCAAACATCTACAGAAAACGAGAAATACTATATTTGGTTTGATAAAATAGTTGGAGTTGAAAATACCAGTCTATTTAATGGTTTACGTTACCTAGAGGAGTTCAGAACATTAAACAATAACCACAAGTTTTTTTCAACTTCTCAATTTATAAAAGGAAATCTAATTTATGATGATCAAAATTATTATGATATTGACATGAAATATGATCTTTATAAAGATCAGGTTATTGTTAATTTACAAGGTCAATCCGGAAATAGTATTATTGAGCTAAATGCCGATAGAATTGAGCAGTTCACCTTAAACGGTATTACTTTTAACCAAGTAAAAACGAATAATAAAGATTTGAAAGGTTTTTATGCGATTCTTACCGAGAATAACGGCGTTATTTGTTATAAAAGATATCGAAAAAGTCAAAAAAAGTATATCCAAAATAAAAATATCTATTATGAATTTAGTTCCTTTAATGAATATGTTTTAAATATTCCATCCGGTATTTATCCCATAAAATCAAAAAGTGATTTCATCAAAGTTTTTCCTGAATACAAAAATGAAATAAACAACTTTTATAGGAAAAACAAAAAACTAATCGATTCTAATTACGATATGTTTCTTGCTCAATTAACCAATGAAGTTAGTAGTTTAATTCCGATAAAAAAAGCTAATTAACCATGAGAAAACTACTACTTATACTTTTTTTCTTAAGTTTTTATGTATTAAATGCTCAAGATTCCAGCGAAAAGATTTCGATCAGCTTTGCTAATTCAACAACAATTGATGTAATTCAAAAAATAGAAGCAGTTTCTACCTATCGCTTTTATTTTGTTGCAAATTGGTTAGATACCGATAAAGTATTTTCCGAAAATTACTCAGACGCTTCCATTAATCGAATTTTATCCGATCTTTTTGGCGATACTGTCATCAACTATTACATCGCTCCGGATAATAAAATAATTTTGAGCCAAAATAGTATTGTTTATGATACACTTCCATTAGATTTTTTTGGTGAAGAAAAAAAAGATATGATAGAAGAAGAAACAAAACCGGTTTTATATAATTCTGATGTAACAAGAAAAACCTCTGGAGTTGAAACTATTCGCATTGGAAAGGAAAGTAAAAATTCTAAAGAAAAAAAATATACCCTGACCGGAAAAGTTAAAAATGTAGTTACTAATGAACCAATTCCTAATTTGGTTTTAACAATACCTGATAAAAATATCAATGAAGTTACCGATATTGAAGGAAATTATTCCATTGATTTACCAGTTGGAGTTAATTATATCGAATTTAAATCTTTAGGCATAGAAAATCTGAAAAAAAGAATTATCATTTATAGTAATGGTACTTATAATTTTGAACTTGCCGAAAATCTAGAACTATTAGATGAAGTCATAATAGATGCTGATAAAGATAAAAATGTAAAAGAAGCTGCGACAGGTATTACACAAATCCAAGTAAAAGATATTAAAACCATTCCACTCGTTTTAGGAGAACGAGATATTCTGAAAGTAGCAATAACGCTGCCTGGAATTTCATCTGCTGGTGAGGGTTCAACCGGTTTTAACGTGCGAGGTGGTAAAACTGATCAAAATTTAATCTTATTAGACAATGCTGTAATTTATAACCCAACGCATTTCTTCGGAATTTTCTCAGCATTAAACCCCTATACAACAGGAGATGTAGATATTTATAAAGGTAGTATTCCCGCCCAATTCGGAGGCCGACTATCTTCCGTATTTGATATAAAAACAAAAAATGGTGAACGACAAGAGATTAAGGGTGAAGGTGCTATTGGGCCAGTCACAAGTAATCTCGCATTGGAGATTCCAATAGTAAAAGAAAAATCTTCTCTTGTTTTGGGAGGAAGAGCAACTTATTCTGATTGGATTTTAAAAGCTTTAGACGATGAAAACTTACAAAATAGTCAGGCTTCATTTTATGATGCTATTATAAAATATGACCATCAAATAAATGAAAATAATCATCTCGAGACTTCCGGTTATTATAGCAAGGATGTGTTTAGTGTTTCCTCAGACTCTTTATACGATTACAGTAATATGCTTATGTCGATAAAATGGGATCATGACTTTAATGAAAAGCATAAAGCAAGTTTGATATTTGCTCATACTCGTTACGATTTTAATATAAAATATGATGGTGTTTCTAATACCGATTTTGATTTGGGATATAAAATTCAAGAAAGCGAAGTTAAATTCAGAATGAAATATACCTTAAATGAAAAACATGATTTTGATTATGGCATCTCTAGTAAGTTGTACAATAATGAGCCCGGAAACATCCAACCGAAAGGTTCAGAATCAATTGTAGAGTCTTTAAATATTCCAAAAGAGAAAGCTTTAGAATCGGCATTATTTATTTCGGATAACTTTAATGTGAGTGAAAAACTATTGTTTGATCTCGGACTTAGATACTCCTTTTATTCCTTTTTAGGCAAAACAACGCAAAATATATATGCCGACGGGCTTCCTAAAAGTGATGCAACTGTAATTGACTCCAAAGAATACGGCAAAAATGAGGTAGTGAAAACATATGGCGGACCTGAAGTTCGGGTTTCCGGTCGCTTCGCATTTACACCAAGCTTCTCATTTAAAGCTAGTTATAATCATAATTATCAATTTATTCACACTTTATCTAATAATACAACCGCTGCTCCTACCGATACCTGGAAGCTATCAGACTTGAATATTAAACCACAACAAGCAGATCAATTTTCTGTTGGTTTTTACAAAAATTTTGATGGAAACGTTTATGAATTGAGTGTTGAAGGGTATTATAAAACATCCCAAAACATTCTAGATTATAAAGTTGGTGCTGAGCTACTTTTAAATGAGTCGATTGAAACCGAGGTTTTGCAAGGTGATGGAAAGGCTTATGGTGTTGAATTCTTAATTAAAAAAACCAAAGGTAAATTAAACGGCTGGCTAGGGTATACTTATTCTCGTTCTTTGATCAAACTAGATAGTGATTTTAGCGAAGAAATAGTAAATAATGGCGATTACTTCCCGTCCAATTACGATAAACCGCATGACTTGAGTATTGTTGCTAATTATAAACTTACAAAAAGATATAGTTTTTCAGCAAACTTTATTTATCAAACCGGTAGACCCGTTACATACCCTATTGGGAATTACGTTTTGAACGGATCTGAATATGTTTTTTACAGTAATCGAAATGAGTTTAGAATTCCGGATTATTATCGTTTAGATTTAGGTATCAACATTGAAGGAAACCATAAAATTAAAAAATTAGCTCATAGCTTCTGGAACATTTCTGTATATAATGTTTTAGGAAGAAACAATCCTTATTCTGTATTTTTTGTAACAGAAAATGGTGAAATTAAAGCTTATCAAAGTTCTATATTTTCTGTTCCTGTTCCTACAATTACCTATAACTTCAAATTTTAATTTTTTTTGTAAAATCGAAATCTGATAAATGAAAAAAATAAAAACATATACAATTTTTTTAATCACCATTCTTGGTTTTATAACGAATGGATGTATTGAAGAAATTGATTTCGAAACATTAACTTTCGAACGTGTTTTAGTGGTTGAAGCACTTATAACCAATGAATTAAAATTTCAGGAAATAAGCTTATCAAGAACATTTAAATTCGAAGATAATGGTGCATCACCTGAAACCAATGCAAGTGTTAGTGTCGTTGATAATTTGCAAAATTCGTACATTTTTATAGAAATTTTTCCGGGAAAATATGTGTCTTCTCAAGAATTTCAAGCACAGCCCAACATAGAATACCAGTTAATCATTAATACGAGTGATGGTAAAACATATAACTCCAAACCCACTCCATTAACTCAAGTCACTCCAATATCCGATGTATACGCAGAACGAACAACCGATAGTTTTAATAATGACGGAATGGCCATTTATGTCGATAGTTACGATTCGACAGGTAATTCGAAATACTATCGCTATGAATATGAAGAAACCTATAAAATAACTGCTCCTTATTGGGTGCCCAATGATTTTGTTATTTTATCTTATTCTCCTCCTTTTAGGTATACTTTCGAAACAAAATCAAGCGAACAATTAACCTGTTATAATACAAGCTATAGCAACGAAATTATTCAAAAAGAAACCAACGATTTAGCCGAAGATAGAGTTACAAAGTTCAGAGTACGGTTTATTCCGCAAACCAATCCAATAATATCAACTAGATATAGTATATTGGTAAAACAATATGTTCAATCAATTGATGCTTTTACTTATTTTAAAACACTCAATAAATTATCACAGTCAAATAACATTTTTTCACAAAATCAACCTGGGTTTTTTACTGGTAATATTTCATCCGTTACTGATTCTAATGAAAAGGTTTTAGGCTTTTTTGAAGTTTCTTCAGTGAGTTCTAAACGAATGTTTTTTAATTATTATGATTTTTACGAGGGGGAACCACTTCCTCCCTATTTTGTAGAATGTACCTTTGGAGCACCTTTTTTGGGATCTTTTCCGGGAGATACATTTCTACCACCAATGTATCAATTAATAGATGAAGGAAAAGTAAAATATTATCGTCCGAATCCAAATTACCCAAACCCTTTAAATGAGGTTGAAGGACAATACCTCGTGGTCCCTATAGAGTGTGGTGATTGTACAAAATTAGGATCAAACATAAAACCAGATTTTTGGGAAGAAACATGAAAAAGATCAAAACATATCCAATTTTAATACTACTCATCCTTACTTTTTTTGTAAATGGATGTGTAGAAGAAATTGATTTAAAAACGATTACATTTGAGCGTGCTTTAGTTGTTGAAGCCATTTTAACCAATGAGCATAAGCATCATGAAATTACCTTGTCAAGGACTTTTAGTTTTGAGGAAGGAGTTCCTTCTCCGGAAACCGATGCAAGTATATTTATTCTAGATAATTTAGAAAATACTTATAATTTTAAAGAAACCTCACCTGGAAAATACAGTTCTATACAAGAATTTAAGGCAGAATCAAATATAGAATACCAATTGATCATTAAAACGAATGATGGTAAAACTTATAATTCAAAACCAACTCCTTTAACTCAAATCACTCAAATGGATGACTTATATCCTTCGTTACAAACGGATAGCTATTCAAACCCTGGCATTTCCATATTTGTTGATAGTTATGACGCGACCGGAAATTCAAAATATTACCGATATGAGTATGAAGAGACCTATAAAATAGTTGCTCCCTATTGGTCACAACGTGATTTTGTAATTACAAATGCTTCGTATCCGTGGAGACATGAACTACAACTTAAAACAACAGAGCAACAAACCTGTTATAATACTGTAAAATCGAACACCATTATTCAAACTCAAACGACCAATTTGAGTGAGGATAGAGTATCTAATTTTACAGTTCGATTTATTCCAAAAAGCAACCCACTTATATCACATAGATATAGCATTTTTGTTAAGCAATTTGTGCAATCTATAGAAGCACATACCTATTATAAAACCTTAAATAAATTGTCTGGTTCTGATAATGTTTTTTCACAAAATCAACCTGGTTTCCTTTCGGGGAATATTTTTGAAGTTGACAACCCAAATGAAAAGGTAATCGGTATTTTTGAAGTATCATCTGTTTCATCTAAACGTATATTTTTAAATTATTCTGATTTTTTCGCTGGTGAAAAATTACCTCCGTATTTTGTAGAGTGTCAATTATCCGCTCCAAAAACTACTCAAGTTTTCGGTGTCACTGATGCACCAGATTTTTATATTTATATAATGCAAGGAACAATAAAATATGTAAATAGAAATCTTGACCCTGACGAAGGTGAAGGACCTTATATAGCAGTTACGACAGAATGTGGTGATTGCACAAAACTCGGATCTAACATAAAACCAGATTTTTGGGAATGAAAAAATATAGCATTATTATCAGTTTAATTTTTTGTGTAATGCCGTTTTTGGCATTCTCACAAACACATATTTCTACGAAAGAAATTTCAGGATTTAATAATATTCCTCAGGAAAAAATATTTGTACATCACAATACCTCGTTTTTACTGACAGGGGAATTTCTTTTTTACAAAGTATATTGCTTAAATACTAAAACAGATAATTTAAGCAGCCTCAGCAAAATTGCTTATGTTGAACTAATCGGCTCTGATAATTTTGTTATATTTAAACATAAAATAGCCTTGAATACCGGATTGGGTGAAGGCGATTTTTTCATTCCAACTACAGTTATTTCTGGCAATTACAAGTTAATCGCATATACGCAATGGATGAAAAATGTAGAAGGTAATTATTTTTTTCAGGATGATATCAGTATCATAAATCCGTTTCAAAGCAACCAAACCGCCATTTTAGATAATTCTGTTGATAATACCGTTGATACTAATAACAATCCAATTCAATCGGATAAACATTTCAATAGCGAAAGCAAATTCTTGCGCATTCAAACGAACAAACAATCTTTTAAAAACAGGGAAAAAGTAAATTTAAAAATAGAATCCTTACAAGGTGAAAATTCCTTTGGTGATTATTCTATTTCTGTTCGAAAAATAGAAACTATATCAATTCCTCAAAAGCATACAAGTAATAGTTATTCAAACTTATTTAAAGATAAAAATGCAACCTCTAAACCAAATAAAGATTCACAAATATACTTACCTGAATTAAGAGGTGAAATCATTTCAGGGCGGGTTTTTTCTAAAGAAACTGCATTACCAATTTTAAATGCAAAGGTTGGTATATCGATCGCTGGTAAAGAATCTCTTTTTAAAGTTGCTAATACCAATGAACTTGG
>RCMY010005464.1_pt1 | contig 10788 bp, 8 predicted proteins | sample 2041341 | NCBI WGS metagenome assembly RCMY01 (sample SAMN09708234, study PRJNA481090) | Marine sediment metagenome, whole genome shotgun sequencing project.
CGGCCGCGGTGGAGATTGGTCGGTTGGACTGTTCGAGACCAGCGACGGGCAGCTCCTCGTCGTCAATCGGGGCTTCATGCTGCGGTCCGAGACGACTGCCGAGGTCCCTGAAGGCGACGTCGTGCTCACGGGGTTCCTTCGTCGCACTCGGACCAAGGGTTGGATTGGCGGCGACGACAATCCAGAAGCTGCGCGCATGCCTCGCCTCAACGTCGACGACGTGATTGTCAGGATCGACGCTGCAGGAGTCCCGGCTGCCGATCGAACCATCAGCCTGTGGCTGCAATTGAAGGAGTTGGACGGCGTGGCTCCCGACGCTGGCAACCAGTCGGGTTCGCTGGCCGAGGCCGTGGCGGTGCCTCGTCCGGTGCCGCTCGATGATCTCGGAGAGGGCAATCACTTCAGCTACGCGGTCCAATGGTTTTCGATGGCTGCACTCAGCGTGCTGATCTACGGCCTGATGTTGCGACGCATTGCCAAGCGCGGGCCCTGAGGCAACCGCCGAGCAGCGGCTAGGCCCGCTGCTACGATCTCGTCTCGATGTCTCACTCTTCTTCACCCGCTCTCCTCGCACTGCACGGACTTCGTCTCAAAGGCTTCGCCGAAGCGTCGATCGTCGCTGAACTGTTCAGCCTCGACGAGTCCGTGGTCTCCGCCGAACTCGAAGATGCGGCAACCTCAGAGTTCGCCATGTTCCGCGACGGTCGTCGAACTGGCTGGGCCTTGAAGCCTGCGGGTCGGGCCGAGAACGAACGCTTGCTCGCCGATGAACTCGACGCCAGCGGTCGTAGAGACGTCGTGCATGCCGCATACGAACGCTTCCTGACCTTGAACGGCACGATGCTCGCCGTGTGCACCCGCTGGCAGGTGAAGGACCAGGACGCCCAGCAACTCAACGACCACACCGACGCCGACTACGACGCCACTGTCATCGCCGAGCTCAAAGGCCTCGACGACGGCGTGCAGCCGATCTGCGCTGAGCTGGCAGCTGTCTTGCCCCGCTTCGGGGTCTACGCGCCCCGCTTTTTGATGGCGCTCGAGAAGCTTGTTGCAGGCGAACTCGAGTGGTTCACCAAGCCGATCATGGAGAGCTACCACACGGTGTGGTTCGAGCTCCACGAAGATCTCCTGGCAACGCTCGGTATCAACCGAGCCGACGAGAAGGCCCACTGATGCCCAGATTCGGACGGGTTCTCACCGCCATGGTCACCCCCTTCAACGCCGACGAATCCGTCGACTACGAAGGGGCCCAAGCGCTCGCCAGGTACCTGGTTGCCAATGGCAACGACGGTGTTGTGGTGGCCGGTACCACCGGTGAATCGGCCACGCTCACCCACGCCGAGCAGGGCGAACTGATCGTCGCGGTTCGCGAAGCAATTCCAGATCACCAGTTGGTCGCCGGTGCAGGCAGTAACGACACCAGGGCTGCCATCGACCTCACCGAGAAGGCCACGGCCGCAGGCGCCGATGGCATCTTGTCGGTCACTCCCTATTACAACCGCCCGTCACAGGCAGGCATTGCTGCACACTTTCGTGCCATCGCTGCCGCCACTGACCTGCCGGTCGTGCTCTACGACATCCCGGTCCGTTCGGGGCGCAAGATCGCCACGAGCACGCTGATCGACCTCTTCCAGGTCGACAACATCGTTGCCCTGAAAGACGCAGCTGGCGAGGTCGACGAGACCGCCATGCTGCTGGCTGAAGTCGGCGACGCCGTCGACTGCTACTCAGGCGAAGACAAGCTCACGTTGCCGCTCCTCGCAGTTGGAGCGTGCGGCGTGATTGGTGTGGCCACGCATTGGTGTGGCAAAGAAATGACCGAAATGATCAACGCCTACGTCGACGGTGACGTGGTCGGAGCCCAAATGAGGAATGCCGCCATGATCCCTTCCTATGTATTCGAAACCGGCGATGACGCCCCGAACCCCGTTCCGACCAAGGCCATGATGCCGTTGCTCGGTGTCGAGGTTGGTCCGTGTCGCCCCCCGATGGGCTTCGCCCCCGCTGACCTGACCGACAGGGCGCGCACCGTGCTCACCGGCCTCGGGCGGTCGCTCTGATGGCTGCTGACGTACGCGTTGTCTTCCTTGGCGGCCTCGGTGAGATCGGCCGCAACTGTGCAGCTGTCGAAGTCGACAATCGCATCATGCTCATCGACTGCGGGCTCATGTTCCCCGATGACGACATGGCCGGTATCGACCTGGTGCTGCCAGACTTCACCTGGCTGCGAGAAAACGCCGACCGGATCGAGGGTGTCGTGTGCACCCATGGTCACGAGGATCACATCGGTGCGCTGAGCCACCTGCTCAGCGAGATGCCGCTCAAGATCATCGGCTCGCCCCTCACCATCGGCCTGGCCAAGAACCGCATCAACGAGCGGGGCGTCAACAAGCAGGCCAGCTTCATCGAGGTCAGTGACGGTGACCGCATTCAGGTCGGCCCATTCGATCTCGAGTTCTTCCCCGTCACCCACTCGGTGCCGCACGGCTTCGCCACGGCGTTCCACACCCCGCAGGGCGTCATCCTGCACTCCGGTGACTTCAAGCTCGACATGACCCCCGTCGACGGTCGGCTCACCGACCTCGCGTCCATCGGCCACCTCGCCAAGGATGACGGCATCCGCCTGTTCCTGTGCGACAGCACCAACGCGGATGCTGCTGGTTTCTCGGCCTCGGAGACGTCCATCGGCAGTTCGATCAACGACCTCTTCTTGCAGCGTCCGGATCAGCGGATCATCGTGGCGTCGTTTGCCAGCCACATCCACCGCGTGCAGCAGGTGGCCAATGCCGCCATTGCCGCTGGTCGCAAGGTCGCCACGCTCGGCCGTTCGATGAACAACAACGTGAACTTGGCCAGGCAGATGGGCCTCCTCACGATCCCAGACACCTCGCTCATCAAGATCGAGGAGATCGACAACTACAAAGACTCCGAGATCTGCATCATCTCCACTGGTTCGCAGGGTGAGCCAATGGCTGCGCTGGCTCGCATGGCTTCCGGCGACAATCGGTTCCTCACCATTCGCGAGGGTGACACGGTCATCCTGTCCTCGCATCCGATTCCTGGCAACGAGACCGGCGTGTCGAAGGTCATCGATGGCCTGCTGCGCAAGGGCGCCGAGGTCATTCACTCGGGCACGCACAACGTGCACGCGACCGGTCACGCAAAGGCCGAAGAGCTCAGAGTGATGCACTCGATCGTGCAGCCGGAGTGGTTTATTCCGGTCCACGGCGAATACAGCCACATGACCACCCACGCCAAGATCGCGGCCCGTATGGGTACGGCGGCCGACAAGATCCTGATCTGCCAGGACGGCCAGTCGGTTGTCCTGAGCGACAAGGGACTCGAGCGGGGCGACGATGTTCCGGCCGAGTACATCTACGTCCACGGCAACATGGGCGATCTCGACGAGAGCGTGCTCGTCGAGCGTCGCATTCTCGGCACCGAGGGCTTTGTCTCGGCCGTGATCAGCATTGGTATCAACGGGCCCAAGGGTTCGCTGCTGCGTGAGCCCGAGATCATCACCCGTGGTTGGGTGCATGGCGCCGAGGGTGATGAGCTTCGCAAGGCGGCAATGCATGCCGTGCGCGACGCCGTCGAGGACAGCTTGACCAAGGGCAACTTCACCCGCCAGGAGATCGAGCGGGTCACCCGTCGCACTCTTGGTCGCTTCGTGAGTAACAAGACCAGGCTGCGCCCGATCATCGTGCCGGTCGTCCTCGGCGCCCACGAAGGCGACGAGCGCTAGCTCTCCCCCCCGGCACCAGTAGGCAAGGGTGGGCATGATCGCGAGTGTTCACCACTCGGAGCGAAAGCTCCGCTACGCTCTGCGGCACTGTGGCTACAACGAATCGGACCTCACGGACCGGTCGAGGGGCAGCTACGGGTGGACGATCTGGACCACGCCCTTCAAAGGCGAGCGTGGCAAAGAAACGCGCCCAAAGTGCACGAGAAGCAAAGGGCATTGCCCTCATTGCGCTCGGACTCCTCCTCGGCCTTGCTCTCTACACCGGTGCAACGGGGGTGATCGGCCGCCTGCTCGCATCGGGAACGGGGGCGTTCGTCGGACGCGCTCGCTACCTCATGCCGCTGCTCACGATCTTTGCCGGCTGGCGCATGCTGCGCTCGGCACCGAAGAAGCGGAGTGAATACCTGCCGCGCATCGAGGTCGCAGCGTTCGGTTTTGCTGTCGTGGCCGGCTTCTCCGTGCTCGACATGATCGGTGGCCGGCCCGGTTGGGGCTCGTCAAACGACTTCCTGTCTCGGGCTGGCGGCTGGTTTGGCGTCGCATCTGGCGGCAGTATCGAGCGTTACTTCGGGTACTGGGGACAGCTGATCGTCACGATCGCCATGGCCCTCATCGCCGTCGTGCTGTTGACCAGCCTGTCGACGGTTCCGATCGCCGACTTCCTCGCTGACGCTGGCCTCAGAATACGTGGTCATTTCGGACTGTGGCGTGAGCAGATGGGCCAGGACTCCGCAACCGAGGCAGCGCCGAAGAAGGCCAAGAAGGCAGCGGCCTCCGAGCCGTCGATGCTCGATCTCGAGCATCCGCCTGAACCGGTCACAGCTGCCACGGAGCCGTTCGATCACGAGACCTACATCGACCTGCGGGAGGGCGACTCCCCGGAAGCGGACGCCACCGCCTTTGTTTCCAAGCCCGAAGCGGGTGACGCAGACGCGGCGATCGAGCCAGTCGAGCACGCTGCACCATTCATCGAGATTCCCGAGGTCGTCTCTGTTTCGGACATGGCAGCGCGCCGTCCGGCCCAGCCGAAAGGTGATTGGGTCCTGCCGGACATGAACATCCTCTCGCAGAGCGAAGGCCAAGACGTCGACCGCGCCTCGGTCGAGCGGACCGGTCGTCAGCTCGAGCACGCCCTTGCCGAACATGGCGTCGAGACTCGCCTCGTCGGTGTTGTCGTTGGCCCGACGGTGAGCCGCTTCGAGCTCGAGCTCGGGCCTGGTGTGAAGGTCAATCGCGTCACCAGCCTCCACAAGGACATCGCATACGCGATGGCCACACCAGACGTCCGCATTCTCGCCCCCATCCCTGGCAAGCAAGCCATTGGTGTCGAGGTGCCGAACGTTCGTCGTCAGATGATCACGGTCGGCGATCTGCTCTTCTCCGAAGAAGCAGCAAATGCCACGCACCCGCTCGAGGTCTCACTGGGTCGCGACATCACGGGCAAGACCATCATGGCCAACTTGGCCAAGATGCCTCACCTGCTCGTCGCTGGCCAGACCGGCTCCGGCAAGTCGAGCTGCATCAACTCGATGCTGACCTCGATCCTCATGCGGTCGACGCCAGAAGAGGTTCGCCTCATCCTCGTCGACCCCAAGCGGGTCGAGCTCACACAGTACGAACGGCTTCCCCACCTCCTGACCGAGGTCGTCACCGATCCCAAGAAGGCCGCCAATGCATTGGCTTGGGGTGTGCGCGAGATGGAGCGTCGCTACGACCTCCTGAGCGACGTCGGCGTGCGTGACCTGGATGGCTACAACAAGGGCGTCGAAGACGGCCGCTTCCCAGCAGTTCCCACCGCCGACGGCGAGAAGGAACGAGAGAAGCTCTGCTACATCGTCATCATCCTCGACGAGCTTGCCGATCTCATGATGGTTGCGGCTCGTGACGTCGAGGAATCGATCTGTCGCATCGCTCAGAAGGCGCGCGCCGTCGGTATTCACCTCGTGATCGCCACGCAGCGCCCGAGTACAAACGTCATCACCGGCCTCATCAAGGCCAATGTTCCTGCTCGTCTGGCGTTCGCTGTGTCCAGCCTCACGGACTCTCGCGTCGTGCTCGATCAACAGGGCGCCGAGCGCTTGGTCGGTCGAGGTGACGGGCTGTTGCTCGACGGATCCACCAGCACTCCGACCCGCTTCCAGGGCGCCTGGGTCACCGAAGAAGAAGTTGAAACCATCGTCGAGCACTGGCGGAAACAATCGCCCGAGGTCGTGTTCGATTCTCGTGTACTCGGTGAAGAAGTCTCCGAAGCTGCCGCTTCCATCCCCGGCGGCACCACGGGTGACGACGACGACGACGACCTCGTCATGCAAGCCATGGAGCTCATCGTTCGCTCGCAGCTCGGGTCGACCTCCATGCTGCAGCGGAAGTTGCGTGTCGGATTCGCTCGAGCCGGACGTCTCATGGACATCCTCGAAGAGCGCGGCGTGGTCGGCCCGTCGATCGGGTCGAAGGCTCGCGACGTGCTGATGACGGCCGATGATCTCGATGCTGGCCGATGGCCAGCAGCCATGCGTGGAGGCGCCCCTGTGGCCGTGGCGGCACCCGTCGCGCAGCGGCGAACGGCCCCGACGCCAACACCGACACCGAGGCCGGCTCCAACTCCAGCTCCAACACCAGCTCCAACACCGGCTGCGAAGACCGAGTTGCCGGAAGCTGAGCTCCGGCTGCCACACGAGGATCACACGTCGTTGATCGACCTCGGCACTGCCGCGCCGAAGCCGGTTGCCTCGGCATCGGCTCCCCGCCCATCGTCGCCGAGCCCACAAGCTGCGAAGTCTGAGGCTGCGAAGTCAGAGGCTGCGAAGCCAGAGGCTGCGAAGCCAGAGGCGGTGACGCCGCCTGCCGGTTCGATCTTCGATGATCTCGGTATTGCGCCGCCTCCCGGTGTGTTGGCAGGCGACGATGACATCGACGGCGATGCCTTCGACCCAGCACTGGCGCCGCCCCCCGGCTACCGCTCGCCCGAGTGACAAGCGTTGCCGAACCCGCCATCCATCAGGTGAAGGAATAGCCTCCCGACATGCTCATTGCTGCCGCCCTGCTGTTGGGCATCGCGCTGCTGGCGAAAGCCGCGGATCAGTTCGTCGAAGGTGCGGCCCGACTCGCCGTCATGCTGAAGATCTCGCCGATCGTGGTCGGTGCAGTCATTGTCGGGTTTGGCACCAGCGCCCCTGAGATGGTGGTCAGCGGCATCGCCGCAAGGCAGGGCGACGACGACCTCGGAATCGGCAACATCATTGGTTCGAATTTGGCGAACCTGTCCCTGATTCTCGGTGCCGCGGCTCTGATCGTCCCACTCACGATCGACTCACGGGTGCTCAAGAAGGAGGTGCCGCTTGCCACCGGAGCGGTCATCCTTTTCGCGTTCTTGGTCCAAGGCGGAATCTCTGTGACTGAAGGTGTCATTCTCTCGGCCGTGCTCGTTGCGGCCCTCACCTTCCTGTTGTTGGGGGGCGGCAACGATGAGTCGATCGTCGGCGAAGTCGAAGAGCTGGCTGGGGGAGGAGACCACACCATTGGTGCCGAGACGCTCCGCACACTCGTCGGCCTGGTCGGCACGGTCGCAGGCGCATGGCTGCTGGTCTGGGGTGCAACAACGCTGGCCTCCGATCTCGGGATCAACGAGGGTTTCGTTGGCGTCACCCTGGTTGCCATCGGCACGTCGCTGCCTGAACTCGTCACTGCGATTGCTGCCGCTCGCAAGAACCAGACCGACCTCATCATCGGCAATCTGCTCGGCAGCAACCTGTTCAACTCTCTGGCCGTTGGTTCCGTCGTTGCGTTCCTCGGCGATGGCAGTGTCAGCGACCCGTCGCTGACCGGTCTGGACCTGTGGTTCATGCTCGCCGTCTGCCTGTTGGCTGCCGCTGCAATGTTCACCCGGTCGGTCCTGGAGCGGGCTGAAGGCACCTTGTTGCTCGGCCTCTTCATCGGCTTCCTGATTGCAACGTGGTGGGATGAGAGCCAAGACACCGCCCAGGCCATGATCGGATTTGTCCAGTCGTTGGTTTGATCGGCTGAGTTGTGGTCAGATCAGCAGATGACCACCTCGCTCGACCATCTCGTCGTCGCTGGCACCGACCTCTCGGCTCTCGTGGCCTGGTGGGCCTCGCAGTCCGGCCACCACCCTGCGGTCGGCGGCTCCCACGTTGGTCTCGGCACCAAGAACGCGCTCGTTGGTCTCGGATCGTCTTACCTCGAACTCGTCGGGCCAGACCCCGACCAAGAAGAGCCATCGCAGCCTCGTCCGTTCGGAATCGATGAGTTGCCAGAGCACTCGATCCGCTTCACCACCTTCGCTCTTGGGGTGCGTGACCTCGACGAAGCGCTCGACACGATGCAGTCCGTCGGCGTGAAGTTCAGTGCGGCGAGACCGATGTCGAGAGAGAAACCGGATGGTTCGGTCCTCTCGTGGCGGCTCGCGCTGCCCGCTGGGTACGACGGCGTGATGCCCTTCCTGATCGAATGGGGGCCTGGCGCCGAGCACCCGTCGAACTCACTGTCCAGCGGATGCGAGGTGGTCTCGATTGGCGGACAGCACCCAGAAGGGGAACTCCTCGCCGCTGCGCTCGAAGCGATCGACGCGCCGTGCACGATCGACGTCGATGCTCGCCCGGGACTCACCGCTGTGCTGAGTACCCCGAAAGGGAGCGTCGAGCTGTGAGCACCTCACCGCAAGGATCGGCACCTGCCCAGAACGTTCGCGAGTTGGCCGCGGGGCTGCAGTTCCCCGAAGGGCCGATTGCGATGGCCGACGGTTCTGTCATCCTCGTCGAGATTCGGCGGGGCACGCTCTCCCGGGTCGACCCTGATGGGTCGGTCGACGTGGTGGCCGACTGCGGCGGCGGGCCAAACGGCGCTGCAGTAGGCCCTGACGGAAAGATCTGGATCTGCAACAACGGCGGCTTCGACTGGCACGAACGCAACGGCTACTTCCTTCCGGGCGACCAGTCGGCGGAATACGTCACTGGCAGCATCCAGAGGGTCGACCCCGCGACCGGCGAGGTCGAAACCGTCTACGAATCGGTCGACGGCCACCGACTGTGCGGTCCTAACGACTTGGTCTTCGACGACGCCGGTGGGTTCTGGTTCACTGACCACGGAAAGAACCGACCGCGAGATCGGGACCGTGGCGGGCTCTACTACGCCAAGGCCGACGGATCAGAGGTCCGTGAGATACTGCATCCGCTCCAGGCGCCGAACGGCGTCGGTCTCTCCCCGGCAGGCGACCGCGTCTACGTGGCCGAGACGTACGAAGGCCGGCTCTATGAGTGGCAGCTGTCTGGGCCAGGCGAAATCGCCGGCTACTTCGGCAAGGAGCACCGTGGGGTCGTCTTGGCCGACCCGGAAGGTGGCCCGTTGTTCGATTCGTTGGCCGTCGACAGCGCAGGCAACGTCTGTGTCGCCACGATTCGCAACGGCGGCATCACGGTGGTGGCCCCGTCTGGAGCGCACCACCACGTTGCGTTCGACGACGCCATGACAACCAACATTTGCTTCGGCGGGCCGAATCGATCCACGGCGTTCGTGACGCTGTCGCTCTCCGGCCGTCTCGTCGCAGCCGATTGGCCGGTGCCGGGGCTCGAGCTTGCTCACAACGCCTGATCGGGGCCGTGCTCACCTGCCCCGTATCCTTGCCGAGTGCCATTGTTCGTGATGTCCTCCGCCCCTCGTCGCGTCGCTCGCCTTGCCGGCGCAGCGATCGTGTTCTTGGGGTTGATTGCTGCGCTCCCGGTGAGCGCTGGCGCCCATGGCGAGCTCGTGGCCTCGTCACCAACACCTGGCGAGACCGTTGGCAGTGCCGTCCACATCGACCTCGTGTTCTCGACGCCGATCTTCGAATGGTCGCTCACGGTCGAGCGGCCAGACGGCGAGCCGCTCGAAGGCATTGCCGTGGAGAAAGCGGCCTCGTACTTGTCATATGAGGTCGCTCCGCTCAGCGACGAGGGTCAGTACATCGTGCGGTACTCGGCGGTCGACTCCGATGACGACCTCATCGAAGGTGCATATGCCTTCGTGGTCGAGGAGGGTGCCCCGAGTCCCCAGGATCTGCCCGTCGACTTGTCGGTCTTGATCCCAGAGGATGGCTTTCCGTTGTGGAAGTACGCCTTGCTGTTTGGCGCCGTCGTGGTGATCGCAGCGTTGGCTGGCTTGCTCGCCGAGAAGATCCGGCGGTTGCGGGCACCAGCGCCGGTTGGCTGAGCTGAGCTCGGTTCGCCAAGACCAGACCCGGGGAGGTGCTGCGCCGCTCTTCCTTGGATTCAGCGGGTTCTTGCACTTCGTGCTGCCTATCCGCTGAAGTCCCTAGAGTGTGAGACTCATGTCAGCAGCGCCGCGCACCTACTGGATCGAGACACTCGGGTGTCCGAAGAACCAGGTCGATTCTGACAAGCTCGTCGGCACGATGGCCGCCGACGGCATGGTGCTGGCCGCTGACGTGAGTGCTGCCGACGTGGTCGTGGTCAACACCTGTGCCTTCATCGGCGAGGCCAGGCAAGAGTCGATCGACACGATCTTGTCGCTCGGCGAAGTGAAGAAGGACGACGCCGAGCTGGTCGTCACCGGCTGCATGGCCGAGCGCTACGGCGACGAGCTGGCCAACGAACTGCCAGAAGTAGACCAGGTCGCTGGCTTCGGTGTACCGGTCACGCTTGGTCGGTCGCGCAACGCAGGAACGGTGCCCAAGCTCGACCTTCTCGAGCTTCCCCGTCCGCCAGCCACGGCGCCGTGGGCGTATGTGAAGGTGGCCGAGGGCTGCGATCGAAACTGTGGTTTCTGCGCCATCCCCACCTTCCGGGGCAAGCAGCGCTCTCGCTCGATCGAGTCGATCTTGGGCGAGGTTGACGCTCTGAGGTCCGACGCATTTGAGGCGCAAGAGATCGTGCTCGTCGCCCAGGACCTCGCCGCCTTCGGTCGTGACCAAGGTCAGGGCGAGCGCTCGATCATCCCGCTCGTCAAGCAGGTGGACGAAGTCGTCGAGCGAGTTCGGCTGCTCTACCTCTATCCATCGGACCTCGCCGACGAACTGATCGACACGATCT
>RCMY010005465.1_pt1 | contig 10788 bp, 7 predicted proteins | sample 2041341 | NCBI WGS metagenome assembly RCMY01 (sample SAMN09708234, study PRJNA481090) | Marine sediment metagenome, whole genome shotgun sequencing project.
TACGGCGGCAGGCTATGATCCTTCCTGCGTGACGGCCTTTATTGACGACATGGCGGCGGCCTACGCCTGGGCCGATGTGGCCTTGTGCCGCTCCGGGGCCACCACCGTGGCGGAATTGTGCGCAGCGGGCCTGCCTTCCGTACTGGTGCCTTTTCCATATGCCATACACGACCACCAGACCCGCAATGCAGAAGTGCTGGCCAAAACAGGAGCAGCCATTCTGGTGCCGGAATCGCGCATGATTGAGGATGGTCTGGCGCAAACCCTTATCCGCCTGCTGAACGACAGCGGCGAACGCACGCGCATGTCCTCGGCCGCCCTGGTCTCTGCCTGGCCCGATGCCGCTGCGCGCGTGACGACCGTTCTGGAAGAAATTGCCCGTTCCCGGTAATTGCCGGGGAAGGACGTATTTTATAACAAACTGTTTTTATTTTATTATCTAGACTTTCTTTAAAGGTGCTACATGAACAGCAAGATTCGTCATATCCATATGGTGGGCATCGGCGGTGCGGGCATGAGCGGTATTGCCGAAGTACTTCTTAATCTCAAATACGAGATATCCGGTTCGGACATGAGCGATTCCGCCGTGGTGCGCCATCTGCGCAAGCTTGGCGCGCATATAGCCATTGGCCATGCCGCGGAAAACGTGGGGGATGTGCAGGTATTGGTCAAATCCACCGCCATCAGTGACGACAATCCCGAACTGGTTGAAGCACGCAAGCGCAATATAGCCATCATTCCCCGTGCCGAGATGCTGGCCGAACTCATGCGCCTGCGGCAGGGCATAGCCATCGCGGGCACCCACGGCAAGACCACGACCACCTCGCTTACGGCCTCCATTTTTGACACAGCCGGGCTTGATCCCACCGTCATTATCGGCGGACGGCTCAATGTCTATGGCGCCAACGCGCATCTTGGCCACGGCGAGTACCTCATTGCCGAAGCCGACGAGTCTGACGGATCCTTTCTTTGCCTGCTGCCGATTATCAATGTTGTCACCAATGTGGATGAGGATCATCTGGATCACTATAAAAGCCGCGAGGCCATTGACAGCGCCTTTGTGCAGTTCATGAACAATGTGCCCTTTTACGGCCTGAATATTGTTTGTGGTGATGACCCCGGCGTTCTGGCCCTGCTGCCAAAGGTGAAGCGCCCTGTGCTCACGTACGGCTTCGCCGAGGATAACGCGCTTCGGGCCATTCCGCTGGAAAGCGGGCGCATCAACCGTTTTGAGGTTTTGTTGCACGGCAATCTCCTGGGCGAGGTCAGTCTGCCGCAACCGGGACGCCACAACATTCTTAACGCCCTTGCATCCATTGGTGCTGCCATGGAGGTTGACATTCCTTTTGACAAATGTGCGGAAGGTCTGGCGGGATTCAAGGGAGTGGGGCGGCGGTTCGAGTTCAAGGGCGAAATGAACGGCATTACCGTGGTGGACGATTACGGTCACCACCCGGCGGAAATTGCCGCAACCCTGGCCACAGCACGGCAGGTTTTTGCGGGCAGGCGTATTGTGGCGGCCTTTCAGCCCCACAGGTTCAGCCGTACCCAGGCCCATTTTGGCGAATTTTGCAAAGTTTTTGACGCCGTTGACCAATTGCTGCTGACCGAGATTTACGCAGCCTCCGAAAAGCCCATTCCCGGCGTTTCCGGGCAAAGTCTGGCGCAGGGCATACGGCAGGTTTCCGATACGCCTGTGGAGTATTTTCAGACTCTGGATGAACTGGTACTGGCTTTGCCGCAGATTCTGCACGAAGGGGATGTTCTGCTCACATTGGGGGCAGGCAGCATCACCCGGCTGGGCCCGGCCTGGCTGGAAGGACGCGATCATGCGTGAAATAGCTTCGCCGCTGCTGTCCCAGCGCACGACGCTGCGCCTGGGCGGTACAGCTATCGCAGAGCTGATTCTTGAAAACCCCGAAGATGTGGCGCGGTTGCCGGAACGCCTGCGCGCTCTTGGCGGCACGCCCGTAATTATGGGAGCGGGCAGCAACATTCTGGCCCAGGACGGTGATTTGCCGCTGGTGCTGGTGCGCCCGGACTTTAGTCAGGGGCCTGAAGTTGTCGGAGAAGACGCGGGTAAGGTGTTTGTGCGTGTCGGGGCTGCTGTGCCCCTGCCGAGACTTTTGCGCTTTTGTGCAAGCCACGGTCTTGCAGGGCTTGAAGGTCTGGTTGGCATACCTGGCACTGTTGGCGGCGCAGTGGCCATGAATGCGGGTTCATTCGGCGTTGAAACGTGCAGAAAGATTGAAAATATTCGAATAGTCTATAATGGTGAAGAGCGTGTTGTTGTTGCGCAAGCACTGCACTATTCGTATCGCAAGCTGTGCATTGATGATAAAAAGAATGATTTTATCGTCTTGGAAGCCACATTTGGCTTGACCAGAACTGCAAGGGATGGCATCTGTAGTTGCATGCGTCACAACTTTTTTGAGAAAAAGTCTAAACAACCTGTGACGGCCTGGAGCGCTGGCTGCGTATTCAAAAACCCCTCCCCAGAAATGCCTGCAGGTAAACTTCTGGATCAAGCGGGATTCAAAGGTAAAAAAATGGGCGGCATGGCCTTTTCAACCTTGCACGCCAACTTCATGATCAATGAGGGCAAGGGCAGTGCTACGGCGGCTCTGGCTCTTATGCAGGAGGCCAAAGAGGCTGTGCTGGAAAGGTTCGGCATTGCGCTGGAACCGGAAGTCAGGATAATCCCATGCCTCTTTCCCTGAAAAAAAATGCCCGTAAGGCCCGCAACTCGTATACAAGAACAAGCAGTGTATCGGGCAAGAAGGGGCCGAGGACCGCAAAGCTGCGCATGCCGGCTTTTCTGGCAGCAAGCTTTGGCAGGATCAAAAGCCTGAGTGGATTGAAAAGTCTTGCAGCCATTGTGACGTTGTTAGTGGGCATGGGGCTGGTGCTCGCCGGGGTGTGTTTTACATCCCTGTGGCTCTACAACACAGCCATCACCAGCGATTTTTTTACGACCCGGCACATTGACGTGGCAGGGAATGTCCGCCTCTCCCGAGATATGGTTTTGCAGTATGGCGGCTTGCAGGAAGGCGATAACAGCCTGGCCGTAAGCATAGCCAAGGTGGAGCACAACCTGAGACAGACCCCCTGGGTGGAAGAGGTCTCGGTAAAGCGCCTTCTGCCTGACAGGTTTGTGATAAAATTGAAGGAGCGCATGCCCTCCTTCTGGGTACACAAGGACGGCGCCCTTTATTACGCCAATGAACGCGGGGTGGTCATCGCCCCGGTAGAAAGCAAAAATTTTTTGTCCCTTCCCACGCTGCGGGTAGAATCGGGGGCTGAAGATGCCATCCCCTTTCTCGCCCGCCTGATGAAGGACATACAAAACGGGGTGCTGCCTGTTGAGGCTGGAGCCATAGCCTCCATCACCCTGAGCCCCGGACGGGGCATTGAAGTATACCTTGAGGACAGGGAAATGCGCCTCTCCATCGCTACAGATGATTGGGAGGGCAACCTGGCCCGGCTGGGAGTCATCCTCGGAGATCTGGCCCGAAGACACGAACTGCGTAATGTGCGCGAAGTGCGGGCCGTAAATGGCAATGTATGGGTTTTGCTAAATCAGGCTGTATCAAACTGATATGGAATGGTTGTTGCTCGTGAAGAACAGGCGTTTTAGGAGAATGGCATGAATAAGTCCGAGCTCATCGTTGGTCTCGACATCGGCACCACAAAGATTTGCGCTGTGGTGGGTGAACTTACAGAGTCGGGCCTTGTTGATGTGGTGGGCATCGGCACCAGCGTTTCCACCGGCCTGCGCAAGGGCGTGGTGGTCAATATCGAGCAGACCGTACAGTCCATCCGCAAGGCGGTTGAAGACGCCGAACTGATGGCAGGCTGCGAAATCCACTCTGTCTATGTGGGGATTGCGGGCAGCCATATAATGGGCATCAACAGCCACGGCGTCATTGCCGTCAAAGGCGGCGAGGTGGCGCAGCGCGACGTTGAGCGCGCCCTGGACGCCGCGCGGGCCGTGGCCATTCCCGCTGACCGCGAGGTCATCCATATTTTGCCGCAGGAATATATCGTCGATAACCAGCGTGGCATTGCCGACCCTCTCGGCATGGCTGGCGTGCGGCTTGAGGTGAAGGTGCACATTGTCACCGGAGCCGTTTCTTCAGCGCAAAACATCGTGCGCTCCTGCCATCGCAGTCAGCTTGAAGTTTCTGATATCGCCCTTGAATCGCTGGCTTCGGCCAAGGCCGTGCTCACCGAAGAAGAGCGCGAAATTGGCGTGGCCCTTGTGGACCTTGGCGGCGGCACCACTGATATTGCCGTTTTTGCCAATGATGCCATAAAGCACACGGCGGTGCTCGCCCTGGGCGGCCAAAACCTCTCCAACGACATAGCCTTTGGCTTGCGTACCCCCATTGCCTCGGCCGAAAAAATCAAGCTCAAATACGGTTGCGCACTGGCTGATCTGGTGCGCCATGACGAATTTATCGAGGTGCCCAGCGTGGGCGGCCGCGAACCGCGCCGCCTTTCGCGTCAGGTACTTGCTGAAATCTGCGAGCCGCGCATGGAAGAAATCCTCTTCCTTGTGGATCAAACCCTTGTACGCTCCGGCTACAAGGACATGATCGGCGCTGGCGTCGTGCTTACTGGCGGCACCGCCCTTATGGAAGGCTGCCAGGAACTGGGTGAGCAAATCTTCAACCTTCCCACGCGTATTGGATACCCCAGGAACGTGGGCGGCCTCAAAGACGTTGTGAACAGCCCCAAGTTTTCTACTGCTGTGGGCTTGCTGCGCTATGGGGCTGAAAAAGAACTTTCCGGACAAAAAAAGTTTACCACAAGAAGTGAGAGCGGCGTCTTTGATGGCGTTCTGGCTCGCATGAAAAAGTGGTTTGCTGATATTTCATAAACAAAGCAACCTCAAGCGGGCATTTTGAGGGTAGTTTAAACAGGAGAGGAACCATGTCTCAGTCAATCGTCGATGATATCGACACCTCGTTGGCAAGTAACGCTAAAATCAAGGTTATCGGGGTTGGCGGCGGCGGCGGCAATGCGGTGCAGAATATGATAGCCTCTGGCTTGCGCGGCGTGCAGTTTGTCTGCGCCAATACGGATGTGCAGGCTCTGGGCAAAAATGGCGCATCCGTTAAAGTGCAGATGGGCGAAAAGCTCACCAAGGGGCTTGGCGCTGGGGCCAATCCTTCTGTGGGCCGTGAAGCCGCTGTAGAAAGCGTCAACGCCATTCGTGAAGCCATCGGCGATGCGGACATGGTGTTTGTTACCGCTGGTATGGGCGGCGGCACCGGAACGGGCGCTGCTCCTGTTGTGGCGCAGGCTGCAAAGGAAATGGGCGCGCTTACCGTGGGCGTGGTGACCAAGCCCTTCAGCTTTGAAGGCGCAAAGCGCAAACGCGCTGCCGAGGCCGGGCTTGAAGAATTCAAGCAGCATGTGGACTGCCTCATCACCATTCCCAATGACCGCCTGCTTGCCTTTGCTCCCAAAAAGGCGCCTTTTGCGGAAATGCTCCAGAAAGCCAATGACGTGCTGTACTACGCCGTTAAGGGCATTTCTGACGTGATTGTGGGTGACGGCCTCATCAACCTTGACTTTGCCGACGTGCGCACCACCATGAGTGAAGCTGGTCTGGCCCTTATGGGCACCGGCATTGCCTCTGGTGAAAACCGCGCCCGTGAGGCCGCCCAGCGTGCCATTATGAGCCCGCTGCTGGAAGACGTCTCTCTTGAAAGCGCCAAGGCTGTTCTTTACAACATCACTGCGCCCGACGACATTACCGCTGAAGAAATTGCCGAGATCGGCGATATCATCGGCGATGCGACCCCTGAAGATTCCAACATCATCTTTGGTGTTGTTTTTGATGACAATATTGGCGATGAAATTCGCCTGACCGTCATTGCCACGGGTATTGAAGCTCCTCAGGCCATTCAGAGCGCCCAGCCCCAGGCTGCCGCCACTGTGACCAACTTCCGCAAGCCTGGCCCCGATGCCGTTATGGCCGAACCGCGCCGCATGGGTCGCATGGTTCCCCAGTCCGGCATGATGCAGGGCAATATGGATGAGCACGAAATGGGCGAAAGCCGCCTGCCGCGCACGTCGCGCCGCTCTGAAGTGGAGCGCTGGTACGATGAAAACAGCAGCCGTCCGCCGTATCTGCTCAAGCGTGAAACCATGACCCAGGGGCGTCATCGTACGCACAACCCCGGTCAGGAAGATTTCACCTACGATGAGGACGATTTCGAAATTCCGACCTTTATCCGCACCCAGGCCGACTAAATCAGGCTGGGAGCGTATGGAACAAATTTTCAGGGCTTGCCTCTTCGGCCCTGAAATGCCCGCCGGGAGGCCCATTGGGGGCCTCCCAGTGCGGGGCGTCATGTTCCGCTGATGTCCGTGAATCCTAAGGATTTGCGGCTTTTTTTGTTTTTGAAAGGCCGCTGGATTCCGTGTGGTTTCGTACTGCGAGTGGCCCGGCCTGGTTGCGGCCATGAGGAATGGCAGCGGGGGGATGCGCCCCGTTAACAATGTGCCTTAACGGTAACTTTGAACCCCTTCACATTTCAAAACTCGTCTGATCCAGACAAATGCCTTTGACGGCGGCATTTTCATTGGCTACTGTCTGCTTATGGAAAAAGAAAATTCTCCGATTGGCATTCGTCCCTGCATCAAGTGCGGCAAACTTTCAACCACAATTGAAACGTCGCGCCCGCTTGGCCGCACCCGTGATCTTTATCGCGTTATCTGTGAGTGCGGGAACGGCCCTTTACGCTGGTCGCTCAGCGTATCCGCAGCCATTCGGTTGTGGAATTCGCATGACGCCTCTTGAAGGCGCGTTTTGATTTTTAGAGCAATTTGCTTTGAAATTGCTCTGGCGGATGCGAGAGCAGACGCCCGTTAAAGAAAAGAAAACGCAATTTATTTGCGCTGTTACGTGCCGGATCGGGCGTCTTGGAAGCATTGAGAATGTCCATTCTCAATGCTCAGGAAACGCTCTTTTCGGCACGAACAGGCCAACAACTGAAGCGTCTGTAGCGATGCTGTCCTGCCCCGTGAGACGGGTTCCGTCAACGGCTCAGGCAAGCTCTATGGACAAAGCCTGAAGCTGCGTTTACGCCTTCGTTACCGGTCACTGCACACGCAGTTGACAGAACACTTCAGGCTGAAAATGCACAAGCCTGCTCCTGACAACAGGGGCGGGCTTTTTATGGCCTTTCGGGGCAGAAGATCCTGAACGCGGATCAGTGCAGGCCGCAGGTGGTACACAGGCCCGCTGTGCTGCACGACAACACGTTATGCGCAGGCAAGCAGGCCGGGTTTTTAAGCCGCAGTAGCCCGTAGTGGAGCGTCTGGGTGCATTGACGTTTGTGCGGCGATCCGTTTGCCATCAGTAGCACATGCCCGCGCGTGTATGGTCGTTTGAACACTTACTCGTGCTGATTTTCAGGCAGGACAGCCTGTGTGTCGGACTTGGCGAGCCGCAAGTGAGCTTCTGGTGGCAGTAGATGAGGTTTTGCTGCGCAGCATCGCGGCAGCATGAAGGTAATGAATAGTGCTAAACCTGTTCGCCTAGTATCTGTTGGTATTTGAATTTATTCTTGTACAGATACATGTTCGCATCGGCACGGTTGAGAGCGGAATGCACAGTGTCATCAATGCCAGGGTCAAATACGGCCATTCCGTAGGAAAAAGTCAATTGAAAACCCTTGATTTTTATCTTTTCTGCAATGGAACAGAGCTTGAGCATCCGTTCTTCAAGGGATTCAATGGTAATATCGCGCAACAGGGTAGTGAATTCGTCTCCACCGATGCGGTATGTTTTGCCCAAATCCTTGAATTGATTGCGCAGCAGGTGGGCAAGAACGCGGATGTGGGCATCTCCGGCTGCGTGCCCGGAGCGGTCGTTGATGGTCTTGAGCCTGTTAACGTCACAAACGAGTATCACCAGTCCTTCTGCCTCGCCAGCGGCCATGTGGCGAAGGTCCAATTCGAATGCGTTTCTGTTGAACACTCCCGTCAGCAGGTCTGTATAGGCCAGTTTGCGATACAGTGGGCCGGAAACTTTTTTCAGCAGTAATGCGGTCACCGCTGCCACCAGTATGGCCACGCCAAATGAAAAGCCGAGACATATCAGTGCGGTACGCCGCGTATTATTGACAAAAGACTGCACGTCAAACTCAATCACCAGTGCGCCAATGGTGTTGCCATCCTGTTTGATAGGCTCACAGGCGGGTATGATTATTCCCCATGAAGTGTCCATTGTATTTTTACCGCGCATGGATTGGCCATCAAGGCAACGCGTCACAATGGGAATGATTTCACTTTCAACGGGGTCGCCGATGGAGCGGAAATCTTCCGAGTCAGGGGAAAGGCCGTCAACAACGTATATGGGTTCGCACCCGGCAGCGCGCTTTACTGTGTACAGGTAGCGCACATTGGTGGTTTTGCGAAGGTCTTCAAGAAAGGTATGGGTTCTTTTGTAGGTCGCGGTATCAGCATCGCCAGGGGCATTAAGATTAGTGATGCTCTGTGGGGGAATGCGGCTTAACAGCATGGAAAATATGGCATCGGATCGGCCCAAAAGCCTGTCGTCAAGATCGAAAAACAAAGAACGGTAAAAGATGAAAACTGTAACCAGAGCTGTGAAAAACGTAGAGCCTATAACAAGCAGCAAAATTTTCCTTTCAGTTCCAGATATGGGCTTTTCGGTGATTATCTTGAGTATGTTTGGTGCAGTTTCTGTCGGCATGAGAGTGGCCCCACGATGTGACATGTCGGGATAGTCCGCGACTATGGAACGGGTTGGCTGGATGAAATATTTATTATTGCGTATTATGTTGCGCGTGGTAACGTGCGGCGCTATTGCCATGAAATGGCTGTTTTATGCGGCAATGAATACATTATGCAGATTCCATTGATGCAGTTCTTCCCTGTATTACATTGTGTGTAATATGGTTATAGCAATGATTATTGTTTGTAAACATCATTGATGCTGAACGGATTGGCCGGGTGCGTCGTCTGCACATTTTATGCGCTTAGGCATATTATTTATTAGCATTTTTATAATATAAGTCTACCATAACGTTTTCACTGGATAAATATGCCGGGAATGTTTTTGGCGCGCTCCTCGAAAAACAAATACGCGCCAATAATTCCAGCTGTGTGTAACACTTTTTGGCTTTTTCATGCCGCCGCATGGGCAGAACCCGGTTAGTGGTGTACGCGCCTCTGCGTCCGTTGCGACAAGGCCGAGCCATTGTTTGCGGGCGCAAGTGCTGTTACTGGTCTGGCACAATCCGTGGATCTTGCGTTCGCAACGGCAAACTTCATCGCATGTTGCCAAGGCAGGTTTTCGCACTCCATCCCACACGCCAGGCGTTCGGGAGGCTGCGTCCAGCCTGTCTGGTTTTCTGGCACGAAAATCGCCCACCGGCTGGCCCGCTGCGGTTGCTCTTGCTCTTGCCCGGCGGGCACGCTATTTTGCGCGCATGAAGATTTCACCCGCGCATCTGGAAATTCTTGGCGTAGCTGACAGCCCCACTGAAAGGGAAGGTCTGCCCCTCTATCTTTCACCGGTCGAAGCCGGATTTCCCTCGCCTGCCGACGACTTTCTTGACCGCCGTCTTGATCTGCACAAATTTCTGGTTCGCAATGAGAGCGCCACGTTTTTTTTGCGGGCGCATGGTGAATCCATGATCAATGCGGGCATCCACGATGGCGACCTTCTGGTGGTGGATCGTTCGGAATCCGCCGGTCACAATCGCATCGTCATCGCTGCGGTGGACGGCGAATTGACCGTCAAGCGGCTCATCCGCCGCCGTAACAGGGTGCTGCTTGCACCGGAAAATCCCGACTATCCTGAAATTGACATAACAGAGCATGAGTATGTTCATATATGGGGAGTGGTGACCTATGTCGTCCACAAACTGTAGCCAGCCCCTATGGGCGCTTGTGGACTGCAACAATTTCTATGCCTCATGCGAAAAATTGTTCCGTCCAGATCTGGCGGCCAGGCCGGTGGTGGTTCTTTCCAACAACGATGGCTGTATCGTTGCGCGTTCGGCCGAGGCCAAGGCCCTGGGCATTCCCATGGGCGAACCGGAGTTCAAGGCCCGGCCGCTGCTCCAGCGGCATAAGGTGGAGGTTTTTTCTTCCAACTATGCCTTGTACGGTGATATTTCCGCCCGAGTCATGGCCACGCTTGAGCAGCTTTGCCCCCATGTGGAGCAGTATTCCATTGATGAGGCTTTTGTGCGCCTTGAGGGCCCCATGGCCGCCAATGCCAGCGGCATTGCCGAACATCTGCGGCAGACAGTGCGCCAGTGGACGGGCATGATGGTGTCTGTGGGGGTCGCGCCCACGCGGACGCTGGCCAAGGTCGCCAACCATCTGGCAAAAAAATCTTCGGGCGTCTATGTTTGGGATTCCGCTTTGCCCGAAGCTGCAGCGGTCTTGCGCGCCTTTCCCGTGCGCGAGGTGTGGGGTATCGGCTGGCGGCAGAGCAAAAAACTGCTCGAAATTGGCGTGACATCGGCATGGGGGCTGCGCGAGGCCAATGATGTGTGGCTGCGCAAGTTTTTAACCATTTCAGGCTGGAAAACGGCCATGGAACTGCGGGGAGTCCCGTGCATCAACGAGGAAGAAGGCCCGGTTCCACGCCGCACCCTGGTGTCGTCCCGTTCTTTTGGCGAAAAAGTGTATGACCTGGCTTCTCTGGAGCAGGCCGTGGGAACCTTTACGGTTCGGGCCGCCGAGCGCTTGCGCCGTCAGGAGCTTGTGGCGGGCGGCATTGCTGTGCATATA
>RCMY010005468.1_pt1 | contig 10786 bp, 10 predicted proteins | sample 2041341 | NCBI WGS metagenome assembly RCMY01 (sample SAMN09708234, study PRJNA481090) | Marine sediment metagenome, whole genome shotgun sequencing project.
CCAGGCTTGAGGCTACGCGAAAAAGGTGTTCAATGGCTTCAAGAACTTGCAGCACATAAACATAGGGGCGCAGTTCTTCCGTTTGCGCGCCCACTGCGGCGGCCCAGTGTTCAAGCACGACGGCGGGCGTGTTTTGCCCACGGCTCACAACCACTATTTCCACCCGGTTGCAGGTGGAGATAACCACCGCCTCGCAAACGCCTTCATCTTCTTCAGCCAAAGGCACAGGGCGTCTTAGCGACCACTCCGGCCCGGACAAGGCAAAACGTTCGCGCACCTCCACCGGGGCAGTGTGGTGATTCATGCCGATTAAATAAATAACTTGAGCCATCACAGCTTATCCTTGCCAGGGCATAAAGCTGTGGTGCGACGGCAGAAAGACATTGACCACCAGCAACGAGAACATGCTCAGGCCGAAGATCCAGACCGCCAATTGGGCCGGACGGCGGCCGCAACTGCCTTTAAGGCGGGTATACAGCAGGGCGGCGTAAACCAGCCAGACCAGTCCGGAAACAATTTCTTTAATGTCCCAGGAAAGAGCCTCTCCCCAGGCTTTGCCAGCCCAGGCGAATCCGGCCATAAGCCCAAGGCTGAACAGGGGAAAACCCCAAAGCACGGCCAGGCGTCCCACGCGATCAAGGCCGGCCAAGGGAGGGAAGTCATCAATCAACATAAGCAGTGAATTTTTGCGTTTTATTTTGCGTTCCAAATATAAAAACGCAAGCCCCGCGCCGCAGCCGATGAGCATGCAGGAAAGACCGGCGGCCATTGCCGCCACATGAACAATAAACAGGGGCCCGTTGAAATAAGGCGCGCCTTGCAATTGGGTCAGCCCCTTGTATTGCATGAACAGGCCCGCCAGAATGAGCAGCCCGGCCGGTAAAACGCAGGCCATATTCAGAAAATCGGCCTGCATTCGGCGGCGCATGGTCAAATACACAAGTACAAACAGCCAGGCCGCCAGGTGCAGGAAATAGATATTGTCCCATCCTGCGGCGGACAGCATGGCCCGTAACAGGGCCATGCTGTGTAGGGCAAATCCCAGCAGCGCCAGGCGCGGAGATGCGTTTTGCATGATTTTGCGCCTGTCTTGCGCGGTGAAGGCAAGCCCGGCGGCGGCGCAGAACGCGGCGACAAGATAACAGACGGCAGCGGCCGGGAGGATCCAAAAAAACGTGATGGTCATTGAATGACCCTCCCCGGACGGGCGGCTAAAGTATTCAAGAAAGGCTCAATATCCGCGTGGATTTCCGCAGGCAGCAAATTACGCAAAATAGCGGCCGCCCGCGCATGGTCGCGCACCTGCAAAGCCGTGGGCAGACCGGCCTCCATCAGTTTGCGGAACAGTAGCTTATTTTCTTCAGCGCCCAGGCTCAGCCCCAGCAAAAGAGGGCGCAGGTAGTCTAAAAGCTGAGCCAGCACGGTGTAGCGTCCGTCCAGAAAAATGGCCAGCTCATCACGAATATGCGCGGCCAGGGCCGGGCTCGCGCCTGAGGTGGACACAGCCGCCTGGATATTGGCCTGCCGCCAAACCGCCGGCAGCACAAAGCCGCTTGCGTTCGGGGCATCGGCCACATTACACAGAATATTGCGCTCCCGGCATAAAACAGCAATGGACTGGTTGATGTCCTTATCTCCCGTGGCCGCAAAAACCAGGGTGCAGCCGGCAAGATCTTCCGGCGCAAAGGGACGCTTCATTCGCATAAGCTCCACCCCGGCGGCGCGGGCCTGGGCGGCCAGGCGCTGTTCGTCGGTGTGGGGCGGAGTCGGGTCCACCAGGCGGATGAGCTTGGGACCTGCCGCGATCAGCCCTTCCATTTTGCGTCTGCCCACAGCGCCGAGACCGGCCACCAGGCAAATGCGGTCCGTCAGATCAACAAATATAGGGTATAAAGACATAAAGCTCACCTTCCGGAGACTTTGGCCTTGCCGGCGGCTTTCCGGCCCTAATCCGAACGCAGGCTTTAAGCATACTCCCAAGAAAGGGCAAAGTAAAATAGGTATTGCCAAGGCAGGCCGGACAGGGCAGAATCAATAATTATGTCCTCCTGCCTGGTAATTCAATTGGCCCGCCTGGGCGACCTGTTGCAGACTAAGCGGCTGCTGCTCGGCCTGCATGCGACATACGGATCCGGTCGGGTGCATCTGCTGGTGGACAAGTCTTTGGCCGGGTTCTCCCAAATCATCTATCCTTTCGCACAGGTGCACGCCATCCAAGCTTTTGGCGGCCACACATCCCTTCCCGACTTTACGGCCGACAACCGCCGGACGCTTTCCGACCTGTCCGGCATGGATTTCGACGCGATCTATAATTTGAATTACTCCGGCTTGACCCTGGCTTTGTCCAGGCTGTTTCCGGTTGAGATAATGCACGGGCATTGGGAGGAGCGGGGCGTGACCCGGCGCTCTTTATGGGCGGATCTGGCTTTTCGCTGGACCACGCGGCGCCGTATGTCTCCGTTAAATCTCATTGATTTTTGGGGACTGATGGCTCCACAACCTGTCCCGGCGGTCGAGGTCAATCCCGCGGCGCAGGAGATGGGCGGCGGCATCGGTGTGGTGCTGGCCGGGCGCATGGCCCGGCGTTCTGTGCCCCCGGAAATTTTGACGCGCCTCGCCTCCGCGCACTTTGCCCGTCTGGGCGGTTGCCCGGTGATCCTTTTAGGCGGGGACGCGGAACTTCCCCTGGCTCGCGCTTTTAAGCGCGAGTTGCCGCGCGCCGTGGCCGAGCATGTTCGCGACTTTACCGCGCAAACCGCGCTCACGGATCTGCCGGAGATTGTCACGGGTTTGGATGTGCTGCTCACGCCGGATACCGGACTCATGCACCTGGGCGCGCACTGCGGCACGCCTCTGGAGGCGCTGTTTTTGTCCTCGGCCTGGTGCTATGAAACCGGCCCCTATGGCCTGGGGCACAGCATCCGCCAGGCCGCCGCGCCTTGCGCGCCTTGCCTTGAGTCAGCCCCGTGTCCGCATGGCCTGCGCTGCCTTAAGCCGTTTAAAGATGAAGGTTTAAGCAAGCTCATGGCCGGGAAGAAACCGGCCGGACCCATTGCCGATTTAGTCACCCTGACCGGACGCTTTGACAGCCTGGGCATGGACTACGCGCCCGGCCCCGGGCAGGAGAGCGATATTTTAGCGTCTGATGAACAGGCCTTCCGGCAGGGCATGCGTTTTTTATTGGCCGAATTTTTGGGTCTGGAATCGACCGGGCTTAAGCCTCCTCCCATGCGAATGCAGCACACGCTGCAGGAGAGTTTTTTCCATGAGTCCGACTGGCTGTTGCCGGCCGACAAAATTTTTTGAGCAATCTTTCAGGACTGGGATAACCTATGCATGACCAACAATTGCGTATTTTAGTCATCCTGCCCTTGTACGGCGGCTCTTTGCCCATCGGGCATTATTGCGTCGCCGCCCTGCGCGATTTGGGGCACCGGGCCGAAGCGTTTATGGCTCCGGATTTTTATGCGGCCTTTACGGCGCTTAAAGATTTGCAAGTTACGGCCGATCGTCTGGCGTATTTGGAAAACAGCTTTCTGCAGGTGGTTTCCCAGGCAATTTTGGCCAAGGTTGAAGTGTTTGAGCCGGATCTGGTTTTGTGTATGGCCCAGGCTCCGCTCACCCACCAGGCCCTGAAACGCCTGCGCAAGGACAACGTGACCACGGCCATGTGGTTTATGGAAGACCACCGCCTGTTCACCTACTGGAAGGCGTTCGCTCCTTATTACGATTATTTTGCGGTTATTCAGAAAGATCCGCTGCTGACGGATTTGGCTGAATTGGGCGTAACCGGCCTGTATCTGCCCCTGGCGGCTCTGCCTGAGCTGCACCGGCCGCTGGATTTGTCCGCCGCGGAAGCTCGCCGCTACGGCGCGGACATTTCTTTTATGGGCGCCGGCTACCCGAACCGCCGCGAGGCTTTTCGCCAGTTGGCCCATCTTGATTTTAAAATCTGGGGCACGGAGTGGGACAATGAATATGCCTTGGCCAAGCTGGTTCAGGAGGGCGGAGCGCGCATTTCCCCGGAGGATGCGGTTAAAATTTACAATGCTTCCAAAATTAACCTTAATCTGCACTCTTCGGTCAATCCCAAAACCCTGGTCACGGGCGGCGATTTTGTTAATCCGCGCACCTTTGAGCTGGCCGCGTGCCGGACGTTTCAACTGGTGGACGAGCGTACGCTTTTGCCGGAGCTGTTCAGCTCCGATGAACTGGCCACGTTCAGCAGCATGGATGAGCTGAAAGAGAAAATCGACTACTATCTGAGCCATGAAGACGAGCGCCTGGCTTTCGCTTGCCGCGGCCAGGCGCGTGCGCTCAAAGACCATACTTATCAGCAGCGCATGATCGCGTTGTTGGAGTTTATCCGCGCGCACCGCAGCAATTGGCCGAAAAAACGCAAGCAGGATGCCGGGGTGTTTGCCTATCTGCCGGAAGAGTTGAAAGAGCCCACTGCGGAATTGCTTGCCCGTCTCGGCCTTCCTGCGGAAACGGCCTTTTCCGATGTGATGGCCGCCATCAGAAGCGGTCAGGGGCGGCTTAGCGAGTTGGAAACCAGCCTGCTGTTTTTAGATGAATGGAAGAAGCAGTACGGGGCGAAATAAGCCTTTGGCGCAAGCTCAGCTTGCCCTGGCCGGTTCGGGGCGTCGTTCGGCCGGCAATTTTTCCAGCCAGGCGCATAAATCCTGGCCGCCTTTGGCCACATAATCCGCCAGACGCAAAATTTCCGGCAAAGGTTCATGCACCCCGGCAAAGGCTACACGTATATCCGCCAACCTGAACATGGGCAAATCATTGGCGCTTTCGCCGATGGCCGCCACTTTTCGGCCGGAGCGCATCAACTCGCGCACGGCATCCCCCTTGTCCAGAATACTATCCAAACACAGCAGCCCGTCTTTAAGGCAGGAAGTGGACAGATAGGCGCGGCAGCCGAGTTTGTCCACCAAGGGCGCCACCCAGCGGTCCAGGTTGCCGGAGAGGATAACGCAATCGGTCGGGCGTTCCCGGATAAATTCCGCAATGTGCGGGTTGAGGGGAATTTCGGCCACGATTTCCTGCACGCGCTTAACCGGAATGGAGCGCAGAACGGCAAAACGCAGCTTGAATGAAGCGGCAAAATCCAAAGTTCCGTCCAGGGTCAGGCGGGTGAGCAGAGCCATTTCTTGGGCCAGCCCCAGTTCCTGGGCCAGCACGGGCAAAATTTCTCTGGCGGTGACGGTGCCGTCCAGGTCAAAGGCGAAGATGGGAGAAGCTGAGGTCATAGCCACAGTCTTTAATGGCTATTGGACACAAACACAAGTCTCAAGGAGTTTCTGCCCCAAGTTGAATTAGAATGTTGTTAGGCTACGGGAAAAAGCAGGCCGTTTGCTCAGGCAGACATCGTTAAGCCGTCGTCCCCCATTAAAAATGGTTCGGAAAAGAGAGAAGGGGCTTGGGGAGGAAGAAAAACCTTTCCTGCACCCTGCGGGGCTCATCTATGAGGTTCGCTTGCTAACGCATTCACCTAAGAGCTGTTTTGCCGCTGGAAGCAAAGGTTTTTCCTCCCCCCCAACACCTTGTCATATTTACAAAATATACCTGCTCAAATCTTTGCTTTGCAGAGTATCGCCTAGGTTGGCGGTCACGTAGTTTTTATCGATGGTCACGGTGGCGCCGGAGCGGTCCGGGGCCGCAAAGGACAGCTCGGACAGGATTTTTTCGAGCACGGTATACAGGCGGCGGGCGCCGATGTTTTCCAGTTCCTGGTTGGCGTATTCGGCAATGGCCGCTATTTCGCTGACGCCGTCTTCGGTGAAGTTGATAGTCACGCCTTCGGTGCCCAAAAGGGCGACGTATTGCTTGGTCAGGGCGTTGTCCGGCTCGGTAAGGATGCGGATAAAGTCTTCTTTGCTCAGGGGCATAAGTTCGGTGCGCAGAGGAAAGCGGCCCTGCAGTTCGGGAATGAGGTCGGAAGGCTTGGAGTAGTGAAAGGCCCCGGCGGCGATAAACAGAATATGGTCGGTGCGGATCATGCCGTATTTGGTTTTCACCGAGCTGCCTTCGACAATGGGCAGAAGGTCGCGCTGCACGCCTTCGCGGGAAACGTCAATTCCGCCGCCTTGCTTGGCCTGATTGGAGGTAATCTTGTCCAATTCGTCAATGAAGATGATGCCGGTTTGTTCGGCGCGCTCGCGGGCAAGAATAACCACCTGGTCCTGGTCAATGAGCCGTTCGGCTTCTTCCTGGGCCAGCAGTTCAAAGGCTTCCGGCACTTTAATGCGCCGACGCTTGTGCTGGGAGGGCAAAATTTTGCTGAAAATATCTTTGAATTGAGAGCCCATATCCTCCATGCCCGGCATGGTCAGCATTTCGATTTGCGGTCCGGATTGCACCTCCACGTCCATTTCCACATCGCGGTCGTTGAGGTTTCCTTCACGCCAGAGTTGGCGGAGCTTTTCGCGGGTGGAGTTGTTTTCGTGACTATCCGCCGTGGAAGGCGAATAGCCCATGTGCGCGGACTGTCCTCCCGGCTTGGGCAGGAGCAGATCGAGAAGGCGGTCTTCGGCGCGGGATTTGGCCTTGGCGGAAACTTTGCGGCGCTCTTCTTCAAGCACCAGGTTAACGCTTATCTCCATCAAATCACGGACCATGGATTCCACATCGCGGCCCACATAACCAACTTCCGTATATTTGGTGGCTTCCACCTTTATGAACGGCGAGCCGCACAGCTTGGCCAGGCGGCGGGCGATTTCGGTTTTCCCCACGCCTGTAGGGCCGATCATAATGATGTTTTTGGGCGAAACCTCATCTCGCAGTTCGGCGGGCAGGCGCTGCCGGCGCCAACGATTGCGGATGGCCACAGCCACCATGCGTTTGGCGTCCTCCTGGCCGACGATGAATTTATCGAGTTCAGAGACTATTTCACGAGGGGTAAGTATGCTCATATTTTTCAAAGAGGGTAAGATGTTTAAAAGGCAGGAACACCCGTGTTCAAAAGGGTGTTCCTGCTTTTTGGGTACAAGTCAAGGGTGGGACTATTTTTCAGCCAAAGGCACGGCCCGGAAAAATACCTGGCCGCGGCGGTTGAGCTGCAGGAGCACCGCGCCTTTGGCTTTAGCCGCGCCTAAAACTTTGGTCAAAGTCTGGGCGTTGCTTATGGGCGTAAGGTTGGCCGACATAATTACATCTCCGGTTTGCAGGCCGCTTTCCGCCGCGCTTTTGCCGGCCGTGATTTTGACGATGACCACGCCTTGGTTTTCAGGCAGGTTGAGAGCGTTTGACTCTTCGCGGGTTAAGGGACGCACAGAAACGCCCAGGGCGTTTTCCACGGAAGCCGAGCCCGAACCGTCGCTGCGCGAGCCGCCGGAGTCGGCCACATAGCCTTCGGAGCCGCGCTCGCCCAAGGTGAGGTTGGAGGTAATGACTTTGCCGTTGCGCCATAGAGTCAGATTTATTTTTTCGCCAGGAGCCATGGAGGCTATTTTTTGAAGCAAATCAGAACTGTCTTTAACCTCATCGGAGTTAACGCTTAAGATGATGTCGCCGGTTTTTAGGCCGGCTTTTTCAGCCGGGCCGTCGGCAAAGACTTCGCCTACCAGCGCGCCTTTGGAGCTGTCGAGCCCCATGGCCTTGGCCGTATTTTCGTCCACGGATTGGATTTTAACGCCGATCCAGCCTCGGCTGACGTGCTTGTTGGTGCGCAACTGCTCAATCACCGTTTTGGCCATATTGCTGGGAATGGCAAAGCCTATGCCCTGGCCCGAGGCGATGATGGCGGTGTTGATGCCGATAACTTCGCCGTCCTGGTTGATAAGCGGACCGCCGCTGTTGCCTGGGTTGATGGAGGCGTCGGTTTGCAGGAAGGAGTCAAAGGGGCCGGCCTGGATATTGCGGCCTTTGGCGCTGATGATCCCGGCGGTCACCGAGTGGTCGAGCCCGAAGGGGTTGCCGATAGCGATCACCCATTCGCCCACTTCCAATTTGTCGGAATCGCCGAAGTTGAGCACCGGCAGATCGGTCTTGGGTTCTATTTTAATCAGGGCGAGGTCGGTGTCCGGGTCCGTGCCCACAATGACGGCATCATAGGAGTTGGCCTTGCCGTCTTCGCCTTGCAGGTTTACGTTGATTTTATCGGATTTTTCCACCACATGGTTGTTGGTGACGATATAGCCGTCGCTGGAAATGATGAAGCCGGACCCCAGCGAGCGCTCCTTGCGGGGCATGGGCGAACCGCGGCCGCCGAAAAATTGGTCGAACTGATTGAAGAATTCTTCAAAAGGCGAACCGGGCATGATATTTCCGAAAAATTGGCCTGGCGTCATTTGTTCGCGTTCGCGTTCCGTGCTGATGTTTACCACCGCCGGACTGGAATTTTTAGCCAGATCGCGGAAATCGGGCAAGCCCGAGGCCAGGGTGATGTTGCTCCAAAGCACGAGCGCAAATATTGTAGGGATTACAAGATATTTTTTTTTCAACATAATAAACCTCAATACCATCCGGCCTGAAAAAGCCGGCCAAAGAGTCTGATCTGACACGCTTGAAAGTAGAAGCGCACGGGGAAAAGATAGTGCGTTTGCGTGAAAAGTAAACCTTTTCTTGAAAAATACCCTTGCAGCGAAAAATTAGCTCGCCGGAGCGCGGGGCTGGACGCAAAGAAATTTCTGAAAAAAATCGCGGACGCACGAGAGGCGAGGTGAGAAATGCGGAAGTGGATTAATTTTGGCAAAAATAGGGAGCATCGACGGTTAATTACCGCCTTAGCCACAGAATTAGCATATTGAGTATGGGCTTACGTGTGCCGCGAGCGTGTTCGTCTTATGTGGCTCTGCCGACTTCTTCAAACAAATCCTTGGCGTTGCAGTCCAGCGCCCTGGCCAGGGTTTTCAGGGTTGAAAGGGTGCAACGATTGATGTACTCACTTCTGGAGCGCATGATGGTATGCGTGGAAAGGCCGGTGGCTCTGGCCAGTTGCTCGATGGTTATTCCTTTGCTTTTCATGGCATGTCTGACTTTGCTTTCAATCATAGTCTTCATTCCCCTGTAAAAGATAAGTTTATCCAAGGTATTGTCGATAAAAAGAGTATAAATGCTTTTGTTTTGGCAAATTAAATAGTTTCTTTTGTTATAGAGAAATGCACCGTTTCGCAAAACCTTGAATTGCTCACTCATAGGGATAATACATCAAATTATAATGAAAGGGAATAAAAATTAATGCGGAAAGTAAATGTTTTTAAGATTAGCGATATAGTAGCAAATCTATGTCGATTATGTTGTTACATATTGCCCGATGATGTAGCCGCGGCCATTTCCCGATCTCTGCACTCAGAAACATCGGACCAGGGGCGGGACATTCTGGAGCAACTGCTGGCCAATGCGCGTATCGCCGCGCAGGGCGCATATCCGCTGTGCCAGGATACCGGACTGATGGTTGTGTTTATAGATTTAGGGCAGGAGGTTCATCTTGAAGGCGGCGATTTATACGCGGCGGTTAATGCCGGAGTGGCTCGGGCCAGCCGCGAAGATTATCTGCGCGCCTCCGTGGTGGATGAACCTTTGTTTGAACGCAAAAACACCGGAGATAACACCCCCGCCATTGTTCACCTGCGCCTTACGCCCGGCGAGCAGATAAAAATACGCGTTGCGCCTAAAGGTGCTGGTAGTGAAAATAAAGGTCTTGTGCGTTTGCTGCCTCCTTCCGCCGGAATTGACGGCGTGAAAAACGCTGTGCTTGAGGCGGTGCGCATAGCCGGGCCTGACGCATGCCCGCCCTTGGTTGTCGGCGTGGGCATTGGCGGCAATATGGAAACGGCTGCGCTATATGCCAAGCAAGCCGCGGTGCGTGATGTGGAAAGCATGAATCCGGATCCGCGCTACGCAGCTTTGGAGCTCGAGCTTTTTGAGCTCGTTAACGCTTTGGGCATAGGCCCGCAAGGCTTGGGCGGAAAAAGCACAGCGCTTAAAGTTAATATTGAATGGGGCCCCACCCACATTGCTTCTTTGCCCGTGGCCGTCAATTTAAATTGTCACTGCGCCAGGCATTGGGAAGCGGTCATTTGACGCTTGAACCGGATAATCGCTCAAATATGAATGAGGATAGAGCATGTGTGCAACGCCAGTTATTTACATAAGCACGCCTTTGGATGAGACAGTCGTTCGGGGGTTGAAAGTCGGAGACGCGGTGCGCATCAGCGGCACAATCATCGCGGCCAGGGACGCGGCCCACAAGCGCCTGGTTGAGGCTTTACAGGCCGGCGAGTCGCTGCCTGTCGATTTGCGCGGTCAAATAGTTTATTACGTGGGCCCCACGCCCGCCAGACCGGGCAAGCCCATCGGCGCGGCCGGGCCGACCACGGCCGGGCGCATGGACGTTTACACCACGCCCTTGCTCGAACTGGGCCTACGCGGCATGATCGGCAAAGGGCGCAGATCGCCTGAAGTCATAGCCGCCATGCGAAAACACGGCGCAGTGTTTTTTGCCGCTGTGGGCGGCGCAGGGGCGTTGTTGGCCGAGCGCATCAAGAGCTATGAAGTTTTAGCATACGCGGACTTGGGGGCGGAAGCCCTGGCTAGGCTGGAAGTTGCTGATTTTCCGGCTATTGTGGCTGTGGATGCCGCGGGCAACGATATTTACGCGCGTTGACGGCTGGCGCTATGTGCAGCCGTAATAAGCGCACAGCGCGGCGATATTTTTGTGACTGCACCCGCAGCCTAAAGCGGTTTTGAGCAACAGCAGGGCTTTGTCCGCGGTCAGGCCGTGTCCGTTCAGCAGGCCCGCGCTTAAAAGTTGCGCTCCGCCTCCCGCATGTCC
>RCMY010006647.1_pt1 | contig 10786 bp, 14 predicted proteins | sample 2041341 | NCBI WGS metagenome assembly RCMY01 (sample SAMN09708234, study PRJNA481090) | Marine sediment metagenome, whole genome shotgun sequencing project.
GATATTAAGCTAAAAATAAACAGTATATTAATGGCAGAAACTGCTTTTGATAATCTAGTGACCGCAATGGACTACGTTAAGCATCGTCCAGTAACTTATCGCTTCATTGAATTTATGCAGACTAGTGATAACAGTGATTTGTTTTTTGCTCAGCATGCGCAGTCTGAGCTAATAACAGACTATTTGTTAGAGCACGGTTGGCAGACCCACAAGCGTGGTAGTGCCGATGGCCCAGCTGTTGAGTATAGCCATCCTGATTATCTTGGACGTATTGGTATGATTGCGCCTTATGCCGCGCACTTTTGTGATAACTGTAACCGCCTGCGGGTGAGTAGTCTAGGCAAAGTGCATCTATGTCTTTTTGATGAAGGTAACTACGATATTCGTAATTATCTACGGCAGAATGATGTTGAAGGTTTGGTACAGGTTTTACATAGCTTTATGCCGATCAAGCCTGAGCATCATCATCTGCATGACTCTAATAGCGGCATGATGAATAACTTATCAATGATTGGCGGCTAGCCTTTCTTATCATCATTAAAAACAACTATTAAATAACCATTGTTAAGGAATATAAATGTCCAAGTCCGCTGCTGAATTTACCCCGCTTAATATCGCTATCTTAACGGTTTCTGACTCTCGCACTATTGACGAGGATACCTCAGGGCAATATCTAGTCGACCAATTAACCGCTGCTGGTCACAACTTGGCTGATCGTCAACTTATTACCGATGATATTTATAATATTCGCGCCGTTATTAGTGGCTGGATTGCCGACTCAAATGTACATGCCGTTATTACCACTGGTGGTACGGGGTTTTTTATAAGAGACAGTATGCCAGAAGCGGTGTGCGTATTATTTGATAAGTCTATTGACGGCTTTGGTGAGATGTTCCGCTTAATATCAAAAGATGATATCGGTATGTCCACTGTACAGTCGCGAGCGATTGCGGGTATGGCAAATGGGACCGGTATATTTTGTTTGCCGGGTTCAACAGGTGCGTGTCGCACGGGTTGGGAGGGGATATTAAAAGAGCAGTTTGATAGCCGTACTCGTCCTTGTAACTTTGTGCCGCACTTTATGCGTGCTAATCCTAGCCCTCATTAATAAGCCCTTTACAGATTATCCAAATGTTTGCCTATAACCTAAACCGCGTTTTAGAGGGTTTTAGACCACTACTAACGATAAGAGGTATTACCATGACTCAGTCTCAAATTAGCAACACTGCACGTCAAGCGCTAACAGATATTATTATTGCTGCGAAAGCTGATAAAGGTTTATCGTTTGAACAAATAGCAGAAGGTACTGGTTTAAGTGACGTGTTCGTTACCGCAGCTTTGCTAGGTCAGCAATCATTACCAATAGCTGCGGCGCAAAAAGTTGGCGAAACTTTAGGCCTTGATGATAGCGCTATTGCACTGCTACAAGCTATTCCATTACGTGGCAACGTCGATAACACTATACCTACCGACCCAACTATTTATCGGTTTTATGAAGTAATGCAAGTTTATGGCGGCACTCTTAAAGCTTTAGTTCATGAACAATTTGGCGATGGCATTATGAGCGCTATCAACTTTAAAATGGATATGAAAAAAGTTGAGGATCCAGAAGGTGGCGATCGGGTTGTTATTACGCTTGATGGTAAATTCCTACCATACAAACCTTTCTAAATTTTTTGAAATTCCAGAAGGTTTTAGAAGTCGGCAGGTTCTTGCCGACTTTTTAGCTGCAAAATACAATTTTTATTCCTGAGTGCTGATTGCATCTTCCCTAATGAATGCGGCAATTAATAAAACGGATGGCCAATCAGATTATCAGTTTCTATCCAACCAGCTAACAATGGAGAGTTTTATGCTCATTACTTATACAGATAATGTTATAGGAAGCAGCACCATGACTATTGATGTTTTATATTTTGCTGGCTTGGCAGATGAAGCTGATTGCGGTGAGGAAAAAGTCACAGTTGAGCAAGCAACTTCACTCACTGATTTGTATGAGCAGTTGAACCAAAAACATCGTTTTAGTCGCTCTCAATCGCAACTGCGAGTGGCGGTAAATGATTACTTCGTCAAGTGGACAGAGATGATTTATGATGGTGACAATGTGGTGTTTATCTCGCCGGTAGCTGGTGGTTAGTAAAGTGTTTTAGGCTAATAAATAAGGGTTAAAATACTATAAAAATGAACCATATTATCAACCTATAAGCTTAATTTTAAATATAACTAAAGAGAGGTAAACCATAAATAATTAGAAAAATTATGAAATATTATGCGTACTATAAAAGATCGTATCCGCCACACCTTAGCATTTCAATTTTGCATTTCAAAAATGGTATTTTACTTATTACATAACTGATGCACCTTGTGCAACAGCAGCAAAAGCTTTAGTGCTAAAATTGCTAATCACTAGCGTTTCAATAACTGGCGCCTCAATAGTTGGGGTAATCGCATTGTCGATCAAATCACACATTTGACACCGCGTATACCAACCTTATCGATAGGAAATTGACATGATTGTCCGGCAGACACCGAGCGCATTCAAAATACTTTTTACTCTGCGCGGCTCTGTAATTCCACATATTTATCCTCAGGTTTTATTAATTACCCTGCTCAGCGCCTTAATATCAGCGGTTCAGCACTGGATTCCAAGCTCTTTCTCCTCTTACAGTACAGCGCCTTTTACCTTGTTAGGCATCGCTCTATCTTTGTTTCTTGGCTTTCGTAACAATGCTAGCTATCAGCGCTGGTGGGAGGCTCGAGGGCTATGGGGTCAATTAGTATTTGAGGCTCGCAGCCTGACCCGTCAAGTCCTGTCTTTTATCGATGAGGAAACCGAGACCGGACGCGATACCCAGCGCTGTATAATTCAACTTACTATTGCTTTTACTCATGCACTGCGACATCGACTTCGTAATACTTCGCCGTGGCAGGACGTTGACCGCTTTGTAGAGCCGGAGTACCACAGCAGTATGCGCCAAGCAGGAAATCTACCTGAGTATCTGCTACGGCTGCTGGGCAAAAAGCTCGGTTACAGTCGTCGTCATCAATTAACATCAGATCTTATGATCCAAAACATGGACGACCGTCTTACTTCTATGACTGTGGTTCTAGCTGCTTGCGAGCGCATTCATAGTACGCCGCTGCCATTTGCTTATATCTTATTGGTACATCGCACAACTTACCTGTATTGCTTTATGTTGCCTTTTGGCGTGGCAAACTCTTTAGGCTGGGCCACTCCCTTGGTTTGCGGCGTGATTGCCTACACCTTTTTCGGTTTGGATGCCCTCAGTGAAGAGATAACCGATCCTTTTGGCGTGGCTCCTAATAATCTGCCGCTTACTGCTATATCTCGCACTATCGAAATCAACTTACTAGAAGCACTGGGCGAAACGGATCTTCCGCCTGAGATAATGCCTAAAGATGGCTACTATTTACAGTAAGCGCCTAGTATGAGTCTTGAAGTCACTACTGACGCCTCTTTATAAGCCTAACCGACTCGATGAGGCGTTTACAATGACTAAGGGATTGACAGCATAAGTCACTTTGCTTTGGCTGTTACCCTCTCTTATACTTCAATATAATTTTTAAAACACCATCATAAAACTAATTAAGGAGAAGTTATGCATATCAGCGCAAATTTCGATGCCGGTAATATTGAGGTTATTAATTTAGAGGATAAAAAAGATATTCAATTGGCTATTCGTCCGGACGTTGGTGGCGAGTTTTTCCAATGGTTTAACTTTCGTATAACTGGTCAGATTGGCGAGCAATATGTGCTCAATATTCTGAATGCAGGGGAGGCGGCATTCCCGGCAGGGTGGGAGAATTACCAAGCGGTGGCCTCGTACGATCGTCAGCATTGGTGCGCCGGGTACAGCGAATATGACTATCGCAACTAATTGGGTTGCGGAACGTTTTGATTGCCTTGCAAACACCTTAGAGATGCCTTTTAAAGATAACGATAATGTACCTGACTCGGCTACGGGTTGGTCGCCAGAGCGCTCTGCTAGATTAGGGGAAGCCTCGTTAATTGCCATGTTGGCGGTCGTTGATGACTTGCGGTAGTTAATAACATTAATATCATGATATTATCAGAATATCTACTTATAACTTAAGTTTCATATTCATTGCCTTGGAGATACTGACAATGCTAGATTTAGCTAATATGACTCCGAAAGAAGTCAGAGAGTTAATTAGGAATAATGAAATTGATAAGCCTACTTCTGGGATGTGTAAAGGTCATATACAGGCAAATCTAGTAATCGTTCCCAAGGATTTAGCTTATGACTTTTTGTTGTTTGCACAAAGAAATCCTAAACCTTGTCCTATTTTGGATGTAACAGACGTAGGTAGCGCAGAGCCCAAGCTCATGGCAAAAGGGGCAGATTTAAGATTTGATATACCAAAATATAGGATATATAAATTTGGTGAGTTAGTAGAGGAGGTGTCAGACCTAGAGAATTACTGGAGAGATGATCTTGTCGGCTTTCTCTTAGGCTGTAGTTTTTCTTTTGAAGCTGCCATGCTAAATGCATCCATTCCTATAAGACATATCGAAGACAATCATAATGTACCTATGTATATCACTAATATAGAGACTGAGCCTGCTGGGAAATTTCATGGGAAAATGGTAGTCAGCATGAGGCCAATACCATATCAGTTAATAACCAGAGCCGTACAAGCAACGTCTAGGTTTCCTCAAGTACATGGCGCACCTATCCATATAGGAGATCCTAGTCTGATAGGTATAAAAGATATAAATTCACCTGACTTTGGTGATCCCTCTACCATAAAAGAGGGTGAAGTCCCTGTTTTTTGGGCTTGTGGCGTGACCCCGCAAAGCATAGCTATGACCAGTAAACCTGAGCTTATGATCACTCATGCACCAGGATATATGTTTATCTGCGATCCTAGAGATGAAGATTTGGCCGTACTATAATTTTTAAAAGTATATTTAGTATTTATTGACACAAATAATGCTAATTAGTATGCTTATATAAAGCCATATTTATTTTTTACTGTAATGGAATAGCTAATAATATGAATATTAACTTTACTGATTTAGAAAAGCTGATAAAGCTAGCGGAACGCTCCGACATAAACTCTTTAGAGGTGACTGATGGTGATACCCGTATCTCTATAGTTTGTCAGCCTGACGGTAATGAAAACAGCAACCAAGCTGTTAGTCATATTAGCAATAATAACAAAGGGCTTAATCTCTCCACTAACCTTGATGCCAGCAGTGCCTCTAGCTCAGAACAACGAACGACAGCAAGCACTGGTGGTAATAAAACTAATACCAATAATGTTAGTAAGGGCACTGCTGAAAAAGCTGCTACTGAAGATGGGAAAAACCAAGTGTCAGCACCTATGCTAGGTACCTTTTATCTACGCTCAGAGCCTACAGCTGATGAATTTGTGAAGGTTGGTGAGCAGGTAGATGTGGGACAGACGCTGTGTATTATTGAGGCTATGAAGATGATGCATGAAGTCAAAGCAGATGTTGCCTGCACTATCAAAGAGGTTTTAGTCGATGAAGGTGATGTCGTAGAATATGGACAGCCTCTATTTATTATAGAGCCAAATAGTTAACACTAACCGACATTGCATAGATACTGGACTTAATACTGTATTATTTAGGAAAATTGATATGTTCTCAAAAATCTTAATTGCTAATCGTGGCGAGATTGCCCTACGTATTATTCGAGCTTGTAAACAGCTAGGTATCCAATCCGTAATTGCCCACTCGGAAGCGGATAAAGACTCGTTACCCGTACGCTTAGCCGATGAAAAGATATGTATCGGTCCTGCTAATGCAACACATAGCTACCTGAATCAAAGAGCGATTGTCTCCGCGGCAAAAATTACCAATGCGCAAGCCATTCATCCAGGCTACGGATTCTTATCTGAAAACGCAGACTTTGCCGCCTTAATCGAAAGCTCTGGTCTGATATTTATTGGGCCAACGGCAGATAATATCAGCAAGATGGGAGACAAAGTCGCTGCCAAAAAACAAATGACCCAAGCTGGCGTGCCTTGTGTTCCTGGCTCCGAAGGTGCTTTGCCTGCTGATGCTGATCAGGTGATCAAGATTGCGAATGACGTTGGCTATCCGGTCATCATTAAAGCGGCCAGCGGTGGCGGTGGTCGCGGTATGCGCGTTGTTGAAAAAGAGGCCGATCTATTATCAGCCATCTCTTTGACGCAAACGGAAGCCAAAGCCAATTTTGGTAGTGATATCGTTTATCTTGAAAAATACTTACAAGCGCCTCGGCATGTTGAAGTGCAAGTCTTATCTGACACCCATGGTAATGCCATCTACTTAGGTGAGCGCGATTGCTCTATGCAGCGTCGCCATCAAAAAGTAATTGAGGAAGCACCAGCCCCAGGCATTACCGATGAGCAGAGACAGCAGATAGGTCAAGCTTGTGCTACTGCTTGCCAGCAAATGCAATATAGAGGTGCTGGCACGTTTGAATTCTTATATGAAAACGGCGAGTTCTTTTTTATCGAAATGAATACTAGAATTCAGGTTGAGCATACCATTACCGAGATGGTCACTGGGGTTGATATTGTCCAAGAACAAATACGAGTGGCCGCAGGGCTAGCGCTAGCGCATAAACAAAGCGATATTACTATTACTGGCCATGCTTTTGAGTGCCGTATTAATGCTGAAAACCCCGATACCTTTTTGCCCAATGCTGGTCGTATAGACTACTGTCATATGCCAGCAGGATTTGGCGTTCGAGTAGATAGTCATGTTGAGTCCAACTATACCGTTCCACCCTCTTACGACAGCCTGATCGCTAAAATATGCGTGCATGACCATTCAAGAGCTCAGGCTATAAAAAAGATGCAAGCAGCATTATCAGAAGCGCAAATTACAGGGATTGATACCAACATCAGTCTGCATGAGCGATTATTCAAAGATGCAGGGTTTTGTAAGGGTCAAATGAGTATTCATTATTTGGCTGAATGGATAACAGAAAATATCTAAAGCTTGGGTGACAATGTATAGTTAGTCCACTATAAAAAAGATACAGCATGACTGGTATTTATTTTTTGCAGCCTCTGTCAGCGTAGACACAGCAAGCCAGAAAAATTTATACCAGTTAGGCGGCATAGTATTATGTACCTATTTTATTTGGTAACGACTATATAACCAAGATAATGCACAACGAAGATGATGGAGCGTGCGCTAATGGATTTACAGCAACTACAATGGCAACTATGCAGCGAGACCAACCTAGCTTTGTTTTTTCCTAAACCTATAACGTTGGATAAACAGCAAAAATGCTGGGCCTTAGCAGATAGCATACAACAGCTGCCAGAAGTTATAGAGGTAGTCATTGGTATGAATACGCTAAGTGTATTCATAGTGTCGTTACCATGGATCGAGCTTCAGGCCTTGAAGGATAAACTATCCGCGCTACTTGATGACATCCCTTCAAAAACAATAAACGGCAATCATGTTGAGATTCCAGTGCACTACGGTGGCAAATATGGTCCTGATCTAAAAGCTATGGCTGATGAGTTAGGACTTTCCATTAAAGCCGTCGTTGATTTACATACTGAGGCGACTTATACCGTTTATTTCATTGGTTTTCAGCCTGGGTTTCCTTATCTTGGTGGCTTATCTGAATCGTTGTATTTTCCAAGACATGCTACCCCAAGAACGCAAGTTCCCGCAGGCTCAGTCGGTATTGGTGGCGAACAAACAGGCGTCTATCCCTTTGAGTCTCCAGGGGGTTGGCAGCTATTGGGTCAAACCGATACCTCTTTGTTTGATTTAAGCAAAGCGTCTCCTACTTTGCTTAACGCAGGCGATACCTTAAAGTTTATAGCTATTGATATACATGAATAACACATCTACAAATAATGGCTACATGAATAGAAAATATCAATAAAAGAAAGAAAGAAAAAATAAATAGAAATAGGTAGCACCAATGAAAATTTTAAGCGCTAATGCTCTTGCTAGCATCCAAGACTCAGGACGATTTGGCTACCGAAGCATGGGCGTGGGTAGAAATGGAGTGATGGATAGCTGGGCTTTGCAAGCAGGCAATGCTTTGATGAAAAATGATTTTAATGAGCCTGCTATTGAAGTTGCTTTGGGTAATTTAACCATACAGTTTGAAGAAGATGTCAGTTTTTGTCTAACAGGTGCTCTATACGAGGCTTATTTAGATGATAAGCGTATTCCTTGCTACTGGCGTATCAATGCGCAAGCAGGGCAAACACTTAAACTCCTACGTCCATTACAAGGCATGTATAGCTATTTGTGCGTGCACGATGGCTTTGATATTGAGCCAGTATTGCAGTCGGCTAGCACCAACCTAAAAGCTGGCTTTGGGGGCTTTGAGGGTAGGTATCTTAAAGCAGATGACACCTTAAAAGTTAGAGCCGCTTCAAGCTTACCGGTTATAGGGGTGGCTCGCCTTGCACCAACCCAAACTATCAGAGTAATAAAAAGTAGCGAGTATGAGCACTTTACGGCATCCGCTAAGGACGCTTTTGAATCACAGCAATGGAAACTACAAAGTAGTAGCAACCGTATGGGCTATCGCCTAGCAGGCACCTCAGCACTTGAGTTTATTGAGCCTACGCAGATGAGCTCGCACGGTGTCGATATTGGCATGATCCAAGTACCGCCGCAAGGGCAGCCTATTGTCCTAATGGCTGATGCGCAAACAACAGGTGGCTATCCTAAAATTGCGACGGTGATTAACGCAGATATAGGACTGATGGCACAAATCAGGTTTGGTAAAACCTGTCAATTTGTCGTTGTAGAGTTAGAGCAGGCATTGCGTGAGCAAGAGAAAAGACAACACTATATCGATCAAATCAAGGAGTACGCCCATGAAAATTGATTTAAATGCCGACGTCGCTGAAGGCTGCGGACAAGACGATAAGTTATTGACGATAGTTAGCTCTGCTAATGTCTGTTGCGGTCTTCATGCAGGCTCTTATGCCGAGATGTTAACGACCTTGCAATTAGCCAAACAAAACAACGTCAGGGTAGGCGCCCATCCGGGTCTAAATGATAGAGAGAACTTTGGTCGTACCAACCAATCATTAGACGAAGGTGAGTATCGAGCCTTAATAGCTTATCAGTTGGGCGCGACTAAAGCGCTCTGTGACTTAGTTGGTGTGCCTTTAGCCTATGTAAAACCGCACGGTGCTTTGTATAACCAAGCGGCCAGCGATGAGAAGCTATCAGATATCTTGGTCAGCGAAATAAAACGTTTTGATCCCAATTTAAAAGTGATGGGTTTATCAGGGGGCTATCTGGTCAAATCAGCCAGAAACCATGGTCTAGAGGCGATATCAGAAGTATTTGCCGATAGAAATTATGAAAAAGACGGCTCACTGGTATCTCGTAGCAAGGACAATGCTGTAATAACTGATACTGATGAGGCGGTTAAGCATGTATTGCAAATGATCACTGAAGGAGAAGTCACTAGTATATGTGGCGCGACGGTGCCAGTAGAGGCTCAAAGCATCTGTTTACATGGCGATGGTGAACATGCCATTTTGTTTGCGCAAGAGATAAAAAAACAACTAGAGCTTAAGGGTATTGAGATATCTGACTAACAATATAGTGTGTTCACATGAAAATCGGCACACGTATGTATTTACATCTGCATCTCTTTTATCTTTTATTGATAATAGCTTGAGCGACCTGTTCTGTATAAAACAAGGATGTTTATGAGTACCTTAAAAAAACATAATACAGCCATTTTGGGCGCAGCCTTTTTGATGGCAACCTCAGCAGTAGGGCCAGGGTTTTTGACCCAGACGGCTACCTTTACCGAAAGCCTAATGGCCTAATGGCAAGCTTTGGTTTTGTCATTCTAATATCTATCATTATGGATATTGGGGTACAGCTTAACGTTTGGCGCATAGTCGCAGTATCCAAAAAGCGTGCGCAGGAAATTGCTAATTTAGTCTTTCCAGGAGTTGGTTATTTGCTAGCTTTCCTGATTATCGCAGGGGGACTAGCCTTTAATATTGGCAATATTGGCGGCGCTGGACTTGGCATGCAGTCGATGTTTAATATCTCGCCGATCACTGGGGCATTGATTAGTGGGGTTATTGCTGTCGCTATATTCTTAGGCCGAGAAACTGGGCCTATGATGGATAAGTTCGCTCAACTAATGGGCTTTATTTTAATTGTATTAATCATCTACGTCGTATTCAAATCCGACCCACCATTAGCAGAAGCCGTCACTAAAACTATCATGCCAGACAAAATTGATGCAGTCGCTATTGTCACTCTAGTAGGTGGTACGGTTGGCGGTTATATTACCTTCTCCGGTGCGCATCGCCTGCTAGAAGCTGGCGTGAGTGGTGAGGAAAACCTAGCGGACGTTACTAGAAGTTCAGTAACAGGTATTTTAGTGGCCTCTGTTATTCGCGTATTCTTATTCCTTGCTGTTTTAGGCGTGGTTTCTCAAGGTGTTTCATTAGATCCTGCGAACCCAGCCATGTCACCTTTTCAGTATATCTTAGGCAACACTGGTAAAGTTATTTTTGGTATTGTAATTTGGGCTGCTTCTGTAACCTCTGTCATTGGCGCAGCTTACACCTCTGTCTCTTTTATGACCAACTTTCATCCATTCATCGAAAGACATAAGCGCTATTTTATTATTGGTTTTATCATTATTTCGACATTCGTATTTGCCACTATTGGTAAGCCCGCTCAAGTATTAGTCTTGGTTGGTACGCTAAATGGGTTAGTGTTGCCTATCGCTATGGTCATTATTCTTATTGCCGCTTACAGAAA
>RCMY010005469.1_pt1 | contig 10784 bp, 11 predicted proteins | sample 2041341 | NCBI WGS metagenome assembly RCMY01 (sample SAMN09708234, study PRJNA481090) | Marine sediment metagenome, whole genome shotgun sequencing project.
AGCTTGATTTTGCTGTCTGAATTTAAAAACCTTCACATGACAGGGGTGGACATCAACCCCATCGCCCTGCAAAATGCCAGAGAAAACGCAAAATATCTGCAGGAGCAATTGAAAGAGCAAACAAACCAAAACTTTGATATAGATAAGAGATTTGAAATTGTAGAATCAGACCTGATCAAGGGCCTGAGCTTAAAAGAGGAAGAGCTTGACTTTGTCGTCTCAAATCCTCCCTACATCCAATCAGAGGTAATAAAAACCTTGGACAAGGATGTAAAAGACTATGAGCCCCTCTCTGCTTTAGACGGAGGAACTGATGGGCTGGATTTCTACCAAAAAATAACAAGGCAAACCCTGCCTTATATAAGAGAAGGCGGTTTTATCGCCTTTGAAATAGGCTACGACCAAGGCCAGAGCATGATCAATCTGATGCAAGAAGCAGGGCTTTTAAGGATCAAGCTGGTCCAAGACTTATCCGGCCTTGATCGTGGAATTATCGGATTTAAACAATAAAACGAAATGGAGAAACTATGTTTGATAAATTAGGCGTGCTTGAAGAAAAGTACGATGAACTGAATATGAAAGTGGCTGACCCGGATATTATAGCCGATCAGTCCAACTGGCAAAAGCTCATGAAGGAGCTTTCGGATTTGGAATCCATTGTTGAAAAATACAGGGAATACAAGTCCACCAAGGCTGATATTGATGAAGCAAAAGAAATTATTGCCACATCCAATGACGAAGAATTTAGGGAAATGGCCAAAATGGAGCTGTCTGAAAAAGAAGAAGAGATGGAAAAAATCCAAGAAGACCTGAAAGTGCTTATGCTACCAAAGGACCCTAACGATGACAAAAACGTCATTGTTGAAATCAGAGGTGGGGCTGGAGGAGATGAGGCAGCACTTTTTGCAGGGGTACTCTTTAGAATGTACTCCATGTATGCCAACCATCGCAACTGGAAGGTAGAAATAATGTCTTCCAACGAAACCGGCATCGGTGGCTACAAGGAAATTGTATTTATGATCAATGGAAAAGGTGCCTACTCTAGATTAAAATTTGAATCAGGGGTTCACCGGGTCCAAAGAGTCCCAGAAACAGAGTCCAGCGGAAGGATCCATACATCCACGGCAACCGTAGCCGTATTGCCAGAAGTAGAGGATGTGGATGTGGAGCTGAATATGAACGACGTAAGGGTAGACGTCTTTAGATCCTCAGGCAACGGAGGCCAGTCGGTAAACACAACAGACTCCGCCGTAAGACTGACCCACGCACCGACAGGCATCATCGTATCCATGCAGGACGAAAAATCCCAGCTGAAAAACAAGGAAAAAGCATTCAAAATTCTGCGGGCCAAGCTATATGACATGGAACTGGAAAAATCCCAAAAAGAACTGGCAGCAGAACGTAAAAGTCAGGTAGGAACCGGGGACCGATCAGAGAGAATCAGAACCTACAACTACCCACAAGGAAGGGTCAGCGACCACAGGATCAACCTAACCCTTTACAAGTTAGAGCAATTTACCAATGGAGACATGGACGAAATGATTGACTCCCTCATCACAACAGACCAGACTGAGAAAATGCAGGCGGAATAAAAATGGGAGAAGCTATCATCAATTATGTTCAGGAAAACAAGCTCCATGACTATCAGGATATCCTAGAATCCGCAGGGAACATAATTAAAAATGGCGGCACCGTCATATTTCCCACGGAAACTGTCTATGGCCTGGGTGCCAATGCCCTAGATCCCAGGGCAGCCAAAAGAATCTACAAGGCTAAGGGAAGACCTTCCGACAACCCACTGATTGTCCATATATCTGACTATGAGATGCTGGACCAGGTGGCCAAGGATATCAGCCCTGAGGCCAGGATTCTCATGGACAAGTACTGGCCAGGACCCCTGACCCTGATTTTTTACAAAAAAGACACGATTCCCGCTGAAACCACTGGAGGGCTGGAAACCGTGGCAGTCAGAATGCCATCAAGCCCCATAGCCCTGAATATCATTCGCTGGGCTGAGGTGCCCATTGCGGCCCCTTCGGCCAACATATCCGGCAAGCCCTCTATCACCTCTGGCAAATACGCCATAGAAGAAATGAATGAACGGGTGGATATGATTTTGATTGATGAAGACTCACAAATAGGCATAGAGTCAACGGTTGTCGATATGACCACCAGCATTCCCATGGTCCTGAGACCAGGAAGCATCAGTCAAAAAGACATCCTAAGAACCCTCTCTTCTTCAGAAGAAGACTATGAAAAGCTTCTTGAAAAATATGAGGACATCATCTTTTTTGGAAGCACCAACGAATCAGAACCCAAATCCCCCGGGATGAAATACACCCACTACAGCCCCAATGCCAAGCTTATTTTGCTAAACCCTGAAGAAATCGTCCTCCACCTGAGCCAGATGGAGCAAGATTGTATCAACATAAACAATGAATACCCATGCACTGACATGGATAAGCTTCGGGTGCTGACTACAGACCAAAATATGGACAAGTATGGAGCCTATGCGGTTTCTTTAGGTGCCAACGAAGAGGCCATCGGTAAAAATCTATTTAAGACCCTCAGGGACCTGGACGAGCAAGGCGTCGAACTGATATTTTGCGAAAACTTTGCCCAAGGGGACGAATCCGAATTCCTAAAGGCTGTTATGAATAGAATAAAAAAAGCTGCTAGCAACATTGAATATTAAGGAGGAAGCATGGTAATAGGACTGAGCTCTGACCACGGCGGAGTGAATTTAAAAGAAAGAATTAAGATGCACCTGGAAGCTAAGGGCATCAAGGTCATGGACTATGGAACAAACGGAAGTGAGTCCGTAGACTACCCAGACTATGGCAAACTCTTAGGAGAAAAGGTGGTAGCCATGGAAGTAGACCTAGGAATCGCCATATGCGGGACAGGCATTGGCATTGGACTAGCTGCCAACAAGGTAAAAGGCATTAGATGCGCCAATCTGTCCGACACCTACTCGGCCAAGATGGCCAAAAGGCATAATGACTGCAACATGATCTCCCTTGGCGAAAGAACCCTAGGGGTAGGGCTGGCCCTAGAAATCGTCGATGCATTTTTAGGGGCAGAATTTGAAGATGGCAGACACTCAATCAGGGTTAACAAAATAATGGAAATAGAAAACTAGAACATTAGAAAAAGAAAGAGGAGTACTTATGTCCAAACTGGTAATTTACAACCATCCGCTGATTCAGCACAAGCTAACAATGATGAGAGACAAAAACACAGGATCAACCACCTTCAGAAACCTAGCCAAAGAAGTAGGCATGCTGATGGTATACGAAATGACAAGAGAGCTTCCTTTAGAAGTAGTCGAAATTGAAACCCCTATCCAAAAGACCAACGCCAAAGTCTTAACTGGCAAAAAAATGGCCATTGTTCCCATCCTAAGAGCAGGCCTAGGGATGGTAGAAGGGGTTCTGGAGCTGATTCCCGCCGCCCGAATTGGGCATATTGGGCTTTACAGGGATCCTAAAACCCACAAACCAGTTGAATACTTTTGTAAGCTGCCTCAGGATATTCAAGACAGAGAAGTATATGTGCTTGATCCAATGCTAGCCACAGGAGGATCAGCAGCCGCAGCAATAGATCTACTGAAAGAAAAAGGAGCTAAAAGCATAAAGCTTGTATGTATTGTGGGCTGCCCAGAAGGAGTAGAACTAGTACAAAAACAGCACCCGGATGTGGACATATATTTGGCAGCCTTAGATGAAAGACTGGATGAAAATTGCTACATTGTACCGGGACTAGGCGATGCAGGAGATAGGATTTTTGGAACCAAGTAGTCACTTAAGCGAAAGGGGATTGTTTGAAAAAGAGAGAACTACTATACTATTATGTGTGGCTGATTATTTTCTTTTCATTTTTTATCGTGCTCGGATTATTTTTTCAGCCCCTGGATGAATTCATTGAAGGCTTTATCAACATCACACTGGATTCGTCAATTTTAATCTCTGATTATCTGGCCATAGGGGGGATTGGGGCAACCTTTGTCAATGCAGGCTTGCTTCCCCTCATAAGCCTGGGATTCTTATATAAGATGGATTTGAAACCAAACGGTTCAATCATCATGGCACTGCTATTGATTTTTGGCTTTGGTTTTTTTGGCAAGAATATATTAAATGTATGGCCCTTGGTCATTGGGGTTTATCTTTATTCCAAAAAACAGCGTGTACCCTTTAAAAACTACATAACCATGTCCCTCTTGAGCACGTGTTTGTCTCCGGCAGTCAATCAAATCTTTATTTTAGTGCCCAATGGAGATTTTCATCTCAATTTGATCCTATCCATTGGGGGAGGTATTTTCTTAGGCTTTATCATGCCACCGGTCATTTCCCACTGTACCAGAATTCACGAAGGTTTTATACTGGCCAATACGGGATTTGCTGCAGGCTTTATCTCTATTATATTTGTCGCCGTATTCAAAAGTTTTGGGTTTGAAATGGCCTCAAAAAATGTATGGTCCAATGAATACACAATGGAGTTACTATTTATACTAATAACCATCTTCACCATCACGATATTCTTTGGACTCGTTTTAAATTCTGATAACAAAGGGCTCTTTTGGGAACTTTCAAAGGAAAGCGGAAGGGCAGTTACGGACTACTTCATGCTCTATGGCAGCTCCGTCCCGCTAATCAATATAGGGGTTATAGGAATGATTTATACGGTCATCCCCTATGTGATGACCGGCGCTCTAAACGGGCCTTTTATGGCAGGCATCCTGGCAACAGCAGGGTTTGCAGCCTTTGGGTTAAACATCAGAAATGCCCTTCCTGTAACCCTAGGAGGAATTTTAGCTGCCCACTTAAACTTTGGTGCCCAAGACCCCAACTACATGATGATGATTATGTTGTTTGGGACATCCATAGCGCCCTTTGGTGGCTACTTTGGCGCTGGCTGGGGATTGATTGCAGGATTCTTGCACTTAGTCCTAACCCTAAACGTCGGCGTCATCAATGCAGGTATCAATTTATATAACAGTGGCTTTGTCGCTGGACTTGTGGTCATCGTACTGCTCCCCATCGCCTCAGCCCTTAGAGAATACGATTAAATAAAAGGAGAAATATATGCCAAAATCTGTGGATCATAGATTAATCAAGATTATCGATGAAATTTTAGTTTTTTTGTATTCCCTCAACCCAACAAAAGTAGATATGCAGCTAAATAGAAATGAGGACTACTCAGAACTATTATTTGATGCACAGGTTAAGACAAAAATGCAGCCAGAAAGGGTTAAAAGAATAGACAGACTTTTGAGCTGTTCCAGACGCAGGGAGCTGGAAGAAAACTACTGGGAACTGACGGGCAATGACACAACCCCCAGCTCTGAACTTGCCCTAGTGGGCATGATGACAGATGACTATGAATTTGTCTATAGTGAAGAAGAGATGACAGTGCACATCAAACTAATACGAAACAAATAGTTGTTTTGACTTACAAAAAATGAGGTAGATATGATAATGGGGATTGGAACAGATATTGTAGAAATTCAGAGAATAAAAAAAGCCTGTATGGATAATCCCAGATTTAAGCTGAGGGTGTTTACTGAAGGGGAGCGGGCCTACGCTTTGCAAGGAGAAAAGACCAACTACAGCAGCCTAGCTGCCATGTGGGCCGCGAAGGAAGCTTACGCAAAAGCAACCGGCAAGGGTTTTCGAGGATTTGGCTTTCGAGATGTAGAAGTCTGCCGAAGCAATCTAGGGGCCCCCTACCTGAAACTACACAACCAAGCCGCCATCTACGCTGATCAAAAATCTGTCCACCTGAGCCTATCCCATTCAGACTTATCAGCCATTGCATTTTGCATAATTGAATCATAGAAGAAAGGGTGATTAAATGAGAACATATATGCCAACCTGGGCAGAAATCAATTTAGATAATATACTCCACAACTACAATACCCTCAAGGCATTGACGCCGGACGGAACCAAAGCCTGCGCCATTATAAAGGCCAATGGGTATGGCCATGGAAGTGTGGAAATTGCCAAACACTTAGAAAAACACGGCTGTGATTACTTTGGCGTGGCAACGGCCAATGAAGCCTTAGAGCTGAGAAAAAGTGGAGTCAAAGCCCCCCTTATGTGCCTGGCTTATGTAGAAAGCACGCTTTATAGGGAATTTATTGAAAAAGACATCGATCTTCCCCTGTTTTCCTATGAGGTAGCTAAAAACATATCAGAAGAAGCAAAGAAGCTGAATAAATATGCAAAAATCCATATTAAGCTGGATACGGGCATGTCCAGGGTGGGATTTGCCATTGAAGACAAAACCATTGAAGAAATAGAAAAAATATCAAAACTTCCAAACCTAGTCCTGCAAGGGATCTACACCCATTTTGCCTTGGCAGACACCACTGACAGGACAGAAACTGACAACCAGTACGAAAAGTACATGAGCGTCGTAGAAAGATTGGAAGAAAAAGGGATTTACTTTAAAATAAACCATGTCTGCAACTCAGCGGCCACCATGCAGTATCCGGAGTACCACCTGGATATGGTCAGACTGGGCATTGCCCTTTATGGCCACTACCCGTCTGAGGATGTAGATAAAAACATCGCCCAGCTAAAGCCGGCCATGACCCTCAAAACCAGGGTAAGTCATGTAAAGCTTTTGGAAGTAGGCAGGGGAATCAGCTACGGCCATACCTACCATGTGAAAGACAAACCTGAACATATTGCCACCATGCCCATAGGCTATGCAGACGGCTTTACCCGCATGCTGTCCGGCAAGGCAGATGTCTTTATCAATGACAAAAGATATGATGTCGTGGGAAGAATATGCATGGATCAGTCCATGGTCAGGGTGGATGAAACCGTCAAACTAGGCGACGAAATCACCATATTCTCAGGCAATGGAGAAATGGCTATTGAGAGATTGGCCGCCCAGCTGGGGACCATCAATTACGAACTCTTATGCATGGTGCAAAGACGGATACCAAGGGTATATATTGTAAAAGGAGAAAAGGTTAAGACCGTAAATTATCTGCTGGATTAGCTGGAAAAGGGAAAAATGAACGATAAAACAGTGATCAAAAGAGGTGATATTTTTTACGCTGACCTGAGCCCTGTGGTAGGCTCTGAGCAGGGTGGAGTAAGACCTGTGCTTGTCATCCAAAATGATGTAGGAAACAAATATTCACCTACCATCATCGTTGCGGCCATCACATCCCAACTCAAAAAAGCAAAGTTGCCCACCCATCTTGAAATAGATGCGGGCAACTTTGGACTCATCAAGGACTCGGTCCTACTGCTGGAGCAGATTAGGACCATCGACAGAAAAAGAATCAGGGATAAAATCGGCAGATGCGACAAGGAATATATGATGAAAGTCGATAAGGCCATAGGGATAAGCGTTGGAATATCCGAGGACAACCATTAATACATATTTGAAGTACATATTTGAAATACATATTTGAAATACATATAGACATACAATGAAAGGTACAAAATAATGAAATATAATAAAAAACTGATCTTACTCTTTATCATCGGCCTGATTGCATCAGGGGTACTGGTTTGGCAAAGGTTTGATGTAGAATCTTATTACAAAAACTATGAAGTAGACTTTTACTACTCAGACCTGGAAAAACTAGCCCAACAAGAAAGCAAATCCATAGATCAGTATCTTGACATGATGAAAGACACTGGCGTGATGAACATGTTTATTCGGGAAGAGACGATTCAGAGCATGAAGCAAAGTCCTGACTATGACCTTGAAACCCGCATGTCTGGATATGATATGATCATCGAATCCCCTGATGAAGACCTGATTCAGTGGATCTACAATGGCTATAATAATGTAAAAAAATCTGAGAGGGAGGTCATCCTTGAAGATAAAAATACCATAAGGGTAGTGGGAGAATCCTACGAACAAATCACAGCCCCCGTACTCACCATAGGCAACTACGGCCAAAGAAATATCACCACCCAGGTGTGGGAAGGCTCCATGCTGGAGACCGTAGGCCTAGGCTACAGCCAAAAGGCCATCGAAAAAACCCTGGCCCATGGCTATGGGGTAATTTTGGCACCCACCTACAATGGGGATTTTCAAGACGCAGACAAGTCCATCGACAGGTATTTCAGCGTCTTAGACCAAAACAAAATATCTCCAAGCCATATATTTTTTACAGGCCTCAATGTGGTAGGCTATGACCCTTATAAGGACAAAGACGAGGACGGCCGGACTCCAGCCATGATTAAGCTAGGCAAAGAACTGGAAGACAGAAGCATAGCCCTTGGATTTATTGAATCCAGTTCCCAAGGCGGCTACCTAGAAACCAAAGGAATGGAAGAACTGGCAGATATTATGCAGTATGAAGCCACAGGCAACTATTTGACCTGGGACTTTATCCAGAACAAATTCGACTATGGCATTCCAGGCCACCACAATGGAGAAGAAATCACCAACATCTTCTTTAGGGGAATCACCACAAGAAATATTAGAATTATAGCCCTCAAACCTTTTGTTAAAAACGAAAGGTATATTGCAGAGCCTGAAGCATACAAAAACGTTTTAGATAATCTAGCCAAGAGGCTAAGCGTCCACGGCATCAAGCCTGGAAAACTCAAGACCATGGAATACTTTGATCCAAACCCAATCCTAAAAGCCCTCAGCGGTCTTGGCATCCTAGCAGCGGGTTTGATGATTTTAGACAACCTCTTTACCGTAGGCAAAAAGACCTGCTATGTGCTCATGGGACTGGCAGCAGCTGGATTACTCCTCGTCTACATAGGACCTTTAGCGGGCCTTGAGGGATTAATGAGTAAGGCGCTGGCACTTGTAGGCGCCATGGTGATGCCGGTGATTGCCTTGTTTGTTCTCACCTTCACCTTGAGGGAAATCTACAAAGATTCCGTCAAGCCAAGCAAGACCAAATCCTATCTTTATGCCCTTAGGCTTCTAGTCGTTTTGACCCTGCTATGCCTGGGCAGCGTGATGTTTGAAATTGCGATGCTAGCCCACAGCAAATACCTGCTGGGCCTGGACGCCTTCGCTGGTGTCAAGCTGTCCCAAATGATACCGATGCTCATGGCGCCGGTGGTTTATGTGGCCTACAATGGATACAAAAGAGGCCATAGACCTAATTCTGTTGGCATCACCCAAGGAGACGCCGAGAGGTTCTTTACAGACAGCATCAAAATTTGGCAGGTTATTATTTTGGGAGGAGCCCTTGGGGTTATCTTGGTCTTTATGGCAAGGTCCGGTAACACATCGGGAGAACCATCCATCATCGAATCCCTGCTGAGAAACTCTCTGGAGTATGTCTTCCCAGCTAGGCCAAGAACCAAGGCTATCTTTGTGGGCATACCAGCCCTTATAGTGGCCGTCTACAATGCCTACCAGGGCCGCTTACAAAAAGTTTCCTGGCTCCTAATATTTGTAAGCTCCATAGGCTTTGTCAACACAGTCAACACCTTTTCTCACATGAAAGCACCTATCTACCTTTCTTTATATAGAACCGGTGCAGAGCTACTTGTAGGTGCCCTAGTAGGGCTTGTCATCATCGGGCTGCAGGAGCTTTTGATTAAAAGATATAACACTAAAAATAGAAAGAAAAAGACAATCAATGAGTAAAAAAATAGTCCTATCAGGATACTTTGGATTTGACAATTTGGGTGATGAGGCCATTCTTCACTCCATCATCCAAGAAGTCAAAAAAATGCAAAACACAGAAATCACCGTCCTGTCCGCCAACCCCGAAAAAACAAGCCAAAAATTTGGGGTAGCGGCAGTGGACAGAATGAGTCCAAAAGAAGTCATAAGGACCATCAAAAACTGTGACATGTTCATCAGCGGAGGCGGCTCCCTCTTGCAAGATGTCACCTCCAACCGGTCCCTTTTATATTACCTGGCCCTTCTCAGACTGGCCAAATTATTCGGAAAAAAAGTCATGATCTATTCCCAGGGGATAGGTCCGGTTAATGGGGTCAAAAACCGAAAATCCCTGGCCAAAGCCTTTAAAAACTTGGACATCATAAATGTCAGAGACAAGGAATCCTATGAGGAGCTCATGGGCATGGGGGTTAAAAAACCCATCAGCATTACGGCAGATACCGTCTTTTTGCTGCAGGGGCCAGACAAGGAAAAGGGCAAGAGTATACTGGGGGAGCTAATGGCTCAAGATGAGTCTTTAGAGAAGCTTTTAGAAGCAGTAGAAGCAGCGACAGAGCCTACCCAAGAATCCGAAAAGCCCGAAGCAATTACCATTGGAATTGCCATCAGGCCCTGGAAAGATTTAGACGAAAAAATAATACTTGAAACCAAAAAGACCATCGAAAAACTACAGGAAATAAAAGAATATCCGATTAAGATTGTCTTTCTTCCCTTCCACCATCCAGGGGATCTGACCTTGTCCCAGGCAGTATACGACGCCTTGGACAACAAAACCAATGTCTATGTTGTAAAAAACCAATTGGATGAAAGGGAAATGCTCTCCCTTATGGCCAATGTGGACATCATCTTGTCCATGAGGCTCCACGGTTTGATCTTTGGTGTGGTTGGTGGCGCCTACCCGGTGGCCATATCCTATGACCCCAAAATTGACAGCCTGATGAAGGAGCTGGGCCTCAAAAAACCAATGGGTGTAGAAAACATGGATTCAAAGCTCCTAGTGGAACAATTGGAAGAAAGCATAAAAAACATAAAGGCTCTCAAGGAAGAAACAAAAGAGCTGGCCAAATTAATGCAAAAAAGAGCCCAAGAAGGCATAGAGCTGATAAAGGAGGGCATCCAGTGAGAATATTAGGCGCAAGAGTAGACCACGTCAA
>RCMY010005470.1_pt1 | contig 10782 bp, 8 predicted proteins | sample 2041341 | NCBI WGS metagenome assembly RCMY01 (sample SAMN09708234, study PRJNA481090) | Marine sediment metagenome, whole genome shotgun sequencing project.
ACCATGGCTGCGCCACGTTCTGTCTTGGTGTGAGCCTTGAGGAAAGCGTTGAGGAAGTTGTACTGGGTAATCACGTCAGGTTGCTCCTTTGTCAGGACCCGATGTGAGCCCGTCTTGTATAAACAACTTCGACGTTGGTCTCGGGTTCCCTCATAGGCCACTCGGACCGTTCACAGGGGCCGGTTGGCCCTCGGAGATGCCCGAAAGGCGTTGACGTAGGGCGACGAACACGATTGCAAGGCCGCTGACCGGACCAACGAGGACATTCAGCGACACGAAGACACCGCCCCAGAGAGACACCCACGCGACGATCGCCAGGATCGAGACAGCACCCCTCGACCGGCGACCGACCTCTGTCGACGCCGTCATCGCCAGCCAGATGCCGAGCATTCCGACCACCACGAGCGTGGCGTCGTAGAAGTACAGACGCGGATTGGCCGCCACGATGAACAGAGCGAAGGCTCCAAGGGCTCGCGTCGGGCTCTCCTGGAGCGCCCTGGGAGTCCACAAGGACAGCACGGAGACGCCGAGGATCGCTGTGGTTCCGAGCCAGAAGACGATCAGGGCGGGATCGGTGGATTCTACGGGCAGCAACGTTTGGGCCGAACCAAGGATGGTGACCATCTTGCGGAACGGCACAACGCCGTCCTCTTGCAGGCTTGCCATCATCGTCGCGTTCGAGATGAAACCATCCCATTGTTCGAGGCCGAACGGTAGCGACGCCAGAAGAAGCACCACTGTCGCAGCCGCGAACCCTCGCAGTGCTCTCCACGACCGCGACCACAACAACACCACCGGCACGGCAACGGCAAGGTTGGGCTTGAGCCACAACAGTGCCAAGAACGCGCCGGCGATGTCCTCACGATCGCGCGACCACGACTGGGCCGCTCCGCCGACGGCCAGCACATAGATACCGCTGTACTGACCAATGAGCGTCGAACTGATTGCAGAACCGGACGCGAGCCCGACGATGATGCCGGTCGTGCGGTCGAGCGCTCCAGGCTGCGAACGCGCCATGTACACGAGTCCGACGACGAGACAGATGAGCGACAGCAGGGCCGAGAAAATAAACGATCCTGCGAAACCAACTGCGCCGAGGGGCAAGGTCAGCCACAACGCATACGGCGGATACAGATACGGCAGCGGCTCGAGCTCAGCGTCGAAGGGCCGGTAGACATCGTCGCCCGCAAAGATGCGGTCGGCGGTGTTGTCGAATGCGGTCCAATCGGTCGAGAGATTCTCGACCGGATCAGAGAGGACCCACGCGATCAACATGAAGAGAAGCACGCCTGCACCGACGATCGCAGTTCTTCGTGCCCACAGATGTGATCTGGGGATACTTCGCTCGAGCGAGTCGTCTTCAGACGGCGACGTCGGCGACCGTGTGGTCAAAATGCCTGCCATGAGGCGATCGACCGGATCTAGTCGAGCGAGACGATGCCCATGCGGACAGCGGAGAGCACGGCCTGGGTACGGTCCCGAGCATCGAGCTTTTGATAGATCGACGCAAGGTGGTTCTTCACCGTCTTCTGGCTGATGAAGAGTTGCTCGGCGACCTCGGGGGTCGAACATCCGTCAGCGATGAGCTGCAGGACCTCTTCTTCTCGTTTGGTGACCACACGTTCTTGTTCGGGGACCGGCTGATCCATACGACGAACTTCATTGAGCATTGTTGCTGCCAACTGAGGCGACAATGCGGTGTCTCCGGCTGCGGCCATACGTACCGCCGAAGCGATCTCGTTGGTCGAGCAGTCCTTGACGAGGTAACCCGACGCACCTGCACGAATTGCGTTTGCCAGCACATCTTGGTCGGCGTGCATTGTCAGCATGACGATTCGTGCAGCCGGATAGGCCTCTCGAATCTGACGACAGGCCTCGACACCGTCGAGCTCGGGCATCGTGACGTCCATCAAGATGACTTCTGGTTTCACCTGGGTGGCGAGTTGCACGGCCTCTGCACCATTGCGGGCCTCGGCAACAACGTCGAAGCCTTCTTCACGCATCGAGCGGCTGAGCCCCTCTCGGAGCATCCGGTGGTCATCTGCAAGCATCAAGCGGATCGTCATGTCTTCGTTCCTCGGTGCGGGTAATCGGCGCCGGAGGAGCTTCCGGCCGGACTCCATCGGTCGTGTCGACCGACAGTTGAGCCACTTTCGGGCCTTGCGAACAGGTGGGCTGGCCCCACGGACAGGTGTGATCGTCTCATGGTCGTTGTTAGAGGGTCTCGACGATTTGAATCATTGCGGGCACAAGAATCACGACGAAGAGCGCTGGGAAGATGCAGAACACCATCGGAATCAGCATCTTGACCGGGGCCTTCATGGCCTTTTCCTGTGCACGTTGTCGACGACGTATACGCATCTCGTCCGCTTGCGCTCGCAACACACGACCAATCGACACACCAAAGGTGTCTGCCTGAAGGATGGCCAGCACGAATGAGCGCACTTCGCTGATGTCGATTCGTTTGTCCATCGCTCGCATTGCATCGGCGCGACTCGAACCAGCACGCGTTTCGCCCAGCATTCGGGCGAACTCGGTCGACAATGGGCCCGGCACGGTTGAGATCGTCCGGTCGAGGGCTTGTTCGAAGCCAAGACCAGCCTCGACGCTGATCGTCAGGAGGTCGAGTATGTCTGGCAGATCCTGCATGATCGCCACTTGGCGGCTGTCGACTGCTCGGGTGAGTTTGGCTTCAGGGCCCATGACGAGAACCGCTATCAGCAGGCCAACGATCATGATTCGTGTCATACCGGTGAACTCGAGTGGGTTCCAGACGAACATAAACCCCAGCACTAACGGAATCGAACAGATCGCAAAGACGCGGCTGGCCAAGAACCGATCGACTTCTGCAGTCGAGTCGCGTCCGGCCATCACGAACTTGTGGCGGACCTTTTCGATGTACCCAGCCGGCGTGAACCGACGTCCGAGATCACCGACGCCATTGAACATCTGCTTGCCGACACGATCCATGAACGAACCTTGCAGCTCGTTTTCATCGATGATTCCGGCGTTCGCAGCAGCGGAGACGTCGTAACCATCGACTTGGCGCAGCGTTTCACGAGCCTCGGCCTGTTCAGCACCGCGGCTCGCAAAAGTGAAGACGACACCGGCGACGGCGAGGCCAAGCATGACAACCGCCACTTCGACGGGGATTGTGTTGAGAATGTCCATGACGGATGAGATCTCCCTCGATCAGATCTTGATGTCGATGATTTTTTTCATCCACAGCGAACCAATGACCATGCTCACCATGGCTCCAGCCATCGCGCCGTAGCCGATGTTGCTCGACCAGAGTGAGCTGATGTACTCCCGGTTCATGAAGTACATGGCAATGCCAACGCCGAATGGAAGAACGAGCAGGACAAGTGCGGACACTCGTCCCTCAGCAGTGAGTGCAGCAACCTCGCCTCGAAGACGAGTTCGCGCGGTCATCGTGTCTGCCACCGTGCTCAGCAGTTCGGCGAGGTTTCCGCCGACCTCACGCTGAATCTTGATTGCGACGATCGCCCACAACAGATCGACAGAGTCGACGCGTTCGGCCAGATCGTCCAAAGCCTCATCGAGGTCTTTACCGAGCCGAGCCTCGTTGACGGTACGGCGAAACTCTCCAGCCAGGGGTTCTTCTGCCTCATTGCCAACAGCGTCCATACCCTGCACGAAGCTGTAGCCAGCCTTGAGGGTCGACGAGAGGAGGTTGAGGGTGTCAGGAAGTTGCGCCTCGAGCTTCTTGCTTCGACGTTTCACCTTGAACTTGACGAAGAAGACCGGGAAGAACCCGGCCGGAACTGCGAGAGCAAGTGCAACCAGCGCATTTCCGGACAAGAAGAAGCCGATGACCAATGCCGCAAGGACGATGCCAACCTGCACGGCGAATGCCTCGCCGACCCGCAGCGGAATCTCTGCCTTCTCGAGCATCGTTGTCGTCGAGTTGAGGTTGCCTCGCGATGCGGCGGCCTCCTCGGCCTTTTCGACCACCTGCTCGACGATCCTCGAGCGAACGCTGGCGAACGCCTCGTCAGCGGCTCGCTTCTCTTCGGTCGTGTCCTGTGTGCCGTAGACACTCAGGGTCGAGTTCAGTGTGTTGTCGTTGCCCGCCAGAATCTGCATCATGGCGAACGAGAAGAGCAGCGCAGCCACGACTGCGAGACCGATGGCGATCAGTGCGCCGTTGTTGCCACGGAGGATGTCGAAGCGAGAGGTCTCGATCAATGGCGGAGCAATCAGCCCATCACCGGCAGCGATGCCGTCGGGAACGATGCGAACTCGTTCGCTCGCGCCTGCATAGCCGATCGTCATCTCGCCGGTCGATTCGTCTGTCGAGTCACCCGTCGGGCGCACAACAGCGGACATGTCGAACGTGCCAACCAGATAGGACTCGTGCACACGCGCAGCAGTTGCGGCTGCGCTCACCATGTCGGCTTCGGCGTTCCCGCGGTAGACGGCGCCACCACGGACTGCGTTGCTGACGGCGATGAACTCACTCAGGTCGAGGTTCGCGGCCTGAGGTGCGATGACCATGAAGGCGGCGTCCTGACTGAGCAGGTTGCCCTCGGCAACGGCAGCCGATGTCGTCGACGCCTGGCCCGGACTTGCGACGAAGGCCGCAACGGTCCGAATGCCTTCGTTTTGTGTGCCGAAGGCTGCCGTGGCGTTCGAGATCGAGTTCCACGTGACCGCTCCGCCACCGGGGGTCAACCCGAGAATTGCGTCGCGAACAGCGGCATGGTTCGACGTGAAATTCACGACCGGGCGGGTGTTCGGATTGCCACCACCGGCGCGAACGAGCATCACTCGGGTGTCGGAACCCAGCCCGTCGAGAAAGGCCACGGCAGCATTCTGTACCTGCGAGAACCCGGCGACTTGATCGGCTGTCGTTGAATCGTCCACGACGATGATCGTGTATGCGTCGACGCGCGAGCGGTGAATCGGCGTGATCGACGCGGGGACGGTCTCACCTCCGATGGTGACGGTCATTTCCGATGGGGGCGTGTCCAATTCTGGACGGACGGTCACCAAGCCGGCGCTCTCGCTGAGGTCGACCCGAAGAACTTCGAAGTTCACGTTCGTGTCCGGAGCCGGCGAAGCCTGCGCCGCCAAAGGAGCAGCAAACAACGAAAGCAACAATCCAAGGACAACGAACAGTCCGAGCGATTTTGGGCGGCGAGAAGCCACTGACGCTACAACTCCGCGGTCGTCGGATGTCGGGCGGAAGTCTCGACGAGGTGATCGCATCATCGGGTACTCCGGCTTGGCGTGAAGACCTCGGCTCCGAGCTTGATGCCGTGGTCGGAGAGCTTCTCGGCGAACTTCGGACGCACACCGGTTGGTTGCAACGTGCCGAGGAGTTTGCCGTCTTCGCCAACGCCTGCTGCGAAGTCGAACAGGAAGATGTCTTGGAGGATGATGACCTCACCTTCCATGCCCTGGACCTCGGTGATGTGTGAGATCTTTCGTGAACCATCACGCTGTCGACCGATCTGGATCACCAAGTCGACCGCCGAGCTCATCTGCTCGCGAATTGCCTTAATGGGCAGGTCGTAACCGGCCATCATCGTCAAGGTTTCGATACGGGTCATGGCGTCGCGAGGGGTGTTTGCGTGGACGGTGGTCAGCGAGCCGTCGTGGCCCGTGTTCATCGCCTGGAGCATGTCGAGCGCTTCTCCACCACGGCACTCCCCAACCACGATTCGGTCGGGACGCATACGCAAGGAGTTTTTGACGAGGTCTCGAATCGACACCTCACCCTTGCCTTCGACGTTGCTTGGACGGGACTCGAGGCAGAGCACGTGATCCTGCCGGAGCTGGAGTTCTTTCGCATCCTCGATCGTGATCACTCGTTCACCCTCGGGGATGAACGATGACATCACGTTCAATGTGGTGGTCTTACCAGAACCGGTACCACCCGAAATGATGACGTTGAGTTTGCCGATGATGCATGCCTGAAGGAAACGGGCCGACGCTGGGGTCAGCGTGCCGAACCCAATGAGGTCCTCGATGCCCAGCGGGTCTTTCGCGAACTTACGAATGGTGAGGAACGGTCCGCCGATCGCAAGGGGCGGAATGACGGCGTTGACACGGGAACCATCGGGCAGTCGAGCATCACATAGTGGCGACGATTCATCGATGCGACGACCGACCTGCGCAACGATCTTTTCAATGACGCGTCGCAGATGGTGTTCGTCGAGAAACTTTACTGGTGCGATGCCAGCCTTGCCGGCGCGCTCCACATAGACCTGGTTGGGTCCATTGACCATGATTTCTGTCACGCTCTCGTCGTGCAGGAGCGGGTCGATCGGGCCGTAACCCAACACGTCGTTGGCGATCGATTCGATGAGTCGTTGTTTGTCCGCCGCCGAGAGAGGAACTCGTTCCTCAGCGACTGCTTGCTCGAGTTTGGTGAAGACGAGCTTCTTGAGCTCTGCCTCGGGCATGTCGCTGTCGTACAGCATCGACCCGAGATCATCGATCAAACGGCCGTGGACGCGACGGCGAAGCTCTTGGACGCTCGAGACCTGCTGCTGGGTGGCAGCGGCCGCATTGGCCGCTTGGGCTGTGGCGGCGTCGACTGGCGGTCCGCCAGCAGCACCACCGGCACCACCCTGGACATCGTTGAGGCGTTGGTAGAGCGACATGTCAGATCTCCTCGGACACGAGAGTGTTGGGTGGGACTAGCGGATAAGGGAACAGGAATTTCAACCTCGACGTCGACGCGCTTCGGCGTCGGTGTCGAGGAGGGTGTCAGCGAGAGCGCGAATGGATTTCGCCACGCCGCTCTTCGGATGGGAGATCACGAATGGAACGCCCTTGTTGACCGACTGTGGTACCACGACATCACTTGGCACGAGTGCCTCGGCGCTGATCTGGAGCGTGCGCTCCACGCCACCGATGTCGAGCTTCACCTTCGAGTTTGCACGGTTCAGAATCAGCCGGAGCTTTTCCATCGGCGTGTTGAGCAGGCGAAGGGTTTGCAGACCGATCTTGACGTTCTTGATATTCGGAATGTCCATGCCAGCAACGAGTAGGACGTCGTCGGACACCTCGACGAGGCCGAGCACAACATCGTTGAAGTACGCCGGCGTGTCGATCACGACATGAACACAGAACTTGCGGAGGATCTCGATGATCTTGACCATCTCGGCTGCACCGATCTGGTCGGCGAACGCCGGCTCGAGTGGAGCAGGCAATACCCGGAGCCCCGAAGGCTCATGGGTGGCCAGAAGACTCTCGAGCAATGAGGCGTCGAGCCGTTCGATGTTCGAGACCGCGTCGACGACGGTGTGCGTCGGCGCGAGCTTCATCATCACTGCGACATCACCGAACTGCAGATCGGCGTCGACGAGGACGACGGGCCCATCAGAACGCTCGGCGAGAACCACGGCGAGGTTGGTCGCAATGACCGACTTGCCGGATCCACCCTTGGTCGAGAACACGGTGGTCACTCGGCCCATCTCCGGACCGTCCTCTCCACCGGTCAAGATGGGAAGGTTGCTGACCGGAGCCGCACCTGTGCTGGACCGAAGTCCATTGCCCACACGTTCGATCGCTTCGACGATCTGGAGCGTGTCGCCTTGCAGCGTCAACACATCCTTCACGCCAGACCGAAGTGCAAGCTGCAGAATTGTTGTCGAGAGTTCGTCGGCGACGAGCACGACACCAATATCGGATCGGCCAGCGAGGGTTCGCTCAACGGCGCTGAGCACATCGGCGTCGGAGCACGATGGCCCCAAGACGACGACCGTCGGCGCCCCCGACAGCTTCGGAAGAATTGCGTCGATGTTCTCGAAGCCCGAGACACCGGGACCGAGTCGGTCCTCGAGGTCGAGCCGGATTCCCGGCACGGGTTCGACGACCGCTACGGCGAGCTGAGGTGCTACTGCACTGCCCGGCGCATCTATGTCGTTGAAATCGAATGCTGCCATTGTCAGCCTTCTTCGTCGTCGGTCGAGGCCTGATCGGCTTCGAGTTGATCTGCGAGGTTGTCGATGAATCCGCGTTCGCCGTACGGCGTGATGATTGCGGGGTCCTCACCTGGGAGCTGGTCGTCGAGGAGGATTGCTTCCTCGATGTCGTTCGGACGGGCTTCAGGTGTCCATCCGTCGGGCAGGAGGCTGAGAACCAAATCGCCCTCGGCAACCGAGAGGATTCGCTGCGCTGCATCGGCGGGTACCGCAAGCGTGATGCTCAAGCTCGTCACTTCGCCTTCGGCCTCGGGAACCACCGAATCGGTGTTGTTCGACTGACCGACGATGTTGTTGTTGATGCCGATGATGCGCACGCCACGGTAGAGGTAACGGGCCGGGCTGGTGTAGGGGCTCCGGGTAGCCGAGGCCTCGAAGGCATCGGGTTCACCTGGCGGCACGTATTCGTCGCCGAGCACGATCATGTCAACGAAGTCGCCGGGCTCGATGAATCCACCGACAGCTCGTTTGGGATCGATCGTGAGCGAGAAGGCGACTTGGTCGGCCTCGATGAGATCGGAGAACGTCGTCTCGATGACATCGGGGTTCTCGAACATACCCTCGACCAGAATCTGGTTCTCTGCGAGGTTGTTCACCGCCACTCGCCCTTGGATCTGCGACAGATTCGAGACGGCATTGCTCGGCCGGAATGCACTCTCGACCTTTCGCAACTCGAGTCGATTCGTCTGTTGTACGTCTGCGGCCGTCGTGCCAGCTGGCACTGCAGCTGAGACCACCCAGACTTCAACACGCTGTGTTGCGTTCTGGACTTCATCCTCGACGCCCTGAACGTAATTCAGCAATGCGAATCCAGCCAAGGCTCCAATCAGAATTGAGCCAACCAACATGATGATCTTCCGAGATCCCACGACAACCCTCACTTCTTCGGCCCTTTGGCCCTCTGGTGCGTAATGAAGTTGTCGGCCTGGCTCGGCGCATGTTGAGCAGAACATTTGGCCTTGTGTGAAATTGTTCGCCGAAAAATGAGACGACCCGCTGCCATCTCGGCAGCGGGTCGTGTCAAATTCTCGAAGACTACTTTTCTCGAATACCCAATTGTGGGTACCCAGTTCGGCTACTCCGAGGAGGTTTCCTCAGCCGGCTCAGCGTCGACGGCGGCCTCGGCTGGTGCAGCTTCGGTGGCTTCCTCGGCTGGTGCAGCTTCGACGGCTTCGCCGTCAGGTGCGGTCGTTGGAACGTCTCCACCGTGTTCGGCGAAGTACTCCTCCCAGGCTTCTTGGCCTTCGGAGTAGTCCGACCCGATGAAGTTGCCCTCAGAGTCGTAGGCATGTTCACCGAAGTGTTCCTGGTACTCGGCCGCAACGACGCCGCCTTCGGCAGCCTGCTTGATCGACAGGCTGATCCGACGACGTTGGAGATCGAGATCGATGATCTTGACCCAAAGCTCTTCGCCAGGAGTGACGACTTGCTCGGGCAGGTCAACATGGTGTGCCGACATCTCCGAGATGTGTACGAGACCTTCGATACCGTCGCCGACCTGGACGAACGAACCAAACGGCACGAGCTTGGTGACACGTCCGTAGACGAGTTCTCCCGGACGGTGATCGCCAGCGAATTCCTGCCATGGATCCTGCTGGGTCGCCTTCAGCGAGAGGCTGATGCGCTCACGGCTGAGGTCGACTTCGAGGACCTGGACTTCGATTTCATCACCAACGGCGACAACGGAACCTGGGTGGTCGACGTGCTTCCACGACAGCTCGGACACGTGGACGAGTCCGTCCATGCCGCCGAGATCGACAAAGGCACCGAAGTTGACGACCGACGACACGACACCGGTACGCACCTCGCCTGGCTTCAGGTTGTCGAGGAACTCTTCACGCTGCTCACGCTGCGTCTCTTCGAGCCAGCCACGACGTGACAGCACCACATTGTTGCGGTTCTTGTCGAGCTCGATGATCTTGGCTTCGATCTCCTTACCAACGTATGGCTGGAGGTCGCGCACTCGACGAAGTTCGACGAGAGATGCAGGAAGGAAGCCACGGAGGCCGATGTCGACGATCAGGCCGCCCTTGACGACCTCGATGACGTTCCCCTTAACGATGCCGTCGGCTTCCTTGACTTCTTCGATCTTGCCCCACGCACGTTCGTACTGTGCACGCTTCTTCGAGAGGACCAGGCGGCCCTCCTTGTCTTCCTTTTGCAGGACCAGCGCTTCGATTACTTCGCCCATCGACACGATGTCGAACGGATCGGCGTCGTTGCGGATCGACAGCTCTCGGCTGGGAATGACACCCTCTGCCTTGTACCCAATGTCGAGAAGGACCTCATCACGGTCGATCTTGACCACGGTGCCCTCGACGAGCTGGCCGTCTTCGACGGTGACCATCGATTGGGAGTAGGCGGCGTCGAGCTCTTCCTCGCCCACGTTGTTTTCGGTGATCGCTCGTGGGATGTAGTTACCTTCTGCGTCGAAGGTACCGAATTCGGATGTCGCTGAATCTGTGGATTCGGATGTCGCTGAATCTGTGGATTCGGATGTCGCCGAATCTGTGGATTCGGATGTCGCCGAATCTGTGGATTCGGATGTCGCCGAATCTGTGGATTCGGATGTGATTGCGGTGTCAGACACGGGTGCTCTTATCGGGGATGGGATTAGGGAATGGGATACAGCGGCCAACGAAAAGGCCGGACGCCAGTGCCAAAATCTGGCACCCAGCAAGGTTAGTCGTTCAATTCCTGAACCCAACTGCGGTCACTCTGCGCCGTAGGGTTGCGTCAAATGGAGGCTCTCGACATTGCGAACATCGTCCACCATCCTTTGATGGCCGATATTTCGGCACTCGCGCGCACGGTCGCCGACGTT
>RCMY010005763.1_pt1 | contig 10781 bp, 6 predicted proteins | sample 2041341 | NCBI WGS metagenome assembly RCMY01 (sample SAMN09708234, study PRJNA481090) | Marine sediment metagenome, whole genome shotgun sequencing project.
CTGCTGACAAAATTGATATAGTCAAGGTCATTGGGCCGTTTGGGAATGCCGTTTGAGATAAAGATGTCTTGTTCCCCATCTTGATCGTAGTCACCGAAAAGGGCACTCCAGCTCCAATCGGTCGCCGCTACGCCGCTCAGCAGGGCCGTTTCCAAATAGGCGGCGTTATGTTGATTGATATTGAGCATGTTACGGGTGTATTGGTAGCCGTATCCAAATTTTTCAGTGAGCAGTTTCTGGGTCTGAACGTTATTGTCGCCCTGTGAGGATTTTAATACGGTCTCGTCTTGGGGAAGCATATCTAGCGAAATCAGGTCGGGCCACCCGTCATGGTTGATGTCGGCCACATCGTTGCCCATCGAAAAGCGGGAGGTATGACCGAAATACCGTTTGGTGCTTTCGGTGAAAGTCACGGATTAGGTTGGGCCGGATTGGCCTGGCCCGAGCCAGTACGGTCCGATTCGGTCTGTCCCGAGCCGGTCTGTCTCAAGTCGGTCTGTCCCGAGTCAGTCTTTTCTGGGCCGGTCTGGCCTGGGCCAGTTTGGCCTGAGTCGGTTTGTTTCGAGCTCGGTCGAGGCGTCGAAGGGCCATTGTTCAGATAGTAATAATCATCTTCATGAAAATCATTGCCCACATAGATGTCGGGCCATCCATCTTGATTGAAATCGGATACGGCAAGTCCGAGACCGTACCCGTTGACACCCCCGAAGATGCCGGCCTCTTCGCTGACATCGGTAAACTTTTCGCCATCGTTGCGTAAAAGTTTATCCCCGGTCTGATAGTTTCTTTTATAGCGAAGATCGGCATTGCCGAAGGATTCTTGGGTGTGTACGGCATGGTTGAGCAGATATATATCGAGGTCGCCATCACGGTCATAATCTAGAAAGGCGGCGTTGGAGCTGTAAGAATCAAAATCGAGTCCGTATTTGGCGGCACTTTCCGTAAAGGATACGGTTCCTGAGTCTTTCGAAGGGCCGGCATTGATATAAAGCTCGTTGTATCCAGTAAAACCGTTGATACCGACTACGGCACAGACGTAAATATCTAAAAGTCCGTCGCCGTTGACATCGCCCATTACGGCACCGGTGTTCCAAGTACTGTTGCCAGCCACTCCCGCCTCGTCCGTGATATCTTCGAATTTTAGATTGCCTTTGTTCAGATAGAGTCGATTTTTCACCTGATTGCCCGAGAAGAAAATATCGGGAAGACTATCATTGTTGATGTCGCCAATGGCTATGCCGCCACCGTTGTAGAAGTAGAGATAGTCGAGAATATTGAGGTCGTCGGTTTCGGTAAGCGTGTTTTCAAAGGTGATACCGGTTTGTTCGGGCGACGGGTTTTTGAAAAGTGGGCCTTCTTCCGAGCAGGAACTCGAAAGCAGGATTATCGCTATGTTGATATATAATTTTTTCATTGGCCCAATGCATAGATCCTAGGCTTCCCGTTATTGATTGCCGCTATTATAAATATCTTCCCATTTTTATCCTTGAATTGCTTTATATGCTTGATCTCATCCCGGATAAAAAATCCGCTATCGTCATAATTCTGCCATTCGAAGTTCAGGTTTCCATCGCCCAAAAGCACATGGCCGTAACTGGCATCGAGGCGGGAATATTGGGGCTTGAATTCGAAATCATTACCGCCCATGATCAGGTCTAAATGACCGTCTTGGTTGACATCGGCGCAGCTGATACCACATACACAGGATAATTGTACCCGCACCGGTAGTTTTTTAATGCTGAACTTGCCACCGCCCTCGTTGATGGCGATAACGGACTCCATCGTGTTGGCCTGTTTAACGATGGTGTTCTTGAAAACGGATTCTGGAAAAAGTTCGCTGATCGTCTTTTTGGCGTATTCCGAGGCTTTTAAACTTCGTTTTTTTAGGGATACGATCTGCGCGGTCAGTTCCCTTTTTTGATGGATCGGATAATCTTTTCCTTCAAAATTTTGAGTTAGGATTTGTTCTAGAGTGCCGTTATTATCGTAATCGTTGATCCACAATTTCATAGGATGTTCCACAGTTGCTTTGTAGGATACATTACTACCCTGATTGCCCAAGATCAAATCCATGTCGCCGTCATTGTCCAGATCGGCTGCCTCGACGGTATTCCACCAACCATAGAGACTATCGAGTGAGGTGGAAAGCCTGCCCAACCGCCTTCCTGAATTCTTATAGATGTTCGGACGGCCCCATTCCGAAACGGTAATCAGGTCTTTTTCACCATCCCCATCCGCATCGGCCCAGATGGCATCGGTGATCATACCGGCATCCTTTAGGTCGTAGGCATAGCGTTCGGTGGCATCGATAAAAGTACCGTCTCCTTGGTTCTCCAAGAAGAGATGTTCGGGATCTACTCCGTAAGTGCCAACCACGCTACGGGACCCGATTAATACATCGATATCACCATCCCCATCAAAATCATGGGGAGCGATGACCGAGATATTAGCAAAGGTCGAAGGTAGGATTTGCGCTGCTTTCGAGAAATTCCCTTTACCGTCGTTAAGGTAAAGGCGGGCGCGATACGTCTTACTATCGCTGGTTTGATTGCCGCCGCTACCGACCATCAGATCGTTATCGTCATCGCCATCGGCATCGAAAAAGGCTGCTGCGGTATCCTCGAGTTCCGCATCGAACTTTAAAGGGCGCGCCTCCAATTTTCCGTTACCCCTGTGCAAATATATTGTGCCCGTTTCGCCGGCCGCACCACCGACAAAAATGTCCTCGTTGCTATCGCCGTTCACATCGCCTACGGCCAATGCCGGACCTTCCTGTGAAATCATTTTCGATATTAGGCCCTCGTGGTCGAAGTCCTGATACGTATTCTCGGTATGCGCGATCAAGCCCTTTTCATTGATTTCCCGTAAGAAGGTCTTAGGGTTCTCTTTCTTCGGTGGGCTATATTTTTCGTCAGCGTCAGAACGTTTAAGGGTCAGCCATTGATCCACTTTAATGTCTACCAGTTTTTCCGTAAAATCATCCGGCCAGATTACCCGCAAGGAATCAATTTTTTCGGCCTTGCCCACTCCGATGGTCATCACATAATCCATGGAGGATTGAAATCCGCGTGAAGGAATTAATTCTTGAAAGACCACATTATCGGCATAGTACATTTTGATACTCGCGCCGATGGCGAACGGATTTTTACCGCTGCCCTCGAATTTCAGCTTGATATAATGGTTATCGGTTAGTTCGTCAGTTCTGTTCTCATAGATAAAAGCGGGCATGTTGACATTGTTGACCACGAGATCGAGGTCTCCATCGTTGTCGAGATCCCCGTAGGCGGCACCGTTGGAGAGGCTGGGTATGTCCAGGCCCCAATCAGCCGAGGCATTGTCAAAAGTGATATCCCCATTGTTCTTGTATGCATAGTTGGGCTGGGGGCGGACCGGCATTTTATTTATGATGGAATCGATGGATTCCTTTTTGCCCGTCAAGGCCATTTTTTGAATGATCTCGTTGGCAAAGAAATCCACAAAATCGAGATCCGTAAGATCGTGGTTAATCCCGTTGGTTACAAAGATATCGCGAAGACCGTCATTGTCCATGTCGAAGAGAAGTCCCGCCCAGCTCCAATCGGTCTTGGCCACACCGCTGTGGTAGGCTATTTCGGAAAACGAACCGTTGCCGTTGTTGAGCTGCAAGGTGTTTTGGATGTACTGCTGGTAGAAATCCTTGCTTTGTTTGAGTTTAAAAATGTTGTAGCCTTCGAACTCCATAACGGACTTGACCCGCTGATCGCCTTCGGGCAGCATGTCGGTAATAAAGATATCGGCGAGGCCGTCGTTATTGATATCGGCCATATCGATTCCCATGGCGGAAAGCGATAGGTGCGAGGTCCAATCCTTGATTTCCTCTTTAAACGTTCCATCCTGTTGATTGATGTAGAGATAATCGCGCTCATAGAAGTCATTGGAAACATAGATGTCCGGCCAAAGATCCCCGTTAATATCGCTGACCATTACGCCCAGACCGAAGCCGATCAAACTGCCATATATACCGGCTTCTTCGCTCACATCTACGAATTTTCCATCGTCGTTGCGAAGTAGCATGTCGCCAACGCCTTTAAAAATATCGGGTACGCCTTCCCAGTCTTGGGCCCGCACCCCGCGTTGTTCCGCATATCCGAGACTGCTCACGGGAATATTGCTGTTGTTCAGAATATACACGTCGAGGTCGCCGTCCTTATCGTAATCGAAGAACGAGGCGTGGGTCGAGAATCCGGTTTTGGCGAGATTGTACTCGGCTGCTTTTTCGGCAAAGGTCAGGTCGCCGTTGTTGATATAGAGGTCGTTGTCATGGTTGTTGCCTTCCATGTTACCGGCGTTGCTGACGTAGATATCCAGTAATCCATCCCCATTAATATCCACCATGGCCACGCCCGTTGACCAGGGTTTGTTGCCCGTGACGCCCGCTTTATCCGAAATATCCTCGAATTTAAAGTCCCCTTTGTTCAGGTAAAGTTTATTTGGCCCCATATTGGCGGAAAGAAAAATATCCGCTAATCCGTCGTTATTAATATCTCCGATAGCAACACCACCACCGTTGTAGAAATTACGGTATTTAAAGATGTTGAAGTTCTTCTGGTTTACGACCGTGTTGATAAAGTCGACACCGGTTTCCGTTGCGTGAAGCATGGTAAAAAGGGTTTCCTTTTGCTCTTTTTTATCGACCGTATCCTTAATTTCGGAAGAGCAGGATGCCAAAAAACCTATCCACAAAAAAAACATCAAAAATTTCACTCCGTTCATCAATTGAATAAATCTAAATCTCTCGGTCTGCTACAAATACGCAGCTTCCGAAGCTGTCGTTTGAGTTGTTCCGCAAATTTACCCCAAGCAAAGTATCCATCCTATCCAATAGAAGGATAATTTGTTAAGAGTAGCTCCCATTTAACAAATTGATTCCGATTTTTTATCAAAATCCAGATGCAACCCCTATATTTATCCTGTTAATAACCACAAACCAATACGACCCATGGTAGGCATACTTTCATTTCTCGGTTTTACGATCCTTGTTGGCGTAATCGCCTATCTCGCAACCCGTAGCACCGACGAAACTTCATCCGACGGCTATTTTTTAGGAGGAAGAAGCCTGACCGCCGGGGTTATTGCCGGATCTTTATTATTGACGAACCTTTCTACCGAACAGATCGTGGGTCTTAACGGTAGTGCCTATAAGGACGGCTTGTCGGTAATGGCTTGGGAAACCCTCGCAGCCATTGCCATGGTGGTGACGGCCGTATTTTTACTGCCCAGATATTTAAAGGAAGGCCTTACGACGGTGCCCCAATTTTTGGCCAAAAGATTCGATGTGACCACGAAGACCATTACTTCGGGGCTTTTTCTGACGGGTTACGTCGTTGTGCTTCTGCCCGTAATTCTGTATTCGGGTTCTGTGGCTATCAGCGGTATGTTCGATGTTCCCACGCTCTTGGATGTTTCGGATAACACAGCATTGGTGATCTGTATATGGGGTATCGGTATTATAGGGTCGATCTATGCTGTTTTCGGGGGATTAAAGGCGGTCGTTGTTTCTGATAGTATCAATGCGATCGGACTGATTATTGGGGGCATATTGATTCCGGTTTTCGGGCTTATGGCCATTGGTGATGGGAGTATTTTAGAGGGATTGGATAATCTGATCTCTGCGAATCCCGAAAGGTTCGATTCGACCGGTGAGCCCGGACAGGAGGTTCCGTTTTCGACGATTTTCACGGGAATGATGTTGGTGCAGCTCTTCTATTGGGGCACCAACCAGCAAATTATACAGCGTGCCCTAGGCGCCAAAAACTTGGCGGAAGGTCAAAAGGGACTGCTGTTGGCTTCTTTTCTAAAGATTTTAGGCCCGCTAATTCTTGTGCTTCCGGGAATGATTGCCTATCACTATTTTGAAGGAGGATTGGATTCTAGCGATTTGGCCTATCCCGAATTGGTTCGCGCCGTTCTGCCAAAACCTTTGATAGGCTTTTTCGCCGCCGTGCTTTTTGGTGCCATTTTGAGTTCGTTCAACAGTGTTTTGAATAGCTCAGTGACCCTGTTTGGTATTGACATCTATAAGCAACATATCAATTCCGAAGCCTCTGAAAAGACTGTAGTCAAATATGGAAAGATATTTGGAGTCTGTCTGGCTTTGGCAGCCATGTTCATTGCGCCACTTATTAAAGACGCCGGAAGTCTGTTCAACTATTTACAGGAAATAAACGGTATCTACAGTATTCCAATTTTTACCATTATTATAATAGGCTATGCCACAAAGAGAGTGCCGGCCATTGCAGCCAAAATTGGACTGTTTTCGGGATCGGTATTATATATCATCAGCCAATTCTGGTTGAAAAATAAATTTGTGGACGAAGCCTTGGAAAATGCTAAAGCCGCCGGAATTACGGATCCGGACCAGCTACGACTTGTAGAAGCCGAGGCTTATCCTCACTATCTCCACGTTATGGCTATTCTGTTCGTAACGAATATGGTGATTATGCTAATCATCGGGAAAATATGGCCCAGAAAAGAGCCTTTTGTACTCGAATACAGCAAACAGGTGGATATTAAGCCTTATCGTTACGTCAACCAAGTAGGAATTGCCGTTTGTGTTATTGTGGTAGGTATCTATGTTTATTTTGCGAAGTAATTGGAGCTCGCAAGTGGTTATGGCAGGGATGATCTCTTTATAGATCGGTGCAGGCCCGGCAAAATTGAGAGCTGATCTATGAAAGACAGTGCCTGACGGTGTCAAAGTTTAGGTATCTGCTTCTAAGGACACAATGTTTTGGGAGTAAAGAAGCGTTCAGGGCGAGGTCAAGGATTCTGAAACCGGCTTCACAACAGGTCGGTGCGGATCCTAAAGGCTATCATATATTAGCCCCGCAGTCTTTTCGCTGGCACCCTGTCCCCCCAGTTTTTTTTCAAGAACATCATAGGCTTTCAACTGATCTATTCGCGCCGGGCCGTCTAGAATCTTAAAAAGGGCTATTTTGAGGTTTTTGGTCGTCAGCTCGTCTTGGATCAGTTCTTTGACCACTTCTTTGTCCATAATCAGGTTGACCAGTGAAATATAATCGAGTGTGATGAGGCGTTTGGCGATTTGGTACGAAATCCAGTTCGCCCGATAGCAGACCACTTGAGGTATCTTGAAAATTGCGGTCTCCAAAGTTGCGGTACCGCTGGTAACCAATGCGGCATACGATATACTTAACAGGTCATAGGTTTTGTTATGCACGAAACTTACGTTCGGATTGCTGAGGAACGGCTCATAAAATTCCCGGTCAAGACTAGGTGCGCCTGCGATTACAAATTCGTATTGCGTAAAATCCCCGATAATTGAGAGCATGATGTCAAGCATCTTCTGCACCTCCTGCTTCCGGCTGCCCGGCAATAAGGTTATAATGGGTTTGTCGAGATTCAGCTGGTTCTCGTCACGGAATTTTTTGGAATCCAATGGTTTCCGGTCTCCAATGGCGTCAAGCAGCGGATGGCCCACAAAATTGACGGGAAAATTATGTTTCTTTTCGTAAAATTCCTTTTCAAAGGGAAGGATGACATACATCGCATCGATATCCCTTTTTATATCGTTTATCCTATTTTCACGGGAAGCCCAGATTTGGGGCGAGATGTAATAGTTCGTAGTAAAGTCTTTTTTTTTCGCCCACTTGGCAATGCGTAGGTTAAAGCCCGAAAAATCGATAAAGACGATAACATCGGGTTGGAATTGCTGTATATCCTGCTTGCAGAAATTAATATTTTTTGAAATGGTGCGAAGATTGAGCAGCACTTCAAAAAATCCCATAAATGCCATTTCTTTATAATGCTTCGCCAAAGTACCGCCTGCTTTTTCCATCAGATCCCCGCCCCAACAACGGATATCGGCATCCGCATCTTTAGCCTTAAGGGCTTTGATGAGGTTCGAGCCATGTAGGTCGCCCGATGCTTCACCGGATATGAGGTAGTACTTCATCCCTAGAAAACTTTATAATAAAGTATGACCAACGCCGTCAAAACCGTTGCGATGAGCACTCCCTTCGCCCGCTGATCCCTTTTGATCTTTAAGAATCCGAAAAAAGCGATGAGGTTCAAGATGGCGCCCAAGGCCAAAAGGCTTCCAACATGTCCCTGCTGTACCGCCGCCTCAAAAGATTCTACAATGCCGAGTTCGGAAAAAAGTAAAATATATAAAAGTGTGCCGATGGTGTTGGCAATTAGACCCACCATAAAACCGATTATTAGTTCTTTTTTAACGCTCATAGAATTTGGAAAAATTTTAAAATTTATTAGTATAGAAAAAGGGATTGTCTTTCAGTTTACTTCTATCTACCGCTTACAATCTCTTTCCTTTGTTCCACCGGCTTTTTTCTTCGACCTTCAATTTCAAAACTCCCAAGCGTTCAACTGCTGAATGGCGTGGTAGGCTGTCAGGTCAAATTGGGTAGGCACGACAGAGATATGATTCTGGGCCAAGGCCCATTCGTCAGTGTCCTCTCCGTTATCCAGGAGCTCGAACTCGCCGGTGAGCCAATAGTAGTCCTTTCCAGAGGGGCTTTGCCGTTTATCGAATTTTTCCCGCCAATTGGCACGGGCTTGGCGGCAGACCTTGATACCTTTTAATTCAGCCTCTGAAGCTTTCGGGATGTTCACGTTCAGAATCACGCCTTCCGGAATACCTTTTTCGAGCGATTCGCCCACAATTCTTTTGATGGCGGCCTCGGCAGGTCCGAAATCGGCTTCCCAAGCATGGTCACAAAGTGAAAATCCGATAGCTGGAATACCCTCGATGCCCGCTTCTATAGCCGCGCTCATAGTACCCGAGTAGATAACATTGATTGAGGCGTTCGAACCGTGGTTAATTCCGCTGACACAGAGGTCAGGTTTTCTATCCAGCAATTCGCGTAAGGCCAGCTTTACACAATCGGCAGGCGTACCGCTGCAACTGTACTCCTTCAAGGCACCATCATTAGCAGCCATTTCGTTCAGAAAAAGGGTGTCATCAACGGTAATCGCATGGCCTTTACCTGATTGAGGACTGTCGGGCGCAACGACCACAATATCCCCGAAATCCTTTAAATAACGTATCAGGTTTCGCAATCCGGGCGCAGTTATGCCGTCATCGTTAGTCACCAAAATCAAAGGTTTTGCCATTACTTATAATTTATATCGCAAAAATACGTTTTACAAAACATATCGATCATTGCGGGCTCTAGCTCCGTTTAACAAAAAATTAATGCCGGGGTCCCAAGGTGGCATGGTTTTTTCAGTATCTTAGAGGATTGATTATGTGATAAGGTCAGCAATGGGAAAGTTTTTTTCCTTGGCCCGGTAGTTCAAAATAAACTAAAATTGATGAAAAGGAATCTCGCCTACGCGCTTGTGGTAATGCTAATTTCGGTTGCTTCCTGTAGCTTTACCAACAAGTCTTTTGAAAATGACGATAAAGATAAATTATTGTTGGACCTCATTACCTATGTGCTCGAAAAGGGGCATTATGAGCCCAAGAATATCGACGACGATTTTTCCGTCAGTGTCTTTGAAGATTTTATCGATGTTATCGACCCTACGAAACGCTATTTTTTAGAGGAGGATATCAAGGAATTCGAACAGTTCAAATTTCAGATAGATGACCAGATCAAAAGCACCGATATTTCCTTTTTCAATTTGGTTTACGGCCGGTTGATGAAAAGGATGGAAGAGGCCAAAGGCATTTATAAGGAAGTCCTCGATACTCCTTTTGATTACAATGAAAAGGAAAGTATTGATATCGATTATGGTGAATTGCCTTTTGCGGCTTCCAGGAAAGATTTGAAAGAGCGTTGGAGACAGCAATTGAAATATGCCACTTTGGGCACCTACGATTCTAAAATCAGTAAGGTTAAGGAGGATGCGGAAACCGAGAAATCCCTCGAGAACGATGAGGTGGTGGAAAAAGTCACTAAAGAAGGAGTAGATGATCTTGACGAAAAACCGATGACTCCGGAAGAAGCGGAGATTTCCTCCCGTGAATCCACAAAAAAGACGCTGGACGAATTTTTCGATTTCGTCAACGATCTTGAGCGTAAAGATTGGTTCGTACAGTATATTAACACCATCGTTGACGAGTTCGACCCCCATACCTATTACTTTGCACCAGAAGATAAAGAGAAGTTCGATGTAAGCATGTCGGGCAAGTTCGAGGGTATTGGTGCCCGCTTGCAGAAAAAACCTGCAGGAGCAAAAATAGTTGACATTATTTCTGGCGGACCCGTTTGGCGCGATGGTCAGTTAGAGGTAGGAGATGAAATCATGAAGGTCGGTCAAGATGGCGAAGAACCTATAAATATCGTGGGCATGCGCCTAGACGATGCCATTAAGTTGATCAAAGGGGCGAAAGGCACTACCGTAGACCTGACGGTTCGTAAAATCGACGGCTCAATGGAAACGGTTTCCCTGACCCGTGATGTCGTAGAATTGGAAGAATCCTTCGCTAAATCTGCCAATATTATTAAGGAGGACCATAAATTCGGACTCATAAACCTTCCCAAGTTCTACGTAGATTTCGATGATTACACAGAACGGAATGCGGCCACCGATGTCGCGAAAGAGGTAGAGCGCTTGAAGGAAGCCGGTGCCGAAGGCCTGATTCTCGATCTGCGTGATAACGGTGGTGGATCCTTAAAGACGGTAGTCGAAATGGCAGGCTTGTTCATTAAAGACGGCCCTATCGTTCAAGTACGCTCTTCCGGAAAAGGAAAAGACGTTTATGAAGACAAAGACGAACGCATTCAGTGGGACGGTCCCTTGGTAATACTCGTCAA
>RCMY010005471.1_pt1 | contig 10780 bp, 10 predicted proteins | sample 2041341 | NCBI WGS metagenome assembly RCMY01 (sample SAMN09708234, study PRJNA481090) | Marine sediment metagenome, whole genome shotgun sequencing project.
TCCCCATCATGATGGGGAAAGAATGATTCTGCAAATTTTTCTTTTATTTCTCTTCTGCATCCTCGTGCTTCTTTGCCCAGAGGGTCGGCACGATGAGCAGCGTCATGATTGCGACAGATGCAATCCAGAAGTTCGTGATTGTCTCGAAGTGATACGTCGTGACACCGTCGACGACGACCTTCGCGGAATCCATCAGCAGGCCGTTGACGATATCCTGCAGGGCTGCACCGCCGTAAGCGAGCAGGCCGATGACGCCCATCGCAGCACCAGTCGCCTTGCGCGGGCAGAGATCAACAGCGAGCAGGCCGCCGACGAAGCAGAGAATGACGCCGAGGCCGAAACCGAAGATGGCGACGCAGACCGCTGCGAGCGTCGGATCGCCAGCCGGTACATAGCAGACACCAGCAATGCCAATCAGCATGATGATGCCAAAGACGATCGTCGTGACCGAATGATGCGAATGGAAGATCTTATCGGAGATGATGCCGGAGAAGAAGGAACCGACACCGCCGAGGATTGGCGAGAGCGACATGATACTGCCGGCCGTCACGAGGTCGAAGCCCTTCGCTTCCTGCAGGAAGATGACGCCCCAGCTCGAGATGGAATAACGGGAGATGCCGAGGCAGATTGCCGCAGCGGCGAGCAGCCATACATACGGATTCTTGATGACCATGAGCTGTGCTTCCTTCGTGGAAACCTGCTGCTCTTTCTTTTCCTGGGCAACTTCACCTTCAAATTCATTAGCAGATGGCAGGCCGTACGTCTCTGGCCGGTCGCGCATGAAGCGGTACATGATGAATGCGAGCACGATGCAGGCAACGCCCGGTACGAAGAAGGCGGCATGCCAGCCGAGAGCGACGATGATCATCGAAGTGCCGAGATAGGTGGCACCTTCACCGACGTAATGTGCGATACTGAAAACGCCGTAATAAGTAGCTAACTGACTCTTGGCGAACCATTGTGACAGGGAGACGATACACGGTGCTGAGCCCATGCTCTGGAACACGCCGTTGACAGCCCAGAGCACGATGAAGACCCAGGTCGTATTGCTCATGCCGAGGATGGCATTGACGATGGCCGCGCCGAGCAGTCCGAGTGGTACGATCTTCTTGATATTGCAGTGGTCGGCAATAAAGCCGTTTGCGCATTTGCCGATGGCGATGGCGACGAGCATGCCCGCGCCCATCATGCCGAGTTCCGTCGGCGTGAAGCCATCCTGGAGCATCGGCTTCTTGGCGACGCCGAGCGTCATGCGCATGACGTAATACATGCCATAGCCGAGGATCATGGCCGTGACAGCCTGAACACGTGCTGTATGATACATCTTCTTGACCACAGCCTTGTCTTGGATGCGAGGCTTATCCGGTCCAGTCAGGAACCATTTCAGCATTTTCTCCACCTTACCTTTCCTACGAAAAAGCAACTTTGATTATTCCTTTTCTCCAGACTCTCCGGAAAAGACTGGATTTTTTGTGATTTATCAGTATAATAATAGATATGAAGGTCGAGTCCTCCAAGAGACAACCAACAAATCATCATCAACTGATCTTTCTGGAATTCATTATACCGAAATGTTGGCATGAAATTCTCTGATTTCTTGGCCAGCATTGTGCGAAAACTTATAATTTTTGTTTTTAATTCGCATTTATCCGTATTCTGGCGCAGAAAGGTCGAAATCTATGTCTATCCTACCATTTGGCAGCCCGAAACAATCGCGATTCGAGATGGGCAGACGGCCCCACCTGGAATCCATTGAGAATCTCAACGGCGCAACATCGTTCGGCACGCTCAAATCGCATCATGAAATCGCCGAGATTCTCTTCATCGAGAAAGGGCACTGCCGCATGCACCTCAAGGAGGGCAGCCTGCAGCTGCACACCGATGACCTCATCCTGGTCAACAGCGATACGCTCCACGATTTCAAGACGAGCAGTTCCTTCACGGCCTTTACCATACACATCGGTGCACTCCACCTCTGCGGACTGGCGCCCGGGCATCTCACGAAGAGCGAGGCACCGCTCGTCCTGCCACTCGGCAAAGACGGGCGTTACATCTTCCTGCGCGAATTGCTCAAGGAAGTGAAGCTCTTAGCAGCACTCAAGGGAGAGGACGATGAACGCTGCGAGATTGGCGCTGCGCTCGCACAAGCTCTCGTCATCTCCGTCACGGCACTGGCCGAAGAAGATGCAGGCAACGAAGAGAATCCCTCTTTCACGATGGGAACGCGCATCAAGGAGTACATCGATGCGCACTACCTCGAGGACCTCAAGCTCGCTGACATAGCCGAGGCCTTGCACATCAACCTCTACTACCTTTCCCACACATTCAAAGACCTCACGGGCTCCTCGCCGATGCAGTACATCATCCGCCGGCGCATCGAGGAAGCACAGACCCTCCTGCTGACGACCAACATGACGATCACAGACATCGCCATGCAGTGCGGCTACAACAATTCCAACTATTTCCAATCCGTCTTCAGCAACATCGTCGGCATGCCACCCGGCAAGTATCGCAAGGCATGGGCACAATAGAGGCGCAATAGAAAGAGACGTCCGCAAGATTTCATGCGGACGTCTTTTTTATATGCTATACTATAACAAATAAATATTATCGATAAAGATTGGAGTATAACATGCCTGCTGAACATAAATTGCACATCGGCTGCCACCTCTCCTCGTCCAAGGGATTCCTGGCCATGGGTCATGAGGCGGTCAAGCTCGATGCTAACACATTCGCCTTTTTCACACGCAATCCGCGTGGCGGCCGCGCGAAGGAGCTCGACCTCGCGGATGTCGAGGCCTTTCTGCACTACAAAGACGAGCACGATATCAGCATGCTTGTCGCGCATGCGCCCTACACGATGAACGCCTGTGCGGCCAAGGAGAACCTGCGCCGCTTTGCCCACGAGGCGATGGCCGACGACCTGCAGCGGCTCGAGCACCTGCCCGGCAACCTCTACAACTTCCACCCCGGCAGCCATGTCGGCCAGGGTGCCGAGCAGGGCATCGCTCTGATTGCCGAGCAGCTCAACGCGGTGCTGCGGCCAGAGCAGCAGACGACAGTCCTCTTGGAGACGATGGCGGGCAAGGGCACGGAGGTCGGCCGCACATTCGAGGAACTCCGCGCCATCATCGACCGCGTCGAACTCGGCGCAAAGCTCGGCGTCTGCCTCGACACCTGCCACGTCTGGGACGGTGGCTATGACATCCGCGAGCACCTCGACGAGGTGCTGATGGAGTTCGACCGCGTCATCGGCCTTTCGCGCCTCAAGGCCATCCATCTCAATGACAGCCAGAACGCGCGCGGCAGCCACAAGGACCGCCACGCCCGCATCGGCGAGGGCGAGATTGGCCTTGAAGCGCTCGTGCGCGTCATCCGCCACCCGGCCCTCAGGGACCTGCCCTTCATCCTCGAGACGCCGAACGACGCCGCTGGTTACGCGCGCGAAATCGCCATGCTGCGTGAAGCTGCGGCAAAATGAATCCAGCAAAAAGCCCTGACCATTCTTGGTCAGGGCTTTCCTATCGTTCCAATTGGCCTCTATCCTGTATCATACCTGTATCATGTATCATGGATGGAAGCGGAAGGTGTAGCGCCCGTGCGTGTTGACGGGCTCGTCGTAGTCGTTGCGCGCGGGGCTGTACGTGAAGTTCACGATGGCCGCGAGCGCTGCGGCGTCCATCTCCGGATAGCCGGAAGACACCTCGATCTGCGGGCTCTCGATGCCACCAGATGCGTTGATGATGTAGTTGACTGTGACGCTGCCGACGGCATTCGCGGCCTGCAGCGAAGCAGGGTATGCAGGCTGCGAGGTGCTGAGCTGCTCAGCGCGCACCTTGACGTGCCTGACATGAGCGGGGTCGCGGGCCGGGCCGCCCTGCGGCTTGTCCGAGCCGCCTTCCTTGCCGCCCGGAGCACCATTTGTGCCCTTCGCATCACTGGCGTTCGCCTTCGCATCGGCCGAAGGATTCTTGGCCGGCTTGTCCTTGTCCTGCTTCTCCTGCTTCTCCGCCTTCATCTCCGTCTCGACCTCTGGGACCTTGATGCTCTCGTCGATGACGATGGGATCTGGCGCTGCGGCTTCTGGCTCAGGAGCAGCTGCCTGTGCCTCTGCCTCTGCGCTGTCGTCAGACGGCTGCTCGTCCTCCGTCACGTTGTCGTAGATCTCGACGTCGACGGGATGGCTCTCGGTGGAGACGGCCTGGAAGAGGCCCGTCGCGGCCACGAGCATCAAGATGACGAGGTGGACGCCAAAGGAGATGCCCCAGCTGGCCGCGTTCTCTTTATCTTCTCGAAGCATCCGCCGCCTCACTTTCCGCCGGCATCGGCTGCGAGCCCGAAGCGGCTGATGCCGGCACTGCGGAAGTGATCGAGCAGGTCGACGACCTTGCCGTAGTCGATACCCTCATCGGCGCGCACGACGATCGCGAAATGATTGTTCGTGCGGTTCTCCTGCTGTGCCTGCTTGATGAGGGCCTTCTCCTCGATGGGCTGGTCCTCTAGATACAGCGTGCCGTCCTTCTTGAGCGTGACGAGGTAGGTCACGTTCATCTGCGTCTGAGCACTGGCAGCCTTCGGCATGTTGACGTCGACCGTCTTGAGGTTGACCATGTAGAGCGTGCTGATCATGAAAAAGACGAGCAGGAAGAACATGATGTCGATCATCGGGATGATCATGACTTCCGGCTTTGTAAAGCTCCTTCTGTCGCGAAGTCTCATCAGGCCGCCTCCTCTTTGCTTTCATCGTCAGCCGTCTCGACCATCGAGAAGCACTGCTCCATGTCCGTGACGATGTTCTCGATGCGCTGCGAGAAGTACGCGTGGACGGCCAGCGAGACGATGGCGACGCAGAGGCCCATGGCCGTCGCAATAAGGGCCTCGCCGACGCCGCCCGTGATGGCCGTGGCCTGGCCCGACTCCAGATTGAAGACGGAGAACGAGGTGATCATGCCGCTGATCGTGCCGAGCAGGCCGAGCAGCGGAGCCATCGTGACGATGACGCTGAGGTAGTAGAGGCGCTTGCGCAGCTTGGCGAGCGCGATGCCCGACTGGACTTCCATGTAGGTCGCGGGATTCTTGCGGGCTTCCGGCTTCTTCGTGATGACGGCAAACAGGATGTCGGCAAGAGCGCCGCGCGCATCGTCCGCGAGCTTTTCCGCCTGCTGGCGCTTGCCATTGGCCAGGGCCAGGTAGAAGTCGCGCGCAAAGGCGCGCCCCGAGTCCATGCGGCGGAAGTAGAGGGCGCGCTCGATGCCGATCGAGAGCACGAAGAGCGAGCAGAGCAGCAGCACGTACATGACAATGCCGCCCTTCTGGAAAAACGTGATTCCTGTCGTCAAAAGTTCCATGATGATCTCCTTTTATTCTGATTCTCTTTCACTATTGCCAGAGCCAAGCCAGTCCACGAGGTCCTGGATGGCCATTTCTTTCGCGATGAGCCCGTGCGCATTCCAGATGATGGAATTGACGTCGAGCATGTGCCCATCCTGGACGGCCGGCAGGGTCTGCCAGAGCGGGTCTTCGCGCAATTCTTCATAGCGCTTGGCGGCCGCCTCTTTGCTGCCGGCGCTATTCGCGCCGTAGCCGCTCGAGATGACGAGGTAGTCGGCCTGCAGGTCCGGCAGGGACTCCATCGAGATGGCGAGGTTGTTCTTCGTCTTGTCGAGCGCGACGACCATCGGGTCCGGCCTGAGGTTCAAGAGCTCGTACATGAAGCGGTTCGTCGCATTGGCTGAATACGGGTAGAGGCGGATCTCCTTCTGCATGACGCGCAGGAATGCCACCGTAGCATCGCCGATATTGCCCTTGATGGCCATGCGCGCCTGCTTGACGCGACCGTAATAAGCGTGCAGCCGCGCCTCACCCTTCTGCGGCTGCCCGACGGCCCGCGCAGCGGCGAGTGCCGTGACTTCTTCTTTCTGCAGGTCGAGCGCGACGACCGGAGCGATCTTCGAGAGGGCATTGTAGGCGTTCTTGTCGTAGCTGTCGCGCATGAGGATGAGGTCAGGCTTGGCCTGCTGCACGGCCTCGAGGTTGATGGTCTTCGTCTCCGCATTGATGGGGATGTTGGCGATGCCCTTGTCCTTCATCAGCGGGTAGAGGTACGAGGATTTCGTCAGGTGCGCCGCCGCGATTGGGATGTCGAGCGAGACAGCCGTATCCTCGAGGCCGATGACGGCAATGCGCTGCGGGTGCTCGGGCAGGATGGTCTTGCCGTACTCGTGGGCGATGACGAGATGCCCCTCTTCTTCGGCAAACATCTTGTCCGCAGCCTTTTTCGTCTTCTCGAAGCGGGCCGCAAGCTCTGCGTCGATGGTCTCCGGCGTATCGGCGCGCACCACGGTGGGGTCAAAGAGCGCCGTGCTCTTGCTGCCAGAAGCAGCGTGACTGCCGCAGCCGCCAAGAGCGAGGCTCATCACGGTGAGCACGACGAGAAGCCCCCAGGTCAAGAGACGGTTACGCATAGGACTTCTCCTCTTTCGTCAAGTCACGCACGTACGGGATGCAGTGCGGCCGGTCGGTGCGCGGGTCGCGCAGGAGCTCGGCGTCGATGCCGAAGACGTCGGCGAGCATCTCCTTGGTGAAGACCTCGTCCGGCGTGCCCTCATAGAGCAGCATGCCGTGCTTCATCGCGAGCAGGTAGTCGGCAAAGCGCGCGGCCTCGTTGATCTCATGGATGACCATGACAATCGTCTTGCCGTAGGCCGTATTGAGATGGCGCACGAGCGTCAGCACATCCATCTGATGCGCGACGTCGAGGAAGCTCGTCGGCTCGTCGAGAAACAGGATCTCCGTGTCCTGCGCGATGGCCATCGCAATCCAGGCGCGCTGGCGCTGTCCGCCTGAGAGCGCCTCGATGGGACGGTCGGCAAACGCCGTCATGTCCGTCTCCTGCAGCGCCCAGTCGACCATGCGCCGGTCCTCCTGCGTCGTGCGCGCGAAGAAGCGCGCGCGATGCGGCGCGCGCCCGTAGTTGACGAGCTCCCGCACGGTGAGCCCCGCCGGGGCCTGCGGATTCTGTGGCAGGATGGCGAGTTTCTTGGTGAGCTGACGGCTGTCCTCCGCGAAGATGGACCGGCCGTCCAAGAGCACCTCGCCGCCGAGGGGCGGCTGGATGCGGCAGAGCGTCTTTAGGAGTGTCGATTTGCCGCAGCCATTGGCGCCTATAAGCGCCGTCACCTTGTGTGCTGGCACGGTCAGATTCATGTCCTCGATGATGACATTCTTGTCGTAGCCGGCCTTCAGATGCCTGGCTGTGAGTTCCATGGATTCCTTCCTTTCAAAACAGTAACGTGGATCAACCCTTGCTGCGCAAGAGGATGTAGAGGAAATACGGCGCGCCGATCAGCGAGACGACGAGGCCGACGAGCATCTCATCCGGCGCGATGATGACGCGCGCCGTGTAGTCCGCTGCCACGAGCAGGATGCCGCCTAAGAGCGCCGTCACCGGCAGATAGCGGCAGTGCGCCACGCCGACGAGGCGCCGGGCGATGTGCGGGCAGATGAGGCCCACGAAGCCGATGCTGCCGCCGACGGCAACGCAGGATGAGGCGAGCACGACGGCCGCCATCAAGAGGACGAAGCGCGTGCGGTTCACGCGCAGGCCGAGCCCGAGCGCCGTCTCCTCGCGCAGGGCCAAAAGATCGAGCGTCTCGTGGTTTGCGAGCAAGAAGAGCAGGCCGGCGAGCACGATGAAAAAGAGGATGTCGACATGCGTCCAGCTGTTGCCGAAGATGCTGCCGATGAGCCAGGTGTTGACCTGCTGGAAGCGCGTCGGATCGAGGCTGACGAGCAGCAGGATCTGCAGCGCGTGCAGGCCCGCTGTGACGGCGATGCCGTTGAGGACCAGATTATAGGTGCTCGTCATGCGGCCGCGCCGGTGCGAGAGGAAAAAGACGAGAGCTGCCGCTAGAGCTCCGCCGACAACGGCCGCGAGCGGCTGCTGCCAGATGCCGAGGCCCGTCGCCGAAGAGCTGCCGTAGATCAGCAGCATGACCGCGAGCGCCGCGCCGGCATTGACGCCTAAGAGGCTCGGGCTCGCGAGCTCATTCTTGGAGATGGTCTGGAAGACCGCGCCGGAGACGGCGAGGCCCATGCCGATGAGCACGGCCAGGATGGACCGCACCATGCGGAAGTCAAAGACTGTCAGCCGCTCCTCCGGCGTGCCGCCGAAGAAGAGGATGGCGAGCAGATGCTCCTTCGTGAAGTAGTGGAAACCCGCCTGCAGGTGCAGGAAGAAGAGGCCGAGAAGCAGTGCCGCGAGTATGACAAATGTAGCGATGTAGTGCCTGTTTTTCATCAGCCCCGCACCTCCTTCCGGTTGGCCAGATAGAGGAAGAACGGCACGCCGACGAGCGCCGTCACGGCACCGAGCGGGATCTCAAAGGGCGGCGCGACCGTTCTCGCGACCATGTCCGCGACCAGCACGAGCAGCGCGCCCAAGAGGGCCGAGAACGGCACGACGAGGCGGTAGTCGATGCCGACGATGCGCCGCGTGATGTGCGGCACGACGAGGCCGACAAAGCCGACAGGCCCCGCCACAGCCACAGCCGACCCCGCGAGAATCAGGACGGCAAGTCCCGCCCGCAGGCGGATGCGCGAGAGACTGCCGCCGAGGCCGATGGCCATGTCCTCACCGAAGGAGAGCAGTGTCACCGAGCGCGAGACGGACACGGCGAGGATGAGCCCCAGGATGGTCCAGGGCACGACGCCGAGGATTGCCGTCATACGGATACCGCTGATGCCGCCGGCCGTCCAGTAGCTGAGCTCCTGCGCGACGTCGAAGAAGACGACGAGCACCTGCGTGACCGCTAAGAATACAGCGCTGACCGCTGTGCCGGCCAGCGCGATGTAGACGGGTGTCAGGCCATGCTTGAGCGAGGCCAGCACGAGGATGAAGGCCGTCGCGAGCGCCGCGCCGAAGAAGGCGCTGACGATCGTCACCTGCAGCGAAGCCGCCGGCAAGAAGATCATCGCGAGCGCCAGGCCGAAGCTCGCCCCAGCATTGATGCCGAGGATGGACGGGCTGGCCAGCGGATTGTTCGTCACACCCTGCATGAGGGCGCCGGCCACGGCAAAGCTCATGCCGCAGACGAGCGCCGCCAAGAGGCGCGGCAGGCGCAGCGTCCAGACGACGAGGTCCGACGGCTCCTGACTGCCCGCAGACTGCAGGGCATGCAGCACGCCAGAGAGCGGGATGGCGCGCATGCCGACGGTCAGCGAAAAGAGCGCGAGCGCGCCGAGCACGGCAATCAGTACGACAGCCAGCAAGGCCACCCGTTTTGTGGATACCATTCTATCGCTCCCCTCGTCAGAAGTCCGCCGTCAGGGAGAGCAGGAAGGTGCGCGACTTGCCGAGGAAGACGCCGTTGTTCTGCAGGGCGCGCCAGTAGTTGCGGTTCGTGACGTTGTAGACGTCGCCGCGCAGCGTGAGCGGCACGCCGCCCGCCTTGAACTTATAGCGCGCGCCGAGGTCCCAGGTCGCCCACGGCGAGACGCGGAAGCTATTGGCCTCGTTGGTGTAGGCCGAGCTGTTGTAGGTCAGATTCGTCGTCAGCGTCAGGCCCGGCACGGAGGCGATGTCCTGCTCGAGGCCCATGACGGCGTTCCAGCGCGAGGTCGCCGCGACGCGGTTGCCATCGTAGAGGCCACCCGCCGTATTGCGGTACGTCGCATCGAGGAACATCAGTCCGCCCATGAGGCGCGTGCCCTTATGCGGCTCGCCGACGACATTCCACTCGATGCCGCGATGGCGCACTTCACCGCTCGGCGCATAACGGTTCGTCGCCGTGTCTTCGATGAGCGTCGGGGACTTGATAGCAAAGGCCGAGAGCGTCGTCGCCCACTTGCCGAAGTCGTACTTCGCGCCGACCTCGTACTGCTTTGTCTTGAACGGTGCGAAGGCTTCGCCGTAGTTCGAGGCATCCGTATCCGTGACGAGGGAATCGCCGGCATCGAGGCCCTGCATGTAGTTGGCGTAGAGCGAGATGTTCTTCTGGGGCTTGTAGACGACGGCGAAGGCCGGCGTGAAGACCGACTCGTCATAATGCGTCTTGGCTGCGCCCGTCTTCGTGTCGTAAGTGTCCACCTTGACGCGCTGCTCGCGGCCGCCGAGCACGAACTGCCATTTCTCATTCGGCGTCGTGATATTATCCGTCAGCGCGATGCCCGTGAACGTGTTCTCGTCGTTCTTCGGTTCCGACCAGCCGTAGGGGTTCTCCGGCACCTGGAAGTCGATATCCCAGAGATTCGTCTTGAGGCCGGACTTGACCGTGCGATTGTTCATGTAGCGCGTGTAGTGGATGCGATTCGCCCCCACCGTGAGCTCGTGCTTGAGGTCACCCGTGAAGAACTTGCCGCGCACGCCGACCTCTCCCGAGTCGGCCTTGTTGACCTGATTGTTGTAGGAGTACTTCATCGTCGCATTGCCGAGGCGGTCCGAGAGCGAGAAGTTGTTATAGAAATATTCCATCCTCGTGTTGCGCAGGCCGTACGAGAAGTAACCCGTCCAATCCTTGCTGAAATCGTACTCGCCGTGCAGCATGCCGTACTGCTCGTGGACGGAGCGGTAGCCGCCATCAGCGCCGAACTTCGTGCCGCGCGGCACTTTGAACATGCTCGTCATCGTCGCAAGCGCCTTGCTGCCGATCGTCAGCTGGTACTGCTGGTCCGAGACCTTGTTGTAGACATAGCCGTAATCGAAGCCGAGGCGGTAGCGGTCGCCCTTGTAGTCCGCACCGATCGTGATGGAATCCGTGCGCACGTGCTCGTCGAACGACGT
>RCMY010005472.1_pt1 | contig 10780 bp, 12 predicted proteins | sample 2041341 | NCBI WGS metagenome assembly RCMY01 (sample SAMN09708234, study PRJNA481090) | Marine sediment metagenome, whole genome shotgun sequencing project.
TGGTGGTGTATCTCCTTCGGTTGGGCTGCTGTCTCGCAACAACAATTCAACCAGATACGCCGCCAACCTTCAAACCGCCTAAACACCAGTTTAGTCATAACTCTGCCGCAACTTTCGGCACCCGAAACCCCATCGCGATCCACGCCCCTAACAGCTTCCTGAAAAACCGAAAACTCTGGGTTTTTGCATTGGGTACATCGTCGGGCAGTACCACACCGGCAGGCACGTCCGCCGCCATCGTGCGCATCTCAACAGGCGGGCGCACATCTTCGGGCCAAAGCCCCGCGTAAATGCTTAACCAATGCCCATGGGCAAACTCCAAAAACATCGGCGTATTGCAACAACGCGCCACGATCCGTCTGGTCTTGGCCTCCGGCGAAATACGAATCTCTTTCAGTTGATCCATACCACTCACAATGCGGACGCGATCCTTACGGTACATCACGTAGGGCACCGCGCCATATTCCGTCAAAATCTGCGGCGCACCGTCACGCTTCTGAATGGTCTCAGCCACAGTGCGGCACGACACGCAACAACACTCGACACTCGCGATTGGTGCCCCTTTGATTTCAAGACAAGCCTGCCCACAGGCACATTTCAACTGCATCACTCACCCAACTTCTCTAACCATACGTTTGCCATACGCAAAGAATACGCATGGAAGACGCAAAAAAGACACCTACTTTTGAGGCCAATCAGGTTTCACATTGAACACGCTTTGAAATTCGTATCACCATAAACGATCATAGGTTTTAGGAGTTCCCATATGCTGCGTTTTACCACCCTCGCCATTCTATTCCCGCTCACCGCCTTCGCCCAAGAGGGCCTCGACGAGAACGGCGATCCGATCCCGCTCACGACATATACCGTGACAGGTGATGCTTTGGTCGGTGCAGCAAGCGAGGATGATCTGTTCCAGTGGGAGCGCTTTAACGAAGTTATCCCACTGAAATATCACAGTGAAATCGTGACATACCAACCCATTGACGGGCAATATGGCATTGACGGCACCGTGGCCCCCGCCAGCGACGACCGCACAACTTGGGTGCTGATGCTCGACACGACAGGCGACACCGAACAGTCCGAACTTGAGCGGACCATGATCCACGAATTCGCGCACCTGCTGACACTGCGGCTTGATCAATTGCCCGCAGGCTCGGAAGAAGGCATCTGCGATACCTACTACATCAGCGACGGATGCATGTACGCCGAAAGTTACCTCGCCGTCTTCGGCGACATTTTCTGGGACGGCGAAAACGGCGAAGAAGAAGGCACCGCAGAAGAGCGGTTCAGGCCCGAAGACTACGTTACCGAATACGCTGCGACCAATTCAGTTGAGGACATCGCGGAGTCTTTTGCAGAGTTTATCGTGAACCCTGACAAGTGGCAGGGCGAAACAATCGCGGACCAAAAAGTACAATTCTTTGAAGAATACCAAGAGCTTGTCACATTGCGCGATGAGGTCCGCGCAGGCTTAAACTGACCTTGAACCTCTATCTGGGCAGCGGAAGGGACCCGTTTTTGTACGGAGCCCAATCCGTAATTTCAGGGTAATACATCGCCCGCCATTTGCGCACGCGCGGGTTCATCACGCGCCGCCATAGGGTCGGCGACAGCGCAGCCAGTGTCATCACCGGATAGCCATAAGGCAGTTGCGGCGCGTCTGCCGCGCTATGGTTTTGCAGTAATGGAAACCGTCTATCTGGCTTGTAGTGATGATCGGAATGGCGCTGCAAATTAATCAATAACCAGTTTGACGCGCGGTAGGCTGTGTTCCACGAATGGCGCGGCATGACATGCTCGTATTTACCGTCACCAAGGTGTTTTCGGGTCAACCCGTAGTGCTCGATGTAATTCACCAACTCCAACTGAAAAATCGCGCTAGTGGCCTGAACTATAAACAGAAATAACCCCCACCAGCCGCCAATTACAAACGCTAAAATCAGCATAACGGCCTGTAAACCCCAGTATTTCCAAAACGGATTGGACAGGTCGGACCATCGCAGGTTTTTGCGCGCCAGCATCGCCTTTTCCGCCTTAAACGACGACACATAGCTTTCGCGCAAAACACGCGGCAAGAACCGCCAAAACCCTTCGTTATACCGCGCCGATACTGGGTCACGCGGCGTACCGACATAGCGGTGATGCACTAGCATATGCTCGGATCTGAAATGTGAATACAGCACCATCGACAACAAAATGTCGCCCAGATGGCGTTCCAGCTTTGGTTTTTGATGCATCAATTCGTGGCTATAATTGATGCCGATTGTGCCACTGATAACGCCAAGGCCAATGAACAAAATGTATTGCTCCCAACCGTTTAGGTGATCTGCGCGAGTCACATAGTAGATCATTCCAAAAATAACAACAAACTGCACCGGCGCCCAAATCATGGTGATGACGCGGTACCAAAACAACTGATCATCGGTGGTATTGGTGTCCGCATTCGCCTCGTTGAGTCCCGCAAAATAGTCGATTGCGGAAAACAAATACCATGCTGTGATGGGTAAAAGCAGCACCATCCAGCCACCATAGGCTGCGCTGATCACAGCCAGTGGGATCAACAAAAGCGAGAGCCAGAACGGCAATGCGGATGAGAGTTTTGCGATTTTTGTGCTGGGAATCAGAGACATGATTTTACCTACCAATGAATTGCGGCAACCCTATGAAATACGGATGAAAATCTCAATCGTGGCGTAGCGTCACGGCCACCTGATCGTATACTTTACGCATCGCGGTCGGCAGGCTTTTGGCATCAAATTTTGCGTCATCCACAAAGTACCCGCGCGCTGGCTGTGCATGATCGTTGATCGTAACTATTTGAATTGTCAGCTCTAAGTGGAAGTGCGTGAAGGTGTGGCGTGCCAAGTCATTCAAGGTAATCCAGGGCGCATCCAAAGGCGGATCAGCTTGCGGATCATCGCTCCAATCTGTTGTCGGAAACCCGAGCATACCGCCGAGTAACCCCTTATCGGGCCGTGTTTCCAGCAACCAAGCCCCATCCGAGCGCCGCGCGACATAGGCCACCCCGTAGCGCGTTGGCACCTTTTTCTTAGGGGTTTTCTTGGGCAATTCCGCCGCCGTGCCAGCCGCCCGTGCAGCACAGGGACCCCGCCAAGGACATATCCCGCAGGCCGGATTGCGCGGCGTGCAGATTGTCGCGCCAAGGTCCATCACCGCTTGCGCGTAGTCGCCTGCACGCAGGTCAGGGGTTAGCGCCGCAGCATACGCAGTTAACGCAGGTTTACTTGCAGGCAAGGGATCATGCACATCGTAAAGCCGCGCCATAACACGCTCCACATTGCCGTCGACAACAACAGACGCCTGATCAAACGCAATCGAGGACACTGCCGCCGCCGTATATGGCCCGATCCCCGGCAGCTTGAGTAACGCATCATTTGTGCGCGGGAATTCCCCGCCATGATCAGCCACAATCGCACGGGCACATTTCAACAGATTGCGCGCGCGGGCGTAGTAGCCTAAGCCCGCCCACGCAGCCATCACATCGGCGTCGTCCGCAGCGGCCAAGTCCGCGACAGTCGGCCAGAGCCCCATGAATTTATCATGGTAGGCACGCACCGCAGCCACGGTTGTTTGCTGCAACATGACTTCTGATAGCCACACGGCATAGGGGTCGGGCAATTGCCCCGTTTTGCGCGCAGCAGGACCAACACGCCACGGCATTTCGCGGGCATGTACGTCGTACCATTCTAAAATTGCTATCGGTAGATCACGCAATGTTTATTCATCCTGTTACCTAGTTTCGCTGGTATGAGAGCCGTAAACCATTAGATTAGCGCTTAGATATGAAACAGCCACGTCACACCAGCACCACACGCGGATTTTCCCGTGCAGCGTCATTGATGCAGACCCGCATCAGAACGGCTTCCGAGAGCCGCGGCTTTGCCGTGACCCGTCTGTTGACCCACTGGTCAGAGATTGTGGGTGAAGCGACGGCGAACATCGCTACCCCCGTGAAGGTGGGTTACGGCAGGGGCGGTCTGGGGGCGACATTGACCGTGCTGACCACCGGCGCACAGGCCCCGATGTTAGAGATGCAAAAAGAACAAATCCGCGAGAAAGTGAACGCCTGCTATGGCTATAAGGCCATTGCGGCAGTGCGGATCACGCAAACTGCGCCTGTGGCTTTCCATGAAGGACGGGCCAATTTCAGTGTGGCTCCCGTGCGCCCCAAACAACCCGATCCAGAGATCCAAGCGGTCTCTGATGATCTATCCCGTGATGTGAAAAGTGATGCTTTGCGTGCGGCCTTGGCGGCCTTGGGCGCAAACGTGCTTTCTAAAAATAAATCCTGAAGAGACGAAGGAAATTCTAATGCAACGTAGAAACATGATTCTTGGCGGCGTGGCCGTTGTTGGCCTTGGCGGCTATGCTCTGACGCGCAGACCAACAGGCGCATCGTTTGAGCCCCTGATGGCCGCAAACGCACAAGAGGCGACTGGCGAGATTTCCGAGATCACAGACATGGTCATGGGTGCGGCTGACGCACCTGTCGAGATTGTGGAGTATGCGTCCTTCACTTGCCCGCATTGTGCGACGTTCCACCTTGAGACATTCAAGAAACTCAAGGCGGACTATATCGACACGGGCAAAGTTCGCTTTATCTACCGCGAAGTGTATTTCGACCGCTTTGGCCTCTGGGCCTCTATGATCGCACGTTGTGGCGGCGAAATGCGGTTCTACGGCCTGACGGAACTAATCTTTGAAAAGCAGCGGGACTGGACAGCAAGTGGCGATCCAGCGACCATCATCGAAGACCTGCGCAAACTGGCGAAAACAGCGGGCCTGACTGATGAGATGTTGGACGAATGCATGAACGACGCCGACCAAGCGCAGAGCCTTGTTGCATGGTATGAGGCCAACGCAAAGCGGGACGATATTAGCTCGACACCTTCGTTCCTGATCGACGGCGAGAAATATGCCAACATGGCGTATTCCGAGTTTCAAAAGATCATCGACGAAAAGATCGGCAGCTAATGCAGCCTCTTAGCGGTCTGAAAGTCATTGAGTTGGCGCGTATTTTGGCTGGCCCTTGGGCTGGCCAAACACTCGCTGATATGGGGGCCGAGGTCATTAAAGTCGAGGCACCTACAGGCGACGATACCCGCCAATGGGGTCCGCCGTTTATTGAGCGAAAAGACGACCGTTCCGCCGCGTATTTCCATAGCTGCAATCGTGGTAAAAAATCCGTGGTTATTGATTTCCGCACCCCTGAAGGTCAAGCAAAATTGCGCAAGTTGATTGCCGATGCGGACATTTTGATCGAGAATTTCAAGGTTGGTGGCTTGGCAAAATACGGGCTGGATTACGCAAGCCTCGCCGCGCTGAATCCCCGTCTGATTTACTGCTCGATCACGGGGTTTGGACAGACAGGGCCTTATGCGCATCGCGCGGGGTACGACTACATCATCCAAGGTATGTCCGGGCTGATGTCGGTCACGGGCGAACCTGACGGGCAGCCCCAAAAGGTGGGCGTCGCGGTCACGGATCTGTTCAGCGGGCTCTACGCTAGCACCGCAATTTTAGCGGCTGTTCAGCAACGGCATACCACTGGCAAAGGGCAGCATATCGACATTGCTCTTTTTGACGTGGCGACGGCTGTTATGGCTAATCAAGGCATGAATTATCTGGCTACTGGCACCGCACCAAGGCGGCTAGGTAATGCACATCCAAACATCGTGCCTTATGCGGTTTTTGAGTGCGCCGACGGTCATATTATCATTGCGTCGGGCAATGACGGGCAGTTTGGCAAGTTGTGTGATTTGCTAGGTCTGGATGTCGCAGAACGCTATGCGTCCAATGCGGAACGGCTTGAAAATCGCGACGAATTGACCGCGCTTTTGTCCGCGAAAACTGTCACTTGGACCAAGGTCGATCTGCTTGCGGCCTGTGAAAAACACGGTGTTCCGGCAGGGCCAATCAACGATATGGCAGAGGTCTTTGCCGACCCGCAGATCGTCGCACGTGGCATGCAGGTTGAATTGGATGGCGTGCCGTCCGTGCGTCTGCCTGTGCTGTTCTCGGACGCGGATATTACGCCGCAAAATACTTCGCCGAAACTTGGAGAGCATCAGGATTTGCTTGACTGAAAGCCGATCTTGGCAAGTGCGGCATAAAGCGGTTGCGCGTCAGCAAAGGCCAGCCGCACAGGGAACGTCAGCACCTTTGCGCGGAAACTATCGGGCAGTCGCACCGCGTCTTTTTCGGTGGTCACCAATTGCGCGCGGCGTAGTTTCGCCTCGGCTTCCAGGCGGACCATGAGTGCGGCGTTTAGCGGCTGGTGGTCACCCAAGGCTTCACCATGAATAACCTTTGCGCCTGCCGCACGGAGTGAGGCAAAAAATTTGCTTGGATTGCCGATGCCCGCAAATGCCAGCACGGGCATATCCTGCCAGATCATCCCCGTTTTAAGCGGCATCAAATGTCCGCGCATCGTCGCTTGCGGCACGTCGCCTGCGCCAATCGCGAGCACCAGATCAGCGCGTGCTAGCCCCACATCAACAGGTTCGCGCAGCGGCCCCGCCGGCATAACGCGCCCATTACCAAACCCACGGGCGGCGTCAACGACCACGATGTTCAGGTCTTTGGCAACCGTCGGGTTTTGAAATCCGTCATCCAGTATGATCGCCTGTGCGCCCGCCTCCACCGCTGCACGTACGCCTGCCGCGCGATCTTTTGCGACCCATGTGGGGTGAAAACCCGCAAGCAGCAGCGGCTCGTCGCCTGTCTCGCTCGCCTTATGCACGCTATCTTTCACCCGAACGGGGCCCGCTAATGAGCCGCCATAACCGCGACTGACGAAATGTACCGTTACATCCATATCAGCCAAAATCTGCGCAACAGCAATCGCGGTAGGCGTCTTGCCCGTGCCGCCTGCGTTGATATTTCCGATACAGATCACGGGAACGGGCGCGCGGTAGGGCGTGCCTTGGGTCAGCCGCCGCGCGGTAGCGGCCGCATAGATCGCAGCCAAGGGCGCAAGTAGGCGCGCCAATACGCCGGGCTTGTCGGGGGTCGTGAACCAGAAATCAGGCGCGCGCATCAGGTATTCACCTGATCAAGATATGTGTAAATTAATGTCACAAGATCATTGGTGGCATCCGCGCCGCGCGATGTCACGTCCCATGCGGCATGTGCCAGTTGTGCGGCGTAATCGGCCGCAAGAAGTGTCTCAACGGCGCGGCCCAAATCGACAGGCGCTGTGATCATGTGCAGCGCATTGGCTTTCTTCAACCGCGCCAAGTGAACCTGATATTTTGCGATTTTGCCGCCAACAAGAACCGCAGACCCAACTGTGGCAGGTGCAAACGGGTCAGGAATTATGCCGTCCGTCAGGCTGCCACCCAGATAGGTGATCGGCGACAAGCGGCACCATAGGCCAAGCCCGTCATCAGTATCTGCCACATATATCTGCGTGGCTTCTTTTGGCGGGTCGTCGGCCGACCGACAGGCAACGGTGAACCCCGCTTCGCGCAATATATCGGCCATTTGCGCACCCTCTGACATTACGCGCGGGACCAGCACCAATAGCGTACGGTGGGCGCGCCGTTCGGCAAGGCGGTGCGCTTCGGCGATATGTGTCAGCTCGTCCATCGGCACATCAGCGGCCAACCAAATTGGTCGGGTGTGCAAGGTCGCAACAAGGTTTGCGCGCTCCGCCTCGTTATGGGGTGGAGGCGTGACCCCGTCCTCTAGCATCCCAATGCTACGTGTTGTGCCCGGATTTGCACCCAGTTTGATAAGGCGCTGAGCCGTCGCCTGATTGACCGTCAGAATGTCAGCAAAACCAGCAAGTGCTGCGCGCGGCCTGCGGGGCATACGCGGGGCTTTGGGTGCGTCAAAATCGGCGCTATCGGCCTCAATAAAAATCGCAGGAATTTTCGCCCAAGCGATCTCTAAAAGTGGTGCAGCTTCAACAGTGCCCCCAACCCAAAGCACGATCTGGGGTCGCCAGTGTTCTAGAAATGCGCGGGTGCTGCGTTTTGTGTTGGGGCTCACCTGAACATCGATGTCATTGGTGTCGGGCAAGGTCGCGATGATTGTCACAACCTCGCCGTCTTCGGTCAACCTGCGCGCCAATGTGCGTACCGCCGGCATTTGCGTGGCGTTTGCACAATGCGCCCAAACCACCGTGCCTTTGGGGCGTGCGGGCGTGTCAGGGCCAACCAAACCGCGCTCGGTCGGGCTCACTACGGCTTGAAGTGCGGCGAAAAGCGGCAAACGCACCATGGCGGGGTTTAGGTGCCGAGTTCTTCTGTCGAGGAAGCTGCTGCTTCCTCGTCGCGCAGGCGGTGGATGTGCGCAATGAAATAACGCATATGTGCGTTATCCACGGTGCGTTGGGCGGCACCTTTCCATGCATTATAGGCGCTGTCGTAATCGGGAAACATACCGACGATGTCGATGTCGTTCACATCCTTAAAGGCGTTTTTGGATGGATCAATCAGTTCGCCACCAAAGACGAGGTGCAGTCGTTGTGTCATGTGAAACCCTTTTCAAAAGTGTCTGTCGTTCCGTGTGTTCTATGCGTTTGCGCACCTGCGCTCAAGCGAGTTGCGCCAAAAGCGAGCCGTGGATGCCGCCGCCGCCGATGAGACCGTTGAGCTGCGGATGGGGATTGTTGAACTGGATCGGCGCACCGGTTTGCGTCGTAGCCATGCCGCCTGCCTCCGATAAGATCAAAGTGCCCGCCGCGACGTCCCATTCCCATGTCGGGCGCAGAGAGATCATCGCGTCAAACCGCCCTTGGGCTACAAGGCACAAGCGGTAGGCCAGCGACGAGCGAAACGCGATTTTGCTTTCGGGAAACCGTCCGTCCCTCCAGTATTTTTTGTCGCGGCTGGCCTTGTTGGTCAGGATTTTTGCTTGTGAAAGTTGTGTGTTTTTCAATGCGCGGATCGGGGTGCCGTTCAAATATGCACCTTGGCCCAACGCCGCCGTGAACATCAAATCGCGCATTGGTAAATAGACTGCCGCCGCCGTGACATGGCCGCTACGCACAACGGCCAGCGAATGTGACCAATCTTTTGCGCCCGCAATAAACGCCCGCGTGCCGTCGATCGGGTCGATGACAAATTGTGCCTCGGTGTCAAGACGCGCGGCGGTGTCTTCGGTTTCCTCGGACAGCCAGCCATAATCGGGCCGCGCTGATGTTAGCGTGTCTTGCAACATCACATTGACTGCCAAATCAGCCGCCGTCACTGGCCCTGCATTATCGTCTTTTTCCCAGATTTTGGGGCTTTGTCCAAAGTAGCCAGATGCGATTTCACCTGACCGTTTTGCGGCCTCTGTCAGCAGCGCAAGATCAGTCGCCGGCAAGGGTCAGCCCCTCAACCAAAAGCGACGGCACAACGTGGTTCAAATGCATTCGGGCGTCATTTGCGGGGGTGATCCGCATCAGCATGTCGCGCAGGTTGCCCGCCACAGTGCATTCGTTGATTGCATGTGTAATTTCGCCGTTCTCGATCCAGAAACCGGATGCACCGCGCGAATAATCGCCCGTGTTCGGGTTGATGGTCGATCCGATCATTGAGGTCACAAGCAACCCCGTTCCCATCTGCGCAATCAATTCGGCGCGGGTGTGATCGCCTTGGGTCAACGCAATATTACTTAGGCTCGGGGAGGGAGGGGCAGAGGTGCCGCGCGCGGCGTTGGCGGTGCTTTCCATCCCCAGTTTACGGGCGTTTGCCAGATCAAGCGTCCAGCCTGTTAGCACACCATCCTCGACAATGGCGCGGCGGGCGGTGGGCAGCCCTTCGGCGTCAAACATGCGCGAAGACGAGGTGCGCAAACGGTGCGGGTCCTCGATTATCGACAGACCCTTCGGCAAAATCTGTTCGCCCAGCGCGTCGCGCAACCAGCTAGAGCCGCGTGCAATCGCAGCACCGTTTGTTGCCTGTAACAAATGACCAATCAGCGCACTTGCAATACGTTCATCAAACAAAACGGGGTATGATCCTGTCTTGGGTTTACGCGCGCCCGTGCGTTCAACCGCACGCTGGGCGGCAATGCGGCCAATCTCGGCGGGGTCACGTAATTCGTTTTGGAAAATGCGGCTGTCGTAATCGTAATCACGCTCCATTGCAGTACCCGTGCCACTAATCGCGACGCAAGACAGACCACGACTGGTCCGCGCATAACCTGCGGAAAACCCATTGCTGGCGGACATATGGATGCGGCTACTGCTGTAGCCAGCAGAGGCGGATTGCACCTGCGAAATGCCCTTGTTCTCCAGTGCTGCGGCTTCAGCGTGGGCAGCTTGATCTTGCAGTTCGGCGGGATCGGGTTCTGCGCTAGGGTCGAACAACTCCAAACCGCTATTGTCGGTCATCGCAGCAAGTTGCGCAGTATCGGCAAGCCCCACATAGGGATCATCGGGCGCCTCGCGGGCCATCGCCATAGCGCGGTCAACCATCTGCGCCAATGTATCAGGCTTGGTATCAGACGAGGACACGCAAGCCTGCTTTTGCCCGATAAGCACACGCAAACCAACGTCCACCCCTTCGGAGCGTTCGGCGTGTTCAAGCGCACCAGCGCGCACATCAATAGAAACAGACGTGCCATCAACGGCGATGGCATCCGCCTGATCCGCACCCGCGCGGCGGGCCAGATCAAGCAATTGTTGGGTAAGATCGGAAAGAGGCGTGGTCATAAGATATCCTTTGTTCCTCTCTCAGGTAGTCGCCCGCGCGGTCCACTGCAAGTCTTGGACCACGCAGGTTAAGGCTTACTGAATACGCTGACCATTTGCGATCACATG
>RCMY010005474.1_pt1 | contig 10778 bp, 7 predicted proteins | sample 2041341 | NCBI WGS metagenome assembly RCMY01 (sample SAMN09708234, study PRJNA481090) | Marine sediment metagenome, whole genome shotgun sequencing project.
CGCCGGACCCTGCCCGGTTGGGATGGTGTCGTCCTCGATGATCGCGTCCCCTCCCTCGCCGTGGATGGCGAGGGTCGAGGACTGGACCCAGACCTTGGGCGGCTGGGCGACGGCCTCGCATGCGCGGCCCACGAGCACGACCGGGTCGACTCGGGACGAGATCAGCTCCGCCAGGTTCGCCTTCGTCGCACGACAGTCCACACGCTTCCCGGAGAGGTGAACCACGGCGTCGGCCCCGTCCAACTCGGCAAACCAGTCCCCCATGGTGGCGCCGTCCCAGTGGACGTGACGGACGCCACGGTCGTCCGTCCGCCGACGGCCGCGGGTGAGCACCACGACCTCGTCGCCCCGCTCGCGGAGTCGGCCCGCAAGGTTGGAGCCGAGGAAGCCACTGCCACCGGGGATGACGACCTTCATCTTCCTTCTCCATTGTCTGAGCGATCGCTCAGATTGTAGCGGATGGTCCGCGAGGGGCACCCTCCCCCGATGAGCTCCCACCCGTCCGTCGTCGATCGTCCCCCGTTCTGGGTCATCGTGGCGATCACGACGTCGGGGATCATGACGAACACCATGATCAGCGCGGGCCTCCCCGACATCCTCGACGGCGTGGGCGCCAGCCGGGACATGGCCGGCCTGCTGGTCGCGGCCGGCTCGCTGCCCGGCATCGTGCTGGCCACGGTCATCGGGTTGTGGGCGGACAAGTTCGGCCGCCGAGAGATCCTCGTCCCCGCCATGATCGTGTTCTCGCTGGTCGGGGCGATGGGAGCGCTGGCGCAGAACCTGCCCCAACTGATCATCGTGCGTCTGATCCAGGGCTCCGCATCGGCCGGGCTGATCAACCTCGGGGCGGTGCTCATCGCCGACCACTGGAAGGGCGAGGACCGGGGGCGCCTCCTGGGCATCAACGCCGGGATCCTGACGATCTGCCTCGCGCTCTTCCCGACGATCGGCGGCGGCCTGGTCGACCTGTTCGGCTGGCGGGCGCCGTTCCTGGCCTACCTCGTCGCACTCGGCCCGGCCCTGATCGCCTGGCGGCGCCTGCCCAAGGGCATCCGAAGCGAGGTGTCGATCCCCGACCAACTCCGCAAGACCATCCCGTACGTCCGCCGGCCCCAGACCGTCGCGATCCTCGCGGCGACCGCAAGTCTCTTCGTCCTCATCTTCGGGATGCTGCTGACGATCCTCCCACTGCACGCCGACGAGGTGTTCGGCCTGGGACCGACCTGGCGCGGTGTCGTGCTGGGACTGCCGGCCATCGGATCGACGACCGCAGCCTTCACGATCCAGCGCGTGCGCAATCGCGTCGGGGTCCGCAACGTGGCGATCGCGATCGGGGTGCTGTTCACCGGCGCACTTGTCGTCATCGGGACGGCCACCTCACTGATCGTGCTGGCCGTCGGCGCGATCCTCTTCGGCTTGGGCGAGGGCGCCGCCTTCCCAACCTTCCAGGACCGGCTCGCCGGATCCGTCCCGGAGGACGTCCGGGGGACGCTGATGGCCACCCAGGTGTCGGCCGCCCGCACGGGCCAGGTCGTCGGACCGGCGCTGGTGTCCGGGCTGGGGACCCAGATGGCGACCCGGGGAATCTTCCTCTTTGGTGCCGCCTTCGCCGCACTGGTCCTGGGACCGCTGGCCCTCCGCGGCACCCGCCCCGTAGTGTCCGATGCTGTCACCGAGACCGGAAGCTGACCAACGTGTCCGACGAACTGCTGTCCATCCCCGCCGCCGGCCGCACGCACGACGAGGTGCTCGCCGACGTCGAGGCCGCCCGGCACGACGATGCCGACTGGCAGGGCGGGCGGACGTTCTCCCTCGTCTACTACGCCGGCCCCGAGCACACGGCGTTCCTGAAGAAGGCCCACAACGCCCTGTTCAGTGAGAACGGGCTCAACCCCCTGGCGTTCCAGAGCCTGCGCCGGTTCGAGGCCGAGGTCGTCCGCATGACGGCCACGATGCTCAACGGTGACGCCGACGTCGCCGGCACCATGACCTCGGGCGGCTCCGAGTCGATCATGATGGCCGTGAAGACGTACCGGACCTGGGCTCGCGCAACGGGGCGCGGTGGTGGCGTCCCGAACATCGTGGCGTCCGTGACGGTGCACCCGGCGTTCGACAAGGCCTGCAACTACTTCGACGTGGAACTGCGCAAGGCCCCGACCGTCGCGTCCGGCGAGGTCGACGTCGAGGCCCTCAAGGCACTGGCGGACGAGAACACGATCGCCGCGGTCGTCTCCGCCCCGAACTATCCCAACGGCGTCATCGACGACGTCACGGCGGTCGGGGCGTGGGCGGCGTCGAGGGAGATCGGCTGCCACGTCGACGGCTGCCTCGGCGGCTTCATCCTCCCGTGGGTCGAGGCCCTGGGCCACGACATCCGTCCGTTCGACTTCCGCGTCGAGGGCGTCACGTCGATGTCCGCCGACGTGCACAAGTACGGCTTCGCCGCCAAGGGCGCCTCGGTCATCCTCTACAAGGACGCCGACCTTCGCCGGCACCAGTTCTTCGCCGCCACCGGCTGGCCCGGCGGCATCTACGTGTCCCCCACCGCTGCAGGCACGCGCCCCGGCGGCTCGATCGCCGCGGCCTGGGCCGCGATGCAGGCCATGGGGCGCGACGGCTACCTGGAGATCGCTCGCAAGTCGATGGCAGCGGCCGAACGTTTCCGCGCCGACATCAACGCGGTGGAGGGCCTGGCGATCGTCGGCGAGCCCAAGGCCACCGTCCACTCGTGGGAGTCGACCAGCGACGACCTCGACGTCTACGCCGTGGCTGACGCCCTCGAGGCGAAGGGCTGGCACCTGAACCGCCAGATCCGGCCGTCGTCCGTGCACGCGATCGTCGGTCCTCGCCACCTCGACCTCGTCGACGACTTCCGGGACGACCTCACCGCAGCGGCAGACGAGGTGCGGGGCGACCCGTCCAAGTCGACCCAGGGACAGGCCGCCATGTACGGCCTGATGGCCGCGGTCCCCGAAGGCGACGAGGCAGAGACGGAAGCCTTCGTCAAGCAGATCCTCGACGGTCTCTACATCGTCTGAAGGCACAACTCATGCAGACCCTCCCGTACGGAACCTGGCCGTCACCGCTGTCGGCAGCAGACCTTGCGTCGGGGGCGATCTCCCTCGACGACCTGGCCGTCGACGGTGACGACCTGCTGTGGACCGAAGGCCGGCCGGACAACGAGGGGCGATCCACGTTGGTCCGCTGGTCACCGGGCAAGGGCGCGGTGGACATCTCGCCGCCGGACTTCAACGTCCGCAACGGCGTCCACGAGTACGGCGGCGCCGCCTTCACCGCTCGGGGCGGCGTGGCCATCGCCAGCAACTTCGCGGACCAGCGACTGCACCGCCTCGATGGCGACGGGGCAACGCCGGTGACCGAGGAACCCCAGCGCCCCAAGGCCGACCGGTTCGCCGACGCGAGGATCTCCGCGGACGGCCGTTGGCTGGTCACCGCGCACGAGCGCCATCACGAGGACCGCGAGTCGACCAACGACATCGCCGCAGTCGACCTGTCGACCGGCGAACTGCGCACGCTGGTGTCGGGTCGTGACTTCGTGATGTGCCCCCGCCTGAGCCCCGACGACGGGCAACTCGCCTGGCTGGCCTGGGACCACCCCAACATGCCCTGGGACGCCGCCGAACTGTGGGTCGCCGACTTCGCTGACGGCGAGATCTCCAACGCCGAGCACCTCGGCGGCGGGCGCGACGACGCCGCCAACTCGCCGACCTGGACCCCGGACGGCGACCTGGTTGCCTCCTTCGACGCCAGCGGCTTCTGGGAGGTCCATCACCAGCAGGACGGGACGTGGGCCAAGGTCTCGTCCTTTGGCGCCGATGCCGGCGGCCCGGCCTGGAACTTCGGGCAGCAGGAGTTGGCCGTCCTGCCGGACGGACGCATCGGGGCGATCGTCACGCGCGACGGCACCTGCACCCTGCAGGTCATGGCTTCGTCCGACGGCTCTGTGGTCGGCGTGGACCTCGGGTCCGTGCAGCTCTCCCACCTGCAGACGTACCGAGACGGGTTCGCGCTGCTGGGTCGCCGACCGAACGGCGACGGCGAGGTCATCATCGTCGACTCGGACCTGGCGACCATCTCCTGTGCCCGGACCGTCACGGCAGGCCTGGCCGATGGCGATGTTCCAGCGGCCACGCACGTCGTTGTCGACCTCCCGGGCGACGAGGTGACCCATGCCTTCTTCTTCGCCCCGACCAATGGCGAGGTGGTCGGGCCCGAGGGCGAAGCCCCGCCCCTGATCGTTTTCACCCACGGCGGCCCGACCGGGCACGTCCCGCCGGTCGCCGGTCCGGGGATCACCTACTGGACCAGCCGCGGCTTCGCCGTGGCCAACGTCAACTACCGCGGCTCGACCGGACACGGGCGTGCGTATCGCGAGCGCCTCCGTGGCCAATGGGGCGTCTTGGACGTCGAGGACGTCATCGCCGTCGCTCGCCACCTTGCCGACGAGGGCCTGGTCGACGGGGCGCGCATGGCGATCCGTGGCGGGTCGGCCGGAGGCTTCACCACGCTGGCCGCGTTGACGGCCGCCGATCATCCCTTCGCCGCAGGCACGTCGTTCTTCGGGGTCGCCGACCTCAAGGCGCTGGCGGACCACACCCACAAGTTCGAGTCGAGGTATCTCGACCAGGTCGTGGGCCCCTTGCCGCAGGCACAGCAGACCTACGTCGACCGCTCCCCCATCACCCACGTGGACCGCCTGTCGTGTCCCGTGTTCGTGCTGCAGGGGCTCGACGACAAGGTCGTGCTGCCCGCGCAGGCAGAGGCGATCGTCGAGGCCGCGAAGGAACGGGGCCTGCCCCACGCCTACATCGCCTTCGAGGGCGAGGGCCACGGTTTCCGCAAGGCCCAGAACATCATCACGTGGCTCGAGTCCGAGCTCTCCTTCTACGGCCAGGTGTTCGGCTTCGAACCGGCCGGAGACATCACCGCGTTGGAGCTGCGCACCAGCTGACGCTCAGCCCAGGAGCCGGGCGACGGCCAAGCCGGCGTAGTTGCCGACGGCCAGGCCGACGACGCCTGTCGTCATGCCGGAGACCACAATGTCTCGGTTGCCAAGGACGCCGGCAATCGGGCCCACGAACGGCGGGCCGAAGATCGCCGCCGTCGAGGTGATGATCGCCGTGTCCCGGTCGATGCCGAACAGCTTGCACAGCCCGTAGTGGATGACCGTCGCGACGACGAGCGCCACCGCGATGAAGGGCAGCACGGTCGTGAGTGAGTCCGCCAACTCGCGCAGGCTCGCGACCGCCCCGATCGCGACCGCGAACGCGAGGAACAGGTACTGGCCGACCTCGTAGGTCCCCGGCAACGTGCGGACCCGGGTGATCAGCGAGCCCAGGACACCGATCGTCGTGATCGCCAGGATCGCCGCAGTGCCGAAGGCATCGGAGTCCAGGATCTTCTCCGTGTCCGTCAACAGCATGACGCCGACGAAGGCGATGCCGACGGCCAGCAGCACGCCGCCGATCGCTGCGCCGACCGCGGTGCCGGCCTGCGCGGCTGAGGGCAGCCCGGCGAACTCGTCGTGGTGCGGTGTCGGGACGACAGACGGCGAGTGACCGGCCGTCTCCATCCGGATGTCCGGCGCGGGTTCCGCGTCGTCGGGGCGACGGAAGGGCTTGAGCACCTTGGCCAGGAACTTTGGCAGGAAGGTCATCAAGGCCAGGAGGTAGAGCGACGAGATGACGACGTCGGCCGCGTTCAGCGCAACGAAGACCGAGGAGTCGACATCAAGGGCCTGCTGGATGGCGGCCATGTTGGCCGTGCCGCCGGTGTAGACACCGACGGTCATGCCTGCGAGGTCGGCAGGGTCGGCCGCGATGTCGCCGGCCAACAGGTTCGCCGAGATCGGGGCGACCACGACGATGGTGGCCACGATCAGCCCGAACGAGATCATCGTCGGGCGAGCGAGCTTGACCCAGCCCTTGAGGTCCGCCCCGAACAGCAACAACGGGATCGCCAGCAGGACCGTGACGGCCTGCATCGTCGAGGCCATCTCGCCGGTCGGGCCGTCGAGGTCGATGATGCCGACGTTCCCGATGACGATGCCGACGATGTAGCAGACGACGATCGGGCTCAGCCCTTTGACCAGCGGCGTGTTGCGGAACCGGACGACGAGCGCCGGGAACAGCAGGATGAACAAGGCCAGCACGATCCCCACGGGTCCTCCCTCGACGCGCCCGTGTCCAGCACCCTACGTTCCGTGGAAGGCAGACCTTGGGAGTACGGACATGCGACGTGGCGCGAAGCTCGGGGCGGCCCTCGCCGGGACCCTGTTCCTCGTCGGTGGCGGCGTCGTCTGGTACCTCGGCCCCATCGCCCCGATCGCGACGGGCTATGCCGCCAAGACCGTGTGCTCCGGTGCGATCGTTGCCGGGCGCCCCGTTGCGGACGTCGAAGGCGACCTCCCACCCAATCCGCTCGTGCCCTTCCTGCGGACCCAGGTGCAGGAGGACCGCGTGACCACGACGCTGCTTGGCGCTTGGGGCTCAACCGCCTGGGCCACCAACCACGGCTGCACGCTGGCGGACACCTTCCCGCAGCCGGCGGAACGCTGGGAGCCGGCCGGACCCGAGCTGTCCCGGGCGTGGCCCCTGGGCGACCTCGTCGAGTCGGCCGATCTCTCGCCCGGCGTGCTCGAAGCCGTGCAAGCGGCCTTCGTCGAGGACGACCCCGAAGGGTTGCTGAAGAACACCCGGGCGGTCGTGGTCGTCCAAGGTGGGCAGGTGGTCGCAGAGCAGTACGCCGAAGGCTTTGACGCCGACACCCGGCTGCTGGGCTGGTCGATGAGCAAGTCGATCGCCAACGCCATGGTCGGTCGGCTGGCCGGACGCGGACTGGTCGAGTTGGACCGTCCCCTGCCCTGGATCCCACCGGACTGGGCCGCCGATGCCCGCGCCACCATCACGATGCGGCACCTGCTCCAGATGCGTTCGGGGTTGGCCTTCGAGGAGGTCTACGACCCCGGCACCGACGCCACCCAGATGCTCTTCACACCGCAGGACACTGGTCAGTTCGCGGCTCGCAAGCCCTTGACTCACGAGGTCGGGAGCTTCTGGCACTACTCCAGCGGGACGTCCAACATCGTCTGCGACGTCCTGCACGAGGTCTCGACGTTGGGGCCGCAGATGGCGCAGGACCTGGTGTTCGGCCCGCTGGGCATGCGGTCCGCGGTCCTGGAGGCCGATGCCGCCGGGGACCTGGTCTGCTCGTCGTTCACCTATGCCACCGCCCGGGACTGGGCCAAGTTCGGCCAGTGGTTCCTGCAGGACGGCCTCTGGGACGGTCAGCGACTCCTGCCGGAGGACTGGGTCGAGTTCAGCACCACGCCCGTCGACGGGACGGACAACGAACCGGAGAACCCGTACGGGGCGCACTGGTGGCTGAACGCCGACGCCGACGGGAACCGGCGCATGCCGTCGGTCCCGGCAGACGCGTACTGGGCCAGCGGCAACGAGGGCCAACACGTCGTGGTCATTCCGTCGCAGGAGCTGGTCGTCGTGCGGTTGGGCCTGAGCCAGGACTTCAGCGGAATCGACTGGGGACTCGAAGCGCTGCTTGCCGGGATCATCGGCGCCTGATCAGCCCTTGCCGCACGCCGGGGCGAGGGTCGAGTAGGGGTTCACGGGGGAGCCGTTGACGTACCGGCCGACGTGCGCGTGGGGCGGCGTGTTGTAGGCGTTGCCGGTCTTGCCGACCCAGCCCAGGACCTGCCCGGCCTGGACGCGGTCGCCCTTCTTCAGGCCCGGGGCAAGCCGCTGCATGTGGGCCCAGTACCAGTACTCGTTGTCGCTGATCCAGTAGCTGATCGTGATGCCGCCGAGGTCTCCGCGGTTGGAGCCCGGCACGTAGTTGTTGCTGTGGTCGACGGTCTTGATCGTCCCGTCGGCGATGGCGACCATCGGCGTGCCCTCGTCGGCGAAGAGGTCGTTGCCCTTGTGCGTGCGACCGCCGGAGCGCGGGTAGCCCCAGTCGTTGGAGAACCACACGGGGTCGATCGGGCAGAGCACGCCGTCGACGGCTGCCAGACGTTCCCGGCGCACGGCCTCCTCTGCCTTCGCCACGCGGCGCTTGGCTGCCTCGAGCTGACCGGCCAGCACGTTGGCCTCGGAGGAGGCGCGGTTGACGACGCTCACCTGAGACCGTTCCTCGGTCGCGACGCGGTCGCGCAGCGCCGTGGTCTGGACCTTGAGGTCGGTGACGAACTCGAAGGTGTCGAGGGCGACCTGCTTCTCGTCCTCGGCCCTGAGCCGTTCGCGATCCGCTTCCTCCTGCAGACCCACCCGGTCCGTCCGCAGATCGGCGATCCGATCGACGATCCCGTCCTGGTGGTCGATCACGGCACCCAAGGTGTAGAGGCTGTTGATCAGATCGTTCGGTGAACTCGCGTGGGCGACCATGGTGAGGACCATCTGGCCGCGCCCCGCCGCCCCGTACTTGTAGGTGACGACGACCTGGTTCTCGAAGTTCCTCTGCTCCTCGGAGAGGTCGACCTCGGCCTCCTGCAACAGGCGGGTTGCGATCTCGAGGTTGGCGGTTGCGGCGTCGCGGCGCTGCTCGGCGGCAACCAGCGCGTTCTCTGCCAGGGCAAGCTGGCCCTCGACCTGCGCCAGTTCGCGTCGAGCAATCTCCAGGCGGGCGCGGACGTCCAGCAGTTCATTGCGTTCGACCGTGGTGTCCGCCAGCGCCCCGTCCAGCAGGGCCTCGATGCGAGCCTGCTCGGCCTTCGCGTCGCGCAACTCCTGCTGCGAGGAGGACTGCGCGAGGGCCGACGGCGCGTGCGGCACCTCACCGAGCACCGCCGTTGTCGCCAACGTCAGTGCGGTGAGCCAGGCAGCTCGTCGTCGCATCCTCGCGACCTCCGTTCAGTGCGCGTCGTCCATCCCGCGCAACGGAATGACGATACCGGCGACCGCTCCACCGGATGGGGAGGCGGTCACGCTCAGACGGCCGCCCTCGGCCTCCACCAGGGAGCGAGCCAGCGGCAGGCCACGACCACCGGAGCGGTCGAGCCTCTCTGTCACGTCGAGGGCCTCGGACGAGAAGCCCGGACCCTCGTCCTCAACGTCGACCCGTACGGCCCGAACATCAGCGCCCTCGCCCACAGCGCGCACCCGGACGACGACCTCGCCTCGCCCATGGACCAACGCATTGTCCAACAGCACCTGCACGGCCTGGCCGATGGCGGCGCCTCGCAGGAAGACCAGCGGCGTGGGCTGTCGGTCGAGTCGGACGTTCCGTCCGGTCTCCGCGGCCATCGCCTGCCACACCGGCAGACGTTCCTCGACGACGTCGCCGAGGTCCACGGCCGCCCCGACGACGTCGGTCCGCGTGAGTTCCTCGAGTTCGTCGATCGTGGCCTGCAGGCGATCGGCCTCGGCCTGGGCGGCGGCGATGGTCGCCCCGTCGACGCCTTGGGCCTCCAAGGTGTCCAGCTGCAGGCGCAACGCGGTCAGCGGTGTTCGCAACTGATGACTGGCGTCCGCGGCAAAGGTCGCGGAACGAGACAGCGCCCGACCCAACCTGGCGCTGGTCGCGTCCAGCGCGTCCGCGATCCGATCCGCCTCGTCCAGCCCGGAACGTGGGGCGTTGGTGGTCAACTCCCCGTCGCCGAGCGCGGCCGCGGTCCTGGCCAGTTCCTCCAGAGGCTGGGACAGGCGGCGCGCCAACCAGCCGGCCCCAGCCGCTCCCAGCGCCAGGACGCCGGCGGCCAGGACGCCCAGTCCCAGCCACACACGGCGGATCTCGGCGACGAGGGCCGTCGGCTCACGGTCGGACTGCAGGACCAACGGTGTCCCGCAGGCCCGGCTGTCCAGCGGGATCGCCGCGGCAAGGCGTCCTTGCCGATAGGACGCGCCGGGCGCGCCGTCGAAGGCCGCGTCCGCTTCCGGGCCGACCACGACCTCGCTGCGACCGTCGCGTGCGACGACCACGGCGCCCCGGTCTGCCAGCAGGGCCACCGCCGTGTCCATGGTCGCGCGGTCGGCCAGGAAGTTCAGGCGGAACTGCACCTCGGCGCAGGTGCGTGCGTCGTCAAGAAAGCCGGCGACCTGCTGGGTCTCCGCTTCGAGGGTGTCGAGGTGCTGCGTCACCAACTGCCCGCGCGTCAGCAGGGCCAACGGGACAGCGAAGGCCAGCAGCGCGAGCGCCAGGACGAGGATCGTCGAGAGGACCAGGCGTTGTCGCATCGTCAGCCCTCGAACCGGAAGCCGATGCCACGCACGGTCACCAAGAGCGAGGCGTGCTCGCCAAGCTTTCGGCGAAGACCCGAGACGTGCATGTCCAGTGTCCGTGACGTGCCGACCCAGTCGGTGTCCCAGACCTCGCGCACCAGGTCCTCGCGGGTCACGACCGTCCCGGCACGGCGGACGAGTACGACCAGCAGGTCGAACTCCGTCGGCGTGAGGTCGACCTCGTCGTCTCCGAGGATGGCGCGACGGGCGGCGCGGTCGATCCGGACCGGACCGGCCTCCACCTCGTCGGGTTCGTCGGTCGTGCCCGTGCGTCGCAGCAGGGCGCGCAACCTGGCCGTCAACTCCGCCAGGCGGAAGGGCTTGGCCACGTAGTCGTCCGCCCCAGCATCGAGGCCCACGACGAGATCCATCTCTCCCGCCCTCGCCGTGAGCATGAGGATCGGCAAGTCGGGGCGGCCGTCGCGGCGCAGGCGACGGCAGACCTCCAGCCCGTCCATGTCCGGCAACCCGAGGTCCAGGATCACGGCGTCCACGCGAGCGGCCTCTGCGAGTGCAGCCCGTCCT
>RCMY010005475.1_pt1 | contig 10777 bp, 6 predicted proteins | sample 2041341 | NCBI WGS metagenome assembly RCMY01 (sample SAMN09708234, study PRJNA481090) | Marine sediment metagenome, whole genome shotgun sequencing project.
GATTCGGCCAAGCACGTCATCGATCGCCTGATGTACCTCGATCTTCAAAATAATAAGGAAATACAGTTGATTATTAATAGTCCCGGTGGATATGTTACTTCCGGATTTGCTATATACGATACCATAAAACAGATCAAGAGTCCCGTTTCTACCGTGTGCTCAGGTCTAGCCGCCTCAATGGGATCCATTCTTTTGTCCGTAGGCGAAAAAGGCCGACGTTTTATACAGCCTCATGCCCGCGTTATGATCCATCAACCTAGTGGTGGTGCTCGTGGACAAGCTTCGAATATCGAGATCCAGGCGAAGGAAATCATCAAGACCAAAGAGCTGGGTGCCAAAATACTTGCGGATAATTGTGGACAATCTTTCGAAAAGGTCATGAAGGATTTTGACCGCGATTATTGGATGGGAGCCGAAGAGTCGGTAGAATACGGTATTGTCGATGGGGTCTTGGAATAGAAGTCCATTTCCTAGCCCTTTTTGCAACCTGTTAGACCCATGGGTTGTACATTTGAGGGCGCCCGTACGTGCCCACAGGAATTAGGAACACCCACAAGACTGAAAAAGTCCTTCGCAATCATATGGCGAAGGACTTTTTGGATATATATGGGTTCCAAAGCGGGATGCTTCTTTATAAACGGATGATGGGTAGGGGTTGGATGCAGCTTGAAAATGGGGTGCCAAGTCCATCGGCACGAAAATACCTTCATAAAATGCTATTTATGTTGCAATTTAGGTGCCTGCACAAATCGAAAAATAATTCATTAATAGTACCACTTTTAATAACATTATTCCCTATTTTTAAGCGAAAGGAGGGAATTACATAACTTGAAAAATTCAAGTAGTTTTTAACCTTAATTTATACTAAGATTTTACTTACAATTACTTTTTTTTAAAAATGAGTCCAACTAAAAATATCTTTGCGATTTATGCCAGCCAAGACAAAGGTATGCTACAGAACCTTTTACTTCACTTACGACCCCTGGTAAGGGACTGCAATATAGCCATTTGGAGTGACGATGCCGTTGATTGTGGGCAGCCATGGAAACCACGAAATATATCACGATTGGAACATGCTGATGTATTCTTGTTTTTACTAAGCAATACCTTTATGTATTCTGAATTTATCAAGCAAGATGAATTTAAAACCGTCATAGACCGCTATAAAGAGGGCAAGGCTATCCTAATACCCATACTTCTCGATGATTGCCCATGGGACATTGAATTTACCTTCGAAGACTATTATTTTAATTTTCGGGAACTACTGGTCTTCCGTAAAGATGAAAAGTCAATAGGCGATTGGAACCCCACAGACAAAGCGTTTACGCAAGTCGCCTATTATGTTAGGGGCTTACTTACATCATCGACCGGGAAGAGTGCGCTAGAAGTACCTGTACATAAAGATGAGAAGAAGATACTGAATATAAAGAGAGAAGAGCAAATTGAGATTGATTTTTTCGAAGAAAAAGAAGTCAACAATAAAGCCGAGAGGAAGGGCCAATGGGAAAAAGAAGTTGAGGCAAAAAAAAGAGTTGTAGAAAATAATAAACTTAGCGAAGAGGCTGAAGCCAAAGAAGTCATTCGGAAGGAGAAAAGGCTGAGGCAGAAAGCTGAAATACAAAAAAGAATTGAAAAAGAGAAAAGCCTTAAAGAAAAAGCGAGAAATGATAAAAAAATTGAAGAAGAGGTCGAGACCAAAAGAGTAGTTCAAGAAGAAAGGCGGAGCAATGAAGAAGCAAAAGCCAAAATGGTAACAGAGGAGAAAAGACGGGGAGAAATAGCAGAAGCCCAAAGAGAAACGAAACGGGAAATAATATTGGGGGGAAAAGTTGCGGCACAGAAAAGAGTTACGAAAAAAAGTGGGCTTGCAAAATACAACTATCAATTTAAGATCGCAAAGGTGGTCGAAGCCAAACAAGTAGTTCAAGAAGAAAGGCGGAGCGATGAAGATGTAAAAGCCAAAATAGCTGGAAAGCAGGAATGGCGCGTAGGAAGAACAGAATCCCAAAGAGAGACGGAACGGGAAATAAGACTGCAGGAGATAGATGCGGCACAAAAAAGGATCACGGAAAAAAAAGGCCTTGCAGGATATAACTATCAATTTAAGATCCCAAAGGTGGTCGAGGCCAAACGAGTAGTTCAAGAAGAAAGGCGGGGCTATGAAGAAGTAAAAGCCAAAACGGCAGTAGCGAATAAAAGACGCGGTGAACTAGCAAAATCACTAAGGGACACAGAACGGGAAAAGAGACTAGGGGAAATAATTTCGGCGCTAAAAAGAGTTCTAAAACGAAATCGATCCTCGCTACAAAATTATCAAGTCAAAAACGCTGAAGCAATCAATCAATTCTTTCGAGAAGCGAAAGCCAAAGTCGCAGTGGAGGAGATAAGATTTTCAGAAATAGTTGCGATGCTTAAAAGAGCCCTAAAAAGAAATCGATTAGTAGTACATAATTATCAAGTCAAAAGCGCTACAGCAATCAATCAATTTTTTAAAGAAGCAAAAAAGAAAATAAGCGCAAACAAAAAAACAAGAGTTCGTCCTGAATTCTTGATCGCAGGCCTTGTTATTTTTGGAATATTGATTTATGTATTTACGGGAGATTCTGAAAAACAATCAACTACGGTACCGGAAGTAGAGGTGGCGGAAGTAGATTCCGATGCTGGTGCCAATACCAAAACTAATTCGGAGAATCAGGCAGGAGCTATTTTGAAACTAAGTATTGGAGATACTTATAATGACGGTATTATTTTTGCCGTTGACCGATCCAATAAAACGGGAAAAATCGCTTATATGGATGATAAAGGTCCAATGACATGGAATAACGCCATGAATATTCACGAGCGATTAGGGGAAGGATGGCGGTTGCCCACTTTAGATGAATTACGGCTTGTTTACAAAAATATTGGACAGGGAGCAGATAATAGGGGTGAATTTGCTGACGAATTGTATTGGAGCGCAACGCCATATGATGATTACCAAGCTCGGCTTTTAAGATTCAGTGATGGTAATGCCTCATATCATTACAACAGCGCAGGTACGTTTCGAAAATTTCGAGTCCGGGCTGTTCAAGATTTCAAGCGATAGCTAGGGGAATTTGAACGATTCTCGGTCATCCTTATTCCCATTTTCTTTATTTCAAAGTTCAGTTCCATGGAACGGCGGTTATAAGGAGCATTTTTTCAAAATAACGAAATCCTTCCCTGGAATGTCCCATTTCTGGTTTTTTTAGTAGTTCCGTTAACTTAGGTTTTACGGGACACTTATGGTAGTAGGATAACACGGGTCTCCACTGGATTGAAGCTCGAGCTTCTGAGGATGGATGCTTTAAAACAGCTCTGGATGCTCGATAACCTTCTTCGCCCTTTCCTTTAACTCGGTCAATTCTTGTTTATTTTTTTTTCCCAATAAGCTCATCATCATATTCATACGATGATTATTTGCAAAATGTTCTCTTTTCTCATCGAGAAAATTCCAGTAAAGCGCGTTGAACGGACAGGCATTTTCGCCCAGTTTTTTGGTATGGCTATAGTGGCACTCGCTGCAATAGTTACCCATTTTGTTAATGTAGTTGGCACTGCTGACATAGGGTTTGGTCGCGATTAGGCCCCCATCGGCAAACTGGCTCATGCCCCGAGTATTCGTGATTTCGACCCATTCTATAGCATCGATGTAGATGCCAAGATACCAGGCATCGATTTCATCAGGGTGTACTTGGGTCAGCAATGCATAATTACCGGTAATCATCAAGCGTTGAATGTGATGGGCGTAGGCTTCGTCCAAACTTTGGGTGATGGCATGTTTTAAGCAGTTCATCTTGGTATCGCCCGTCCAATAGAAATCAGGGAGTTTGTTCTGGTTGTCCAGCTCGTTGCAATGCCTATAATTGGGCATTAATGCCCAATACATTCCTCGCATGTATTCGCGCCATCCTAAAATTTGGCGTACAAAACCTTCGACCTGTGAAATGTGGATATTCTCCGGATGCTCGTAATAGTGATCAAGCACTTTGTCGATGACTTCTTTTGGCGAAATCAGTTTACTGTTCATCGCAAAGGACAAGCGGGAATGGAACAAGAATTTTTGTTCGCTATGCAACGCATCTTGATAATCGCCAAAATGGACTAACAAGTTTTTGCAAAAATAATTGAGTGCCGAAAGGGAGTCTGCCCTTGTCGTAGGCCAGCTGAAACTTTTCGCATCTATGTTCCCCATGGTTTCGATACCTGCGTTTTCAATTTCCCTTACCACGGCACTTACATCTTTTCGGAAACCTCGTTCATGTGGAATTTCAGGTTTGCCCTTCCATTTTTTTCGGTTGCTATGGTCGAAATTCCATTTGCCGCCGTCGGGCTGGTCGTTGATCATCATAATGTCATGCTTTTTGCGCATCGTGCGATAGAAACTTTCCATTAAGTATTGTTTCTTGTCTGAAAAGAAGTTCTTCAGTTCATAGCGGGTTGTGTAGAAATGTTCGGAATCGACCGCTTCCGTTTCAATGCTAAGACCTTTGCAGATGTCCTTTAATTGTTCGTCCAACCGATATTCATCCGGAAGTTGGTATTCAAAAAAGTCGGCACCAGTTTCATTCACATATTTTTGAATGATTTTTTCTAGATGCTGCGGATTGTGATTATCGCCAATTTTGAGATAGATGAAGTGGTGTCCCTTAACCGAAAGTTCCTCCTGAAAATTACGCATGGCCAAAAAGAAGCTGACTACTTTTTGAATATGGTGCTTCACATAATCCGTCTCTTGCCGCATCTCGGCCATGATGTAGGTGACCTCGTCGTCGGTTTCATCGAACCAAGAGTGTTTTTGGTTCAGTTGGTCACCGAGTATCAGTCTTAGTATTTTCATCTTGTAGTGTTAATAGTGGATTGTTGATAATTGCTCAGCTGACGGCCGTTTAGGTCTCGGCTGCATGCGATCTGACAGACCCCGCTTCGATTGACCGGACAAAATGGAATCCGTTCGAACTGGCCAAAGTATTTGGCTCGACCTTACAAAATCGATTCCACTCGACGCGACAAAATTTGCCGGGCCCGACTTGATACAATTGACGGCACTCGGGCCTATAGATTTAATTTATTTTTATTTCAGTATCTTATTTCTTAGTCATTGGTCATTGGTCATTGGTCATTGGTCACTGGTCATTGGTCATTGGTCGCTGTTTTTTCGTCCGCTGTCTTCCGTCTTCAAAAAAGCCGCTCCTGTAGCCAAAGATTCTGAAACTTTCCTTGCCCGTCATACCGTTCGGCCTGGCTTTGAATATTGAACTTTCTATCCCTCGGGTCGTTCCCTACACCGCTGTTGTACATCCAATTGCCCCAATTGCTGTGTACGTCATAATCAATTAGCAGGCTTTCGAAATAGGCCGCACCGATACGCCAGTCCTGTTGTAGTTCCTTGGCCCAAAAACTGGCCACGTTCTGACGCCCGCGGTTGCTCATCCAGCCTGTTTCTGCGATTTCTTTCATATTGGCGTTGACGAAAGCTTCTTTTGTATCGCCCGAAATCCATCTTTTTTTGGCTTGATCGGAAGTTGCCCAATCGTAGTCCTTATCCAAAATTCCACCAACTTGAAATATTTTGCTGCCGTGTTTTAGCGATACGTATTTGAAATAGTCTCGCCATATCAGTTCGAAGATGAGCCAATAGGTACTCTCATTTTTCCGCACTTCTTTTTCAAACCGTTTAACTTCCCAATAGAGGGTACGGGCGGAAATACTGCCATTGGCCAGCCATGCCGAGAGTTTCGAACTAAAATCTTTTCCGATAAGTCCGTTTCTGGTTTTTTTGTAGTCAGCTAGTTTTTCGGTTTCCCAAAAGTATTCTTGCAAGCGTTTCAAAGCTTGTTTTTCCCCTCCTTTAAAAGGAAAAGCGGTTCGGGAATCCATTTCGAAATCCGTCAACCCAAGTACTTTCAGGCTGGGAGTTTTGGTATTAGTATCTCTCAAATTATTTTCTGGCATCGATGATGGTATTTCGATTATGGACCTCACCTCGGAATATTTTTCACATTTTTTTCGGAATTGGGTAAAGATTTGTGGGATGTTTTCAAAACCGGCATAGGGAATATTTTCAGGATGAAACAAAAACTGGTCATAACTTTCCTCAATGTTTACCAGAGCGGGTATTTTGGTAATTACCGCATCAAGCACCTGATTTTCATCCCTCGTCCATTCTTTTTGCAGATAGATATTCTTGATTTCATGCTCTTTAACCAAATTGGGAAGCACATTTTCCGGTTTGTCGTGAAACACTAAGAGCGTAATATTCAATCTCAGAAGATTCGCCTTAAGCTCCGTCACACTTTCGAGGAGAAATTGTGCACGGTATTTTTCGGTTTTTTTGAATCCGAAATCACCGATAGTGTAGTGCCTAGGGTCAAAAAAGTACACCGCAATAACCGATTTGCCTTGACAGGCCTTTAAAAAGGAGCGATTGTCAGCCACTCTGAGATTATTACGAAACCAAATAAGATTGTTCATAAGAAAGATTCAAACTCAAAATTGTTTATGGATTTACGGATTTATGAGTTTCTTTAAAAGTAATTTTTTGCTATTGCTATTGCTATTGCTATTCAACCCTTACCCCTCCGGCAACGTTCACTACAATATTTCACCTCTTTCCAGCTTTTTTCCCACTTTTTTCGCCAAGTAAATGGCTTACCACAAGTGGTACAGATTTTAACGGGCAAATTGGGCTTCTTATGGGTCATGCTATATTTGTTCAATAAAAGTAAAAAAAACCTAAACAATAAATGAGCTTTTCGTGTTTAATTTAAGACTTAGAAAGACCTTTGGAACAAAACCGACAGCGGTACTAGTAATTTTGTTAAATTTAGAGCCAACTAAAGACAGCGAATTGTTTAAAGAGAACGAAGAATGACGCAAACCCCAAAAACTATCGCTATTATCGGTTCCGGATTGGTAGGCTCGCTTTTGTCGATCTATCTTAAAAAACTGGGCCACAGCGTCACGGTTTTCGACAGACGTGCCGATATCCGTAAAACGGAATTTTCGGGTCGCTCCATAAATCTGGCGATGAGCAATCGTGGATGGAACGCATTGAGGGAGGTCGGCATTGAGGAAGAAATTAAGATGATTGCTATTCCCCTTGATAAGAGGGCAATGCACGTTATCGATAAACCCGTTTATTTTCAGAAATATGGAAAAGATGGCGAAGCCATATGGTCGATTTCACGCGGCATTCTTAATCGCCGTATGATCGATATCGCCGAGACATCGGGTGTCGACTTTAGGTTCGAGGAAAAGGTATGGGACGTTAACCTGCCCGAAACCAAATTGTATACCGGGGAAACGGAGAAAGGGGAGTGGGCCGAATATGGTTTCGATATGATTTTTGGATGCGATGGTGCGTTTTCGCGCGTACGCCATAAGATGCAACGCCGCAGCCGATTCGATTATTCCCAAGACTTTATCGATGTCGGTTATAAAGAATTATCGATTCTGCCCAATGCGGATGGCTCGCACAAGTTGGACAAAAATTCTTTCCACATCTGGCCACGCGGTAATTTTATGTTTATCGCCATGCCCAATCTCGATGGTAGTTTTACGTGTACCTTGTTTATGCCCTTTGAGGGTGATGTTTCGTTTGAAAGTATTAAGACGAAGGCCGAAGCCAGGTCATTTTTTAAGACCTATTTCCCCACGGTGCAATACGACATCGATAACCTTGCGGAAGATTTCTTCAAGAACCCTACCAGTGCCATGGTCACCATGAAATGCTATCCATGGACGTATTGGGACAAGGTCGCCCTTGTTGGCGATTCTGCCCATGCCGTAGTACCATTTTATGGGCAGGGCATGAACGCCGGGTTTGAGGATATCTTTGTGCTGAATGAAATTATCGCCGAGTACGGAGATGATTGGGAAGGTATCTTTCAGAAATATCAGAAGGATAGAAAACCAAATGCCGATGCAATCGCAGAACTCAGTTATCGGAATTTTATGGAAATGAGCAGCAAAACGGCCGATCCTAAGTTTTTGCTGCAAAAGCAAATCGAGAAACGTTTTGCGGCCAAACATCCCGATCTATGGATTCCGGTCTACAGTCGAGTCACCTTTTCCGATAGGCCCTACGCTGAAGCTTTGGCGGAAGGCGATGCACAAGAAGAAATTATGCGGCAGGTGATGGCAATGCCGAATATCGAGAAGAACTGGGACAGCGATGAGGTCGAGGAGCGAATGTTGGCGTTACTAAAAGGATAGGCGGTTGCAGTACGCAGTTTATGCAGGCAGTATACAATACGCCTAATTTTGGACTCGGAAATTTGGATTAGAAACGAAGCCGCCATCCTGTAGTACAGGTTTCATGATTTGCACCAATTTGTCTCCTTTCACATCATTTTTCCTGTCTTAGTTCTTCCTCGATTCCCGCATTTCGCTCCTTCTCATGGGCATACCATCAATCAAGTCAAAAATCTCTTGCGATGAAACCTCGAAAGGTTTTTTCAATTTCACTCCACCATCCTTTCCGAGCAGCAACGTGCCTTTGAAATTGAAATCCAAACCACAATCATTATATATTCTTTTTGCTTTTAGTTTTGATGTGCTTCCATCGGAAGTGTAAACGGCATCCGGTGTTACCCGAAATAGAATCAAATCCCTTTCTTTCAAAGCTTGCCTATCGGAAATAAGTTTAGCTAGCTGCGATTGAAGAGCGTGGGTATCGGGACTGGCATCTACCAGAAGCACTATACGATTTTTCCATTGGAAATCGTCGAGGCTCTGGGCAGTTGAATTTCGTGGAATTGTCATGGAAAGCAGACTTAAGAATATAAATGGGAACTTCATAACATTTTTTAGTCCTTAATATACCAAAAAAAGCCATCCAATGTAAACGGATAGCTTTAAAATAGGTTTCAAAAAATCAGTAGGACGTATAGCTACAATTTGCCAAACATCTTATGCATTTTTTCCTGTTCCTCTTCTGCAAGTACAGGATCTACCAGTATCCTGCCACTATGCTCGTCCGTAATAATCTTTTTTCGAGATGCGATTTCTACCTGCACTTGGGGAGGAATAGTAAAGAAAGAACCGCCGGAGGCCCCCCTTTCGATCGGCACAACGGCAAGACCGTTCTTCACGTTGTTCCGTATACGGGTGTAGGCCTTTACCAGGCGCTCCTCGATTTCGGTCTGAAATTTTTTAGATTGATCCAAAAGGGCCTTTTCTTCTTTTTCGGTCTCTTTTAAAATGGCATCCAGTTCGCTTTTTTTATGTTTCAGGTGTGATTCGCGCTCGCTCAAACGCTCTTTTGCCTCTGAGATAACCTCCTTTTTCTGCTCAATCTGTACTTTGAATTCTTTGATATTCTTGTCGGCCAACTGTATTTCGAGTTCCTGGAACTCCAATTCCTTGCTTATGGAGTTGAATTCCCTACTGTTGCGAACATTTTTCTGTTGTTCAGTGTATTTTTTGATGAGTTCCTTAGATTCTTCGATCAAATTCTTTTTGGCTCCGATTTCAAAGTTGATGGTCTCGACATCGGTCTTCAACTTGTCCATCCGGGTTTTGAGTCCCGTTACTTCATCTTCCAGATCTTCTACTTCTAAAGGAAGTTCACCGCGAACATTACGTATCTCATCGACCCTCGAATCAATAAGTTGCAGGTCGTACAATGCCCTTAATTTTTCCTCTACGGTAATCTCTGTTTTCTTTGCCATAAAATTCCTTATAAATAGATGATGGGATTGGTTTTGCTTTCCGCCAAACGGATTGCAAAATTAGGTATTTTTTTCGTAAGATAGTCAACTAAGAGGGTTTTTGTAAACTGCTCGGTTTCATAGTGTCCGATATCCGCAATTACGATTTTTCCCTCGGCTTTATAAAATTCGTGATATTTGATATCGGCAGTGATTAACACTTGGGCTCCAGAAGCCTTGGCAGCTTCAATGGCAAAGGCACCACTTCCTCCTAATACAGCAATTTTACTGACCTTTTGGCCCAGTAAACGGGAATGGCGGACGATCGATACGTTCATTTTTTGCTTGACGCCTATTAAAAAATCAGTTTCAGTAACGGGCTCGGAAAGTTCGCCGACCATGCCCATACCGATATTTTGATCGATATTCTGCAGGGCAAATAGCTCATAGGCCACTTCCTCGTAGGGATGGTTTTCAAAAAGAGCCTGTAAAATATGCGATCGGTGGCGTTTGGAGTAGATGACGTTGACTTGCGTTTCTTCCTCATAATGTATTTTTCCGATTTCACCCTTCACGGGATGGGCCTGTTCGCCGGCCGTGAAGCTTCCGATGCCTTGTGCGCTAAAACTGCAATCACTGTATTGACCGATATTTCCTGCCCCTGCTTCAAATAGGGAGGTTCGCAGAGCTTGCGCATCCTTATTTGGAACATAGGTGACCAATTTCTCGATGGTTCCTTTTTTGGGAATCAGTATTTTAGGAGACCCTATTCCCAATACCTCACAAATTTTCCCATTGACCCCATCCCGAACATTGTCCAAAGCCGTATGCATACTGTAGATGGCGATACCGTTTTGAATGGCTTTGATGACTATACGTTCAACGTAGGTTCTTCCCGTTAGTTTTTTCAGTCCCCCGAAAATTATGGGATGGAAGCTGACGATTAGGTTACAATCGGTGGCTATAGCCTCATCGACGACATTTTCCAAAGTATCCAAAGTGACCAGAATACCCTTGACTTCCGTTTGGGCATCGCCCACCAACAATCCTACATTGTCAAAATCTTCGGCATGGGCCAAAGGGGCCAGTTCTTCGAGTATGTCCGT
>RCMY010005476.1_pt1 | contig 10776 bp, 10 predicted proteins | sample 2041341 | NCBI WGS metagenome assembly RCMY01 (sample SAMN09708234, study PRJNA481090) | Marine sediment metagenome, whole genome shotgun sequencing project.
ACGACGTGTGAGGAAGTCGCCGTCGCTTTGCTGGCGCGGCGTGACCTGAAGATTGTCACCTACAGCATCCGCAGCGCCGCGATTTTCGACAATCGCGAGGATTTTACGGTCGCCATCCCGGGCGGGATCGTGCGCCAGATCGATGGCGCCATTTTAGGAACAGGGGGTGAGGCTTTCATTTCGAAATTCAGCTTCGATTACGCGATTCTGGCGGTCAGCGGTATGGATATGGAAGGCAGGCTGAGGGACGATGACGAATTCGAGGTTCTCAGGGTGCGCACGGCGATGGCGCAGGCGCGACAGATCATTCTGGCGCTGACCACGGACAAGATCGGCACCGACGGCTTGGTTAAGCTGTGCGATATTTGCGAGATTGACGTGATCGTCACGAATGACCGGCTGCCGACCCCCATCGAAGCGCTGGCCACTGAAGGCAACGTCGAAATTTTATCGGTTTGACAGGCTTTCTGCCAGCAAATGGGATGGGCCAACTGGCGCGCTTCGATCTTCCCGTCATTTTTGGTCTGCAATAACGTCCATAGATCATACGCATACCACACACCAACATTCAAACTGGACCGCCCTGCAGGCACACGCCAAGATGCTACGGGCAATGCAGGAGGCCGCAATGACAGATCACCAGACCACCCACCAAGCCGAAGAAGACGCCCGCAACGAAGCCATATTGATTTATGTGAACGGCGAGTTGAAGCCCAAGGCCGAGGCTACAGTCTCGGTCTATGATAGTGGTTTCATGCTGGGCGATGGAGTGTGGGAAGGCTTGCGACTCTACAATGGCGCTTGGGCGTTTGTGGACGCGCATATCGACCGCTTGTTCGAGGCCGCAAAGGCGATCGACCTTGATATCGGCATGGACCGATATGGCGTGCTGTCCGCGTTGGAACAAACGCGCAAAGCCAACGGGATGACCACCGACGTCCACGCCCGCCTGATGGTCACACGCGGGGTCAAGCACCGGCCATTTCAGCACCCTGCCCTGTCACGGTCCGGCCCGACCTTCGTGATCATCATGGAGCATTCCCAGCCGAAACTGCCCCGTCCCATCCGGTTGGCAACCGTCCCGCATCTGCGCGGTCTGCCGATGACCCAGGACCCGAAACTGAACTCACACAGCAAGCTGAACTGCATCCTCGCATGCATCGCCGCCGAAAAGGCCGGCGCTGATGAGGCGCTGATGCTGGACCAGCATGGTTTCGTGAACACCACGAATGCGTGCAATTTCTTTGTGGTGAAAAAGGGCGCCGTATGGACCTCCACCGGTGACTATTGCATGAACGGGATCACCCGCCAAAAGGTCATCGACCTTTGCCATGCGAACGGCATCCCGTGTGACGAGAGGAACTTCTCGCTGGTTGATACCTACTCCGCCGATGAAGCGTTTCTGACCGGCACCTTCGGCGCCCAAACCCCGGTATCGCAAATTGACGGTCGGACGATTGGCACAGGCGAAATCGGCCCTGTCACCCTGCGCCTGCGCGCGCTTTACAAAGCCCTCATCGAAGGTGTCAGCGCATGAATATTGCCATGTGGTCTGGGCCGCGCAATTTGTCGACGGCGATGATGTACTGTTTTGGAAACCGCCCCGATTTCGAGGTTGTAGACGAGCCGTTTTACGCAGCTTATCTCAAGGCCTCCCGCATCACACATCCGATGAACGCGACGGTCCTCGCAGCACAGGAAGATGACCCGGCCAAAGTCGCCGCCGCCTGCGCAACACCGCCCGCCCAGCACCGCTATATGAAGCATATGGCTCATCACATGCTGGACGGCATGCCGCTGGATTGGGCGCTGACCTGCGTCAACATTCACCTGATCCGCCACCCTGCCCGCGTCATTGCCAGCTATGCCGCCAAGCGTGAGAATCCAGCGCTGGAAGACATCGGATATCCGCAGCAAACCGCGCTGTATGACAAAATCGGTGGCTTGGTAATCGACAGCCACGATATCCGCGAGAACCCTGAGGCCGCGCTGCGCACATTATGTGCTGCAATCGACCTGCCGTTTTGCGATTCAATGTTGAATTGGCCTGCTGGTCCCAAGCCCTTTGACGGCGTCTGGGCGCCGCATTGGTACGGCGCCGTTCACCGCTCCACCGGCTTTGCGGGACCAGAAGACGCGCTGCCACAACTGGAAGGCCCCGCCAAAGATTTGTGCGACCAAGCCCTGCCGCATTACCAAAGGCTCAAAGCGCTCAAGCTGCAAATCGCTGTTGGCAAAAAATCCGGCCCGGCACACGACGGCTGAACCGAATCTCTCCGCGACCCGTCACGCAGTTTCGTTTGGTGTCGGCCTGCGTTTACTGTTCGGCGTCAAAAATCAGACGCATCGTCACCGGGCTGACACGGGTAATACTGTCGAGCCCGGCCAGTTCCTGCAGCGTGTCGATTGCGCTGTTGATGCCTGTATCTTCGGCGCTGAGCATTAAAATGCCATCGGTCGTGACCAGCACCTTGTCATCGCTGAGACGCATCACGAAAAATACGGCGTCAAGTTCGGTCTCCGTCCCCAGCAGGGTAAGTGTTCCGGGGGTTTCGATTGTGGTTGCTTCTCCGGCAGACAGATCGAGCAATTTGGCCATATCGACGTTTGCAGTCATGCTTGCTGATGGTGCATTCTGGAACACGAATTCCACCATGCGTTCATCCCGGATTTCGATCATGGTATCCACTGACGCCAGACCGATCGAGATGTTCACCAGACCATCCGCCGACACGCTGCCGGTGACGTCCCGAAAAGTGAAGGATTCCCCGACGGAATCGTTCTTGATTGAGCCGAACGAGACATTCGACAAGCTAGGGTCCAGTGTCCAGCCGGTCGCATTTTCCTGTGCATATGCACAGGTCGCAGCCGCGGAAAGGGTTATGGTTGCAGCGAGGGTCTTGAATTTACACATCGGATCGTTTCTCCCAAAACTATGGTGCCCACCGAAGTCGTCGGATGGTTTAACCTTAGTCAAATTTTCAGCGTTTGCATCCAAAGAGTTCGCCGGCCTCGGGGCCGGGCGTCGAGCTCAGGCCTTTTCTGGCGCTACAACGGCCAGACGATCAGCAGCAACGGAATGCTGATGACGACGACAAGCAGCTCAAGCGGCAGACCCAGTTTCCAGTAATCCCCAAAGCGGAAGCCTCCGGGCCCCAGGATCAGGGTATTGTTCTGGTGCCCGATCGGGGTCAGAAAAGCGCAGGAGGCGCCTATTGCGACCGCCATGAGAAAGCTGTCAGGGTTGACGCCCAGCGTGGCCGAGATTCCCAGCGCGATGGGGCACAGGACAGCGGCGGTGGCGGCATTGTTCATCACGTCCGAAAGAAACATCGTGGTGACCAGAACAACCGCCAGCGCAGCAATGGGATTTCCCTGCGCGACGGTCTCGACCAGAAACCGGGCCAGCACATCGGCGGCACCCGTGCTTTGCATCGCGCCTGCAACCGGGATCAACGCCGCCAGCAGCACGATCACCGGCCAGTCGATTGCGGTATATATCTTTCGCGGCGGCACCGTGCGCAGCACCACCGACGCGATCAGCCCCAGTGTAAATGCGGGCGCAGCCGGTAGCAGCCCAAGGGTCACAATGGCAATTGCGCCCAGCATGATCGCGCCTGCGATAATCGCCCGGCGCTTGTCAGGGATGCGCAATTCACGCTCGCCCAATGGCACGCAGCCTGTGTCGCTGATGAAGGCACTGACAGCTTCCGACGCGCCCTGCACCATCAGCAAATCGCCGGATTTCAGCCTGAGCGTTCTCAGCCTTGCGCGCGGTGGATGCCCTTCGCGCGACACCGCCAAAAGGTTGACCCCATAGCGCGTGCGAAGATGCAGATCCGTGGCCGATCGTCCGACAATGGTCGCGCCGGGCAGCACTGCCAGTTCGCGCAGCACGATATCATCGCTTCGATCCGTGCGCTGGTCGCCATCGTCCTCGGCGGCTTTGGCTGGGGTATCGCCAGATGTCTGGGCTTGTTCAGCAGGGTCTGCCGGAGCGTTCTCATCTGGCGGGGCGATCACTTGCTGTTCCAGCTTGATGTCAAAAACCGAAAGCGCCTCGGCCAACGCCTCGACATCGGCCTGCAATACAAGAATGTCCCCGGCACGGATAATCCGCCCGCCATGCGGCGCCGTCATGCGCACTTCGTTGCGGACAAGGCCGACGATCTGCGCGTCGCTGTCTTCAATCTCGTGCTCGAACGCGCGCAGCGTCAGGCCGACAGCCTTGCTTTTCTCTGGTACGCGCAATTCTGTAAAATAGGCGCCTGTGTCGAACCCGTCACCCGCTGCGGATTTGCGCGCGGGCACCAGCCGCCAGCCGATGATGGCGACAAAGATCACCCCGGCAACCGCGACCGCAACGCCCACGGGGGCAAAGTCGAACATACCGAAATAGCCCAGCCCGGCCTCGGCGCGGAACCCCGATACGATCAGGTTGGGAGGTGTGCCGATGACCGTCGTCATCCCGCCAAGGATCGTGGCAAAGGCCAGCGGCATAAGCACCTGCCCATGCGTCAGGTTCAGCCGGTCCGAAAGCTGCACCGCAATCGGCATCAAAAGTGCCATTGCGCCAACATTGTTCATGAAACCGGACAGGGCCGCGCCCAGCCCCATCAGCGCGACCATGCTGGCCAGTCGACCGGCATCGCGTGGCAAAATGCTGCGCGCCAGCCAATCCACTGCGCCGGTATTTTGCAACCCCTGACTGAGGACCAGTACGCAGGCCACCGTGATAACGGCTGGATGGCCAAAGCCCGCAAAAGCATCTGCGCCCGGAACCAATCCGGCGATCACGCACGCCATAAGCGCAGCCAATGCCACAACGTCATGGCGAAACTTTCCCCACAGAAACAGCGCCATCGTGGCAGCGAGTATCGCAAAGATCAGCACCTGAGCTGTGGTCATGGCATCAGCCCTAAAAGGTTAGCTGCGCGGCTCAACGCCTTGAAAGTTTACCGAATTCACTATCCAGAAGGGCGCGAATTTTCTTTGATGCTCCGCGCAAGGCGGCTTCTACATCGGCGTCCGCGTGCGTTACGATTTGTGGCTGCATGCCTTCGGGGCGGGCCTCGATTCTGCAAACGATATCATCGGCCCCACCTTTGGCGGCGTTCACGTCCGCCAGATGCACCTCAATTCGGGTCAGGCGGCTGGTAAGGTGCCCCAGCGAAGACGTGACCAGAGTCTCGGCAACCTCGGCCAAGCGGTCATCGCCCTGAATGTTTGCGTCTGTGTTAAGTTGAAATTGCATGCCGGGACCTTCCTGTGTTTATTAAATTCCAGCGAATGTATGACCAAGCCAAAGCGGTCATGTGCACGCCGGGCAGGTTACACGATCTTGCGGTGGGCGACATCGCATTCTCAAGCCATCACAACCGATTAACACCAAAGAGATGTCGTAGCTTAGTACAGTCGAGGCGTTTGGCTGGATGAACAATTCCGCCATTGTGACCCTGAAATCCGGACAGGCTACTGACCCGAACTGCTGCAATCTGCGGTTTTTATCTGGAATTCTCCTCGGGGGTCAACAGGTTCTCTGCGGCGTCGGGAGGATCGGCGGCGCTTGCCTGGCGCTCCAGATCGTCCTTTTCAGAGAGCAGATCCCCCTCGCCGACCGTCGCCATAGCGTCATCGCCGCTGTCCGTAGCGAGCCCGGCCGTATCGGCAACCGCGTTGGGCTGGCTCCGCGTGATCCGGCGAATAGGGACACCGTCCGGGAAAATGATCTCGCGCGCCTCGTCAGGCATGGAGATTCCGCCATCCTGAAGCGCGCGCTTGACCTGCCGCATCAGCGCGGAGCGGACCTTGAATATTGAATAGGATTTGCCGTCAAACCAGAATTGCACACGAAGGTTCACAGTGGACGCGCCCAGCTCATCGACCAGCACATTCGGCTCTGGGTCGTCCAACACTGCGGGATGTGCGCGGAGCGCCTGAATGATGACGTTTTGCGCTTCCAATACGGAATCGTCATACCCGATCCCAACACCGAATTCCGCCCGGCGGTTTGGATTGGTCGAGAAGTTCTTGATGACGCTCTTGAATACCAGCGCATTTGGGATCTGAACATGGTTGCCGTCCAAGGTCAGCAAAACCGTGGTGCGCATGTTCAGGTTCTGCACGACACCCACATGCGCGCCGACCTCTATCAAGTCGCCCGCACGAAACGGGTTTCGAATGCTCAGCAGGATACTGGCCAGAGAGTTTTCCGCGATCTCGCGAAACGCAAGACCCAGGACGATGCCGACAAGCCCCGTCCCCCCCAGAACGGTCAGGGCCAGTCGGGTCAACCCGGCAACCTGAAGCACGAGGTAGATGCCGATCAATATCACCGGGATCGCCAGCGCCCGCGACACCAGCTGAAGCAGCAACGGAGACGCGATTTTTCGCCGCAGCGAATGACGCGCCAATGCAGCCACGCCGCGCGACAGCCCCCATGCAATCAACAGAACCAGCAGGGAAACGGCCAAAATCGGTGCCAACCATTGTACCCGATCGGTGAGTTTCTCGATCTCTCGCCAGGTGGGGGTCAGATCCCAGGTGATATTCGGCTTCACCTCAATCCGGTTGACGACTGCAACCACATTTTCGGTTCTCAGCGCCAGTTGGCGCGCCCATTCCTGTCGCTCGTCGGTTTCTGTCTGGCCGTCCAGAAACACGATCCCCTCACGCACCGACACTCTTAGCGAGGTGAACCATTCGCTGGCCTGCAGGATACGCCTCAGGCGATCCGCAATCTCCGAATCGCGCACATCCGGCGCAACAGACACAGGATTCTGCGCATCACTGGCCGCAGGGCCAAGGATGGGGGGCGACGATTGCGCATGCGCGGGTCCATCTGAAAAAACAAACGCAAGCACAAGGGCCAGAGGACGGGCGGCCCTCAAGGCATAGCTGACCCACAGACCCAGATCTGAATTCATCGCCCCACAACCTTTGATAATACCGGTCCGTCATCATGCAACATTCCCGGCGACAAAACAGCCGATAGTTCGGAATTGATGAGACCAAGGGCGGTAACGGTCATTCGTCGGAGTATCATCTGTCTGGTAAACCCGGATTTACCGGACACCTTTGCGAGGCAAGCAGGCTCATCCTACGGCAGCCGCCGCAGATACACAGATATGGCTTGTGTGACATGCAGGTGTCGTCAGGCGGATACAGCCTGTTTCAGAGCGACGAGAAAATGCAGATGCCTGACGATGCCTGTCTTTGACCGCCCGGATCAGCGCTTCAATTTTCCAGCGTGATATTCAATGGCGCTGGCAAGTCCCTTCAATGACCGCTTTTCTTCGTCGGTTAGCTCCCCAAAGGCGGTTTCTGTTTCCTCAAATGCAACTTCAAGCTCCCGCATCTTGTCCTTCAGGCGGCCCAGCCATTCCATTCGTTCTGCAGGTGTCATTATCTCTATCTCCCTAAAAGTTGGTAGCACGCTAAACTAGAGTAGCAGACTTAAGATGCAGCTTGGAAATGTTGCTTAGATTCCGACGTTCGCCGCATGCTTGCGAGGGGTCTATGTCGATGCCATTTTCAATTACCTATTCGTCTTCCGTCCTTTTGTCGCTACGAGCCAGCCTGGACCTGTCGCGCTTTGCGCCGCTCCATTGATAGCATATTCTGCGACAAACGAGATGAATTCGCGACATGGATGAACGGAAAAATTGCGCAAAGATCCTGTGCCGATCGCGCTGACCGGCGCGCAGCCGCGCCGGCAGATTGCTGATGGTTTCGGCGTTGGAAAATCCACGCTGAACAAATGGATCACCGCGCAGCGGAAAACCAATGTAGCGTCGCATGAAGATTTGAGACACGTCCAGGCGTACGACCGGCCCAGACGCAAGGAACGCATGCAAGCGGCAGCTGCGCTCGACCCGAGGGATCGCGACGCGATTTAAAGGTTCGGATGACAGTAAACTTAGGCTCGGGAATCGTTGCGAGGGCTGACATTCTGCGCTGCTTACGAATGGCAACATTGCGGACGCTGCCAGTCGGCATCGAATAGGCATGTCAAAGTCCGGAAGGGGCCGTTTGCGTTATAATTCGGCCTCTTACCGAAATGGCCTGACAGGCGCCTCGCTTGAAAAATAGTGAATATGCGGACGGATTTATGGTAGGATGAAGTTAAAATGGATGGAGGGGTTTATGCGATACATCACAATCACCACGTGGGAGATTGCCGACGGGATGGACTACAACATAGCCATGCGCGCAATCGAGGAAAAGCGTCTGCCCGCATTGAAGGAATTCGGGGCAAGCCGCGTCACAGTGATCCGCACCAGCAGCCGAACCAGTGCGGTTATCACCGAATGGCCGGACAAGTTCACGAGGGACGCAGCAGAATTGAAGATCGACGAGGTTCGCAGATCGGTCCATCGAGAGGATCAAACTCGGATGACAGGAGAGATGAAGGGTGAAATTATCGCCGATGTGTGACAAGCGACAGTCTAGTTCTCGACGTCTATGAACGGCAAACTCGGAACCGGCGGTTTTGCCATCGCAATCTTTTACATGCTGCGCTGACGATGATCTGCAATTTGCGCGCGCTTGCACCGCAGTGATTGACGATGCATCCAAGGTCCGGCCAGCACATGCTGCGCGGGGAGACGGGCGGGGCGTCATTCTGCTCTAATCATTGCCCCCTAAGGGCGCGAAAAGGGCGCGAAATTTTGACCCTTGCGTTGTGCGATGATCGGGGGCCGTCCCGACGTCGCCGAGCATGTTGCAGAGACGGGAGATGGACAACCTTCAACCATGACCAAACCACGCATCGTGTTCTGCTTGTAGAAATGAAAAGCGTTTTCTCCGGTAGTCAAAGGCAGTATGTAGCACTGATGAATTCGACAACGCCAAACTCCCAACCTGACAGCGATCGAAACCTTCAATCGGGTGCCCCGGCATTTCTGTGGGCGCTCGTCGGTGTCATGAGCGCCATGGAGATGGTTTTCAGTCTGTCAGATGCCGGCATCTTCGGATCGCAGAACTGGCGTTGGGCGGCAGTCGCACTCGGCGCTTTCTGGCAGCCGTTGTTGTCCGGCGAATTTGCGCCCTTATATCCCGGCCAAAAGTTTTACATGTACATCACCTACGCGTTTTTGCATGGCGACCTCATTCACCTTACTATGAACAGTGTTGTCCTCCTGTCGCTTGGCAAGCTGGCCACGGCACGTATTGGGTCAGGAAAGACCATTCTGGTACTATTTCTATCGGCTATCGGGGGTGGTTTGGCGTTCGGGATTCTTTCATCCAGCAATTTGCCCATGATCGGAGCGTCAGGTGCTGTCTTCGGTCTTATCGGGCTTTGGCAGGCGTGGGACTTCGGCATAAGGAGGCAGTCTGCTTTGCCGCTGAGACCGGTCGTTTTGGCGATCATCGCTCTGATCGCGGCAAACGTTGTTTTCTTCGTTATATTGAATGGTGGTCTGGCGTGGGAAGCACATCTGGGCGGCTGGCTGGCTGGCTGGTTCTCGGGCCGGAGTTTTGCGAGGATCGATGCGCAAGCCAAACGCATTCGTTGACTCCCGACCATTGTTTGTGCCGTTGGGCGTTAGCCCGAGGTGTTGTGTAGCCTTACTGACTTGTACTGGCATCGCCATTTCTCCGATCAGGATTTACACTCCTTTTAGGGTGTAAAATGCCTCGCCGTTCAGCACATCATCTCGAAATCAGGCGTAAAGTTTCACGCAGAATCCGTTTTCCCACGGTGAGGCGGGAGCGATGAACGCCCTCTTTGCACCCACTGCCCCGATCCAGGCTCGCACCTTCTTGTCTAAATCTCCCATGAGATTATCGGATCTTGTGAATTGGAGCGGACTTCGCAGGTTGGACAGATCAGTCAAGTCATCCACCACATCGACGGAATTGAGCTTGCACCTAACGCTTATCACCCGTTGCCCGGCAGGCGATTGGCACATGCTAAAACCGCCAGGTTGGGGCGGATCAATTGTCAGATCATCGATGATGTTGACTGTGCAGTATATTCCTCTGTCGTGGACCCGTGAAGAGGAAGATCAGTTCGAGGCATGTTGATTTCCAATGCAGAAGCGAACTGGAGGAGCAACTGGATCCTTTGGGATCTGAGCGATGTGTCCCTTCCCCAAGCACACCCGCATAGGACGTGCCGGAATGATAAAACATGGTGTTTTCAAACATATTTCGACGCGGGCGACCTGAAAAAAGCTATCGCTGCGCGCGATTTCATACCGCCGGTCTGCTCCGTTGACACGTTAATAGCGCTACATCATACTGATCTGAACAACTGGAGAACAAGTTGGTCCGATCGGTGAGCAATTTCACATTTATGCGTGATGTGTCCCTGTCACCGAAAACTGGAAAACAATACTTGGCCTCGCTCGCGAGGGGGTTCGCGGAAATATCGCGAACACCTTCGCCAAAAAAGCGCAACTGCTGCAGAGCATGATAAAATAGCACTATCAACCGGGAGAAATACGTGAAGATATTCAAGCAACTGGCCCTTGTGGGCGCCATCGTGGCAGGAACCGGAGCGCAAGCTCAGGAAAAGTTCATCACGATCGGGACCGGCGGGCAGACCGGTGTTTATTTTGTCGTCGGGCAATCAATCTGCCGTCTGGTGAACCGAACCACGGCAGAGACAAACCTGAAATGCACCGCCCCGTCGACGGGTGGCTCCATCGCGAACATCAACGCCATTATGGCGGGGGACATGACGATGGGCGTCGCGCAATCCGACTGGCAGTACCACGCCTATAACGGCACGTCCGATTTCGAAGGCAACAAGTTCGACAAGGAACGCGC
>RCMY010005477.1_pt1 | contig 10776 bp, 8 predicted proteins | sample 2041341 | NCBI WGS metagenome assembly RCMY01 (sample SAMN09708234, study PRJNA481090) | Marine sediment metagenome, whole genome shotgun sequencing project.
GAGCCAGAGCCAGAGCCAGAGCCAGAGCCAGAGCCAGAGCCAGAGCCAGAGCCAGAACCCGCGCCTGTGCGTGAAGCCGTTGTTGCCCCGATAACCACGCTTGCGCCGTCGCCGTTGGACGCACCCGAGGACGCGGTGCCTGTGAAAAAAGCGGGCCTGCTGGACCGTTTGATTGGCCGTAAGGTTGAGGACGCAGTGGTGCGCCGCGCACTTGACGATACCATGTTGGAGCAGTTGGAAGAGCTGCTAATCTCGACCGATATGGGTGTGGAAACGGCGCTGCGCGTGACGGCAAACATGGCCGAAGGGCGCATGGGCAAGAAGATTTCTGCGCGTGAACTCAAAGAATTGATGGCGCAGGAAGTGGCACGGATCATGGAACCTGTCGCGCGGCCAATGCCGCTCTACGCGAAAAAACCGCAAGTCGTCTTGGTCGTGGGCGTGAACGGCTCAGGCAAAACCACAACAATCGGCAAGCTTGCAAGCCAGTTCAAGGCCGCCGGCAAAACCGTTGTGATCGCGGCGGGCGATACGTTTCGCGCCGCTGCCGTCGAGCAGCTACAAGTCTGGGGCGCGCGTGCGGGCGTGCCGGTCCTGACCGCTCCCGAAGGGTCAGACCCCGCCAGCCTTGCCTATGATGCGATGGAAAAAGCGCACCGTGACGGCGCTGATCTGCTGATGATCGACACCGCAGGGCGGCTGCATAACCGTGCGGATCTGATGGAAGAACTGTCCAAAATCGTGCGGGTCATTCGCAAGAAAGATCCCGACGCGCCGCATAACACGCTCTTGGTTCTGGACGCCACGACAGGACAAAACGCGCTGCAACAAGTCAAGGTATTTCAAGAGCTTGCAAACGTTTCCGGCCTCGTAATGACCAAACTAGACGGCACCGCAAAGGGCGGCGTTCTGGTGGCACTCGCCGACAAATTCGGCCTGCCGATCCATGCAATCGGCGTGGGCGAACAGATTGACGATCTGGCCCCGTTTGACCCCGACGATTTCGCAAAAGCGCTTGTTGGGCTTGAGGATTAATCATGGGCGAGTGGCTGGTTGAGCTTGCGGGAACACCTGAGGGCGCACGGCTTGCCACGATGCTGGCGCTCCTCTCGGCGGTCGCCCACGCCGTTTTTGGCGCACTGCAAAAAGGGCGACATGACCCGTGGCTGACGCGCGGCGCGATTGACGGCTGGCTCGCGGTGATCTCCGCGCCTGTTGCGTTATTCCTTGTGCCGTGGCCGACTGCGACGACCGCATGGATGCTCGCAGGGGCATTTGTGATCCACTTTATCTATAAATACACTATGGCCGCCGCCTACGAAAAGGCCGCCTACACGGTCGTCTACCCTGTCGTGCGCGGTACGGGGCCGATTGTAACTGTGCTGGCCGCGTCAGTATTTTTTCACGAGCATTTTAACGCCGTGCAATGGCTTGGCGTTGCCTGTTTGTCGGGCGGTATTTTACTACTGGCGTTGCGGAACCTGTCAGAAGAAACCATTGATTTACCTGCCTTAAAGGTCGGATTGACATGGGCCGTCGCGGGCGGCGTGATGGTTGCTATTTATACGATCTGGGACGCGCAAGGCATCCGGTCCAGCGTCAATCCATTTACGTTTTTGGCATGGTTCTTCTTTGTCACAGCACTTGATTTTCCGATTCTGGCCGCAATCCGTTATCGCCGCATGGCGGTCAAACCCACGTTGGGCCCGTTGATGTGGCGCGGCTTTGCAGGGGCTTGGATCGCATGGATCAGTTTTGGCGGCGTGATGCTGGCCACAAGGTTGGACAAAGTCGGCGAAGCGGCGGTCCTGCGCGAAACATCCACAGTATTCGCGGCCCTGATCGGCTGGTTCATCTTGGGCGAAAAAGTCGGACCGCGCCGGTTGTTCTTGATGGGATTGGTTGCACTTGGCGCTGTGATCGTTGAAATGGGCAGATAAGGGAGACCAAAATGACTGAAAAAGAGATCAACCCGATCCTGAAACAGGTGCTTGAGTTAGGCCCAACAGTGCTGTTTTTCTTGATCTATCTGCGCATCAAGGACGATACATTCACGCTTGCAGGAACGGATTACAGCGGCTTTATTGTCTCCACATTGGTGTTTGTGCCGATCTTGCTGGCCTCGATGATGGTGCTTTGGAAACTGACAGGCAAATTAAGCCGCATGCAGGTGTTTACCGCTTTCATGGTCATCTTCTTTGGCGGGCTGACCGCATGGTTCAACGACGAGCGGTTTTTTAAAATGAAAACCAGCATTGTGTATGGCTGTTTCACAGTGATCTTGGGCTTTGGGCTTTTGCGCGGGCGCAGTTATTTGCGCTACATCATGGAAGATTTCCTGCCGATGCAAGACGCAGGCTGGATGATCCTGACCCGCAGGCTTACCGCGATGTTTGCGGCCCTTGCCGTCGCAAACGAGATCATCTGGCGCACACAGACAACGGAATTATGGGTGAAACTAGAGACCTTTGCGTTCCCGGCCGCATTATTTCTGTTCTTGTGGCTGCAAATTGTCGGTTTGCAAAAATATCTGATTGAGCCAGAACAATCCTAACGCATTTCAGCGTAGCTAGCGTAGCTAGCGGAGCTATGGCGTTCGCTTGTGCCATGGCTCCCTGATCGCTGCCGCAACACATCGACCTGCGCGATTGTCAGCATCGGGCGGAACACGATGCCGTATTTGCCACGCAGCGACCATCGCACAATCGCATCTACGCGATGGTTTAAAAATTGCATACTGATTTTTTGACCGCGTTGCAGGAGCGCGTCGCTTGTCACCAACGCACCGGTATCATTTACGTCGTTAATAATCGCCTTAACGGACCCGTTCGGGGTTTTGAACGTGATGGGGAATTCGGTGCGATAGCGACGGGGGCGAAATTCCATGTGCGTGATCCTTTGCCTATTGGCCTCAGTTAGTCGCAAAGTCATTAACAATTCCCTATATTTCAAGTTTTAGCTTTATTGACCTGACGGGACAGCGGGCGTATTGGTTGCGCGTGGCGATTTGTTACCGGATTGCGGGCCACGTTAAATATGCCGCTAAAGAGGGGTGGGTGCATATTTGCCTCGATACCTCGGTGTCGGGGTTTTTTATTGCCTTGCGGGGCGCAGGAGATAAAGATGAGCAACTGGAGCAAACGCACAAAGGCCATTCACGCAGGCACACGGCGCAGCCAATACGGCGAAGTGTCCGAGGCGATTTTTGCGACGCAGGGGTTTGTCTATAAAACCGCCGAAGACGCCGAACAGCGGTTTATCAAAGCGGGGACCGACGAATTTATCTACGCGCGCTATGGTAACCCCACCGTGCGCATGTTTGAGGACCGGCTTGCATCGCTCTTGGGCTATGAGGATTGCTTCGCCTGTAACTCCGGCATGTCCGCTGTCAGCGGCGCGTTGATGGCGCTCCTGAAAGCGGGCGATCACGTGGTCTCCTCACGTGCACTTTTCGGTTCTTGCCTGTATATTCTTGAAGACATCCTTGCCCGCTACGGCGTCGAAATCACGTTGGTCGACGGCATGGATAATGCGGCATGGGACGCGGCCATTCGGCCCGACACAACGCTGGTCTTCTTCGAGAGCATTTCCAATCCGACCCTAGAAATCGTTGATATGCGCCATGTTGTTAAAGCGGCCCACGCGGTGGGAGCCTTGGCCTTGGCAGACGATGCGATGGCCACGCCGGTCTATTCCTACGCCCACGCATGCGGTGCAGATCTGGCAATCATCTCGACCACCAAACATGTGGACGGGCAGGGGCGCTTGCTGGGCGGGGCGATCTTGGGATCACGCGACCTGATCCGTGGCCCAATCGAGACCTATGTGAAACACACAGGCGGTGCTATGAACCCGTTTACCGCGTGGACCCACCTGAAATCATTGGAAACAATGGATCTGCGGGTCCGCGCACAATCCGCCGCCGCCTTGCAGGTGGCCGAGGCGCTGAACGGTCATCCGAAACTGACCACCGTGCGCTACCCGACCCACCCGGCGCACCCGCAATATGACTTGGCGATCTCCCAATCCGAAAGTGCAGGCACGGTGCTGGCGTTTGAGGTCGCAGGCGGGCGCGAGGCCTGTTTCAAGTTCATCAATGCGCTGGAAATCTTCACGATCTCGAACAACTTTGCCGATGCCAAATCCATCATCACGCATCCGGCCACCACGACCCACCAGCGCTTGCCGCAAGCGCAAAAAGACACGCTTGGCATTTCCATGGGCCTGATCCGCTTGTCGGTCGGACTTGAAGATCCCGCAGATTTGATCGCTGATTTGCTGGACGCTCTTGATAAGATCTAGGCACATCCGCACTATCCCCCTTAAGGAGATGCAGTCATGACTGATCTACGGGCCACATTGTCACGTATATATTACGAGAACATTGGTAAATCTGATGACGCGCCCCATGTAGTTGAGGGTGCAGCACCGCGTGGGGATCTAGATATGAACATTCACTCACCTGACTTGGACCGCGCGCCAACACGCGCAGAGGCGGAAGCGGCCCTCGCGCTGTTACGCCGCTGGGCGGTGGATGTGACCCCCGAAGAAGTATCAACGCTCGACCCCTTGGTCAGCCGTTTGATCCCGGGCCAAGAGGTCAGCAACTACCCCGCCTTGGCCCGCGCCTACCCCGAGGCATTCGAGGTCGATGACGCCTATAAAGCCTCGATGCCAGACCTGCAAAACGGGCCATCCAGCCTGATCAAAGGGGTGAAACAGCAAATCCAGCACGTGGGGATCTCGAATTTCCGCCTGCCGATCCGGTTCCACACCCGCGAGGGCGCAGATGTGCAGCTAGAGACATCCGTGACAGGCACCGTCAGCCTTGAGGCCGAGAAAAAGGGCATCAACATGTCGCGCATCATGCGCACATTCTACAAACACGCCGAGGAAACCTTCAGTTTTGAGGTGATCGAGCGGGCGCTGGATGCCTATAAAAGTGACCTCGACAGCTTTGACGCGCGTATTCAAATGCGGTTCTCCTTCCCGATGAAAGTGCAAAGCCTGCGCTCTGGGCTCACAGGCTATCAGTATTACGACATCGCATTGGAACTGATCGAGATCGGCGGGGTGCGGCGTAAAATCGTGCACCTCGATTATGTCTACTCCAGCACATGCCCCTGCTCGCTGGAACTGTCCGAGCACGCACGGCAGTATCGCGGGCAACTGGCGACACCGCACTCACAACGTTCTGTCGCACGCATGTCATTGGTGGTGGAAGACGACCAGCCGATCCTGTGGTTCGAAGATGTGATCGACATGGCGCGCAAGGCCGTGCCGACAGAAACCCAAGTCATGGTCAAACGCGAGGACGAACAAGCGTTTGCCGAACTCAACGCCGCCAACCCGATTTTTGTCGAAGACGCCGCACGGCTTTTCTCTGAGAAACTCTTGAATGACCCGCGTATCGGCGACTTCCGCGTGCTGGCCAGCCACCAAGAAAGCCTGCACAGCCACGACGCGGTCTCCATGATGACCGAAGGACCAACCTTCGCCTCCGCCTCCATCGACCCGAGGCTGTTTCAAACGCTTTTCCATACGGGATAACGGGTCCGCTTCTTGACACGGGCGATCAGGCAGGCCAACGCTACCTCATGCTAGATTTTCGCCCAGTGGGCTATGTTATTGGTCTACTTGTGGCGGCGCTTGGGGTGACCATGCTGGCGCCTTTGGCGGCTGACCTTCTTGAGGATAACGGCCATTGGCCGGTGTTCATGGAAAGCGCGATTGTGACCATCCTCACGGGGGTGCTGATTGCAGGGGCCTGCGCAAACGGGGTCAGCGCGGGACTGACGATCAGGCAGACGTTTTTGCTCACCTCATTGGTCTGGCTGACGCTGCCGCTGTTCGGCGCGATCCCCTTTGTGATCGGGGCCACTAATGCCAGTGTGACAGATGCGTATTTCGAGGCCATGTCCGGGATGACCACCACAGGGGCCACCGTCTTTAGCGGCCTTGAGGCGCTGCCAGCAGGGATCAAGCTATGGCGCGGCACTTTGCAATGGCTCGGCGGCGTCGGGATCATTGTTGTAGCGATGGTTTTCCTGCCGGAACTGCGGGTCGGCGGCATGCAGATTTTCCGCACCGAAGGGTTCGATACCAGCGGCAAAATCCTGCCACGCGCAGGGGCCATCGCCAGCCACATCTCAGTGATTTATCTGGGCCTGACAGTGGCCTGCGCGTTGATTTATGCGTCCTTTGGCATGGCACCTTTCGATGCGATGGTACACGCAATGACAACAGTTTCCACAGGGGGCATGGCCAATTCGGACTCCTCGTTCGGGCTTTACGGCGAGGCGGTGCACTACACGGCGGCCCTATTCATGATGCTCGCGGCACTACCCTTTGTGCGCTACGTGCAACTGGTCGCAGGCACAGCGCAGCCCTTGCTCAAAGACACACAAATCCATGCATTTCTGATGATCATTGGCATTAGCGTGATGCTGATCTCGGCGTGGGTCTGGGGGCGCGAAGGGGCAGTCACAGAACTCGCCTTCCGCGAGGCGCTGTTCAACGTGACCTCGATCATTACCGGCACCGGATACGCAAGCGCGGACTACATGACATGGGGCACGTTCCCCGTGGTCATGTTCTTTTTCATCGGGCTGATCGGCGGCTGCGCGGGCTCCACGGCCTGCTCGATCAAAGTGTTCCGCTATCAATTGCTGTTCGCGTCAATCAAAAGCCAGATCCGCAAAATCCACTCGCCACATGGCATTTTTACGCCACGTTATCAGGGGCGACCGATCTCGCACGACGTGTTAAGCTCGGTCATGGCCTTCTTTGTCGCCTTCCTTTTGACGCTTGGCATTGTGGCGACGCTGCTGAGCCTGACAGGCCTCGATTTCATTACCTCGGTCTCGGGAGCCGCCACAGCCATCGCCAATATCGGGCCGGGTCTCGGCTCCGAGATCGGACCTGCGGGCAACTTCGCAGGGATCAACGACACCGCAAAATGGATTTTAGCCGCGGCCATGTTTATTGGGCGCTTAGAGATGATGGCCGTTCTGGTCATCTTCACACGTCAATTCTGGAGATCATAATGTCATCACGTCCCTTAGGCGCTCAACTCTCACATATGCTCAAAGAACGCGGCGTCGAAGTGATCTTCGGCATCCCGGGTGTGCACAATCAGGAAATGTATCGCGGCATCGAGGAAGCGGGGCTGACCCATGTGCTTGCGCGCCACGAACAGGGTGCAGGTTTCATGGCCGACGGCTATGCGCGGGCCACAGGTCGGGCAGGGGTCTGCTACGTGATCACCGGTCCGGGGCTGTGCAACATCATGACACCCATGGGCCAAGCCTATAGCGATAGCGTTCCCATGCTGGTGCTGTCCTCCTGCCTTGATGAAACCGCAGCCAAACGCGGCCAGTTGCACCAGATGAAAGACCAGCAAGGGGCTGCCGCCACCGTCTGCGACTGGTCCGAGACCGCGACCACAGACGCCGCCGCCTTCCACCTGATCGACCGCGCGCTTTTCGAGTTTGAAAGCAAACGCAAACGCCCCAAATCCATCACCCTGCCGATTGCCCTGCTTGAAGGCATGACCACATCGCCGCTGCCACCAGCACCACCCGCCGTGGCCTTGCCTGACCCCCTCGCCAGCCAGATCGTCGGCCTCGCGGAAATGATCCGCGAGGCGCGCCGTCCGCTGTTCATCTTTGGCGGCGGCGCTGTGCATGTGGATTTCGCAGGCAATGTCATGGCCGAATGGGGGGCCGCCAGCCTGACCACCTACGCAGGACGCGGCCTTGTCCCCGACGACGACCCGCTGCATTTCGGGGCTTGCCTCGCGCGGGCCTCCAGCGCCGACATGATCGCCAGCGCCGATCTGGTTGTGGTCTTGGGGTCCGAGCTATCCGAAGTCGACCTGTGGCGCGATCAGCTGGGGCACACCTGCGACATGGTGCGCATCGACATCGACCCGCAAGTGCTCTGCGACCGCCACAACGCCGACCACACAATTTTGGCCGATTGCTTCGCCGTGCTCGACCAGCTCTCCGAAGTGATCGAAGGCAGACTCGACACCGACTGGACCCCTAAAGAAGTGGCCGAGGCCCGTGCCAAATGGCGCGCCGAAGTGGTGGCCGAACGCCCCGGTATCCTCACCGTCGCTGACGCATTACGCGCAGCTTTGCCCGCCGACACAATGATCTTCTCCGACATGACCCAATTCGCCTATGCCGCGAAAGAAGCATGGCCGATGGACCGCCCGGCACACTGGCACCACCCCTACGGCTTTGGCACATTAGGCTACGCATTGCCCGCAGCCATTGGCGGCAAAATCGGCATGGGTGACGCCCCGGTGATCGCCATCGCAGGTGACTATGGCTTCCAATACTCTTTGCAAGAACTGATGGTCGCGGTCGAATTGGAGCTGACCCTGCCGATCATCATCTGGGACAACGGCAAATTAGGCGAGATTGAGGACGGCATGATCCGCGCCCAAATCGCCCCCAATGCCGTGGTGCAAAAGAACCCCGATTTCGTGAAATTGGCCGAGGCCTACGGCGCGGCAGCCACCGCCCCCAAAACCCTGCAAGAGCTACACGACGCCGTGCACAAAGCCCTCACCACCAAAGGCCCAACCCTGATCCACGTCACCTCCGACATCTGCTAGGACACAAAAACAACGCACGCCAAAATCCTTTCAAAAACCTTTGGTTTTGAACAGGATTTTGGCAGCGTAAAACAAGCTCTTTTGCAAAGGTTCCAAAAACTAGGGTTTGTTGAATGGTTCGAAAGTCTGCTGCGCGGACAAACTTGCTGCCATAGATGTTAATAACATAGCGACCCGCGCTAGCCATGAATATACGAACTACGGGCTTTTTTAGTGTATTATGGCGGCAAGATGGACCAAATTCCTTAAAGAAAATGATCACAGATGCACGACTTGCCAATGCTTGATAAACGAGTGATCTACGTCGACCAATTCGGCTTCAGCAACTTCTATAATTACGAGACATCAAGAAATCTCCCAAAGGGACATGAGGCTTTCATTGCTGACTGCTATCAGCGACTCAAGCGCTTAGTTCTGCTCCACCAGATTATTTTACCGCATTCGGATATCCATCGCGACGAGACAATTGTTTGGCACGGCCACTCTCAGGCACTTCGGCAGTCGTATGAGTTAATTGGCGGTGACATCGCGATGATCCCAACCAGTGAAATCGAGCTGAATCAGATACTTGATGCTGCTGATGCATTCATCGTTGGTCACCCGCTTCAACTGGACTTTTCTGTAGACGAGGCACTGGCCGAACCACGCAACGTATGGCTGTCGGGACTACATATATCAGTAAAATATGATTTCGATGTGTTTAAAGACGAAATCCGGCGGTGCCGTGACGATACATATCAAGAATTTAAGAAACTTGCAGGAAGGTGGGGGAGTGAGAAGAAATCGTTTTCTGAGTTTTTAGCGATAGAGCGTGATCTGATCCCCGTTGCAAAAATTCAGCAGATATCAGCTAACAGCCACGATTTACGACAATCCGATCCTTCAAAATTTGTAAGCGCCTTTCATCATTCAGTTCAGCATGAAGCGAGGCAGATTCAATATGTTTTTGCGCAAGGCGGGGTGGCAAACGATCGTCTTGGATCATTGCTCTTGGAGTTCTGGTCATCTGACCTCTACAAAGATCTGCCGCACAATCGCATATCGAGCCATCTCTTCTCCGCAATCGCTCGCCGTGTTTCAAAGGGTGAGAAGTTGATAGATACGGGCCTGATGAACGATGTGCGGCTTATTTGTTGTTATGCTCCATATGTCGATGCGCTCTTCTTGGATAACAAAGCTGCGGGTTTGCTGCGTGAAGAGCCGCTTGCTAGCGATCTGCACTACAAAGCTCGGATCTTTTCGCTCGCTACTAAAGACGAGTTCATCAATTATCTAGATGACTTAGAAGCTGCTACGCCACCGGAGGTTCGCGACTACGCACAATGGAGATACGGCCCGTTCTGATCCCATGCGATGGTAAGCTACGGTCGTATTTAAGCCTCAATCAGTCAGATTGCTCAAAAGACCGTTTTGGAGGTTCTGATCGCCATCATCTTGTAGAACTAACCACCCCACACAAGGACTGGTAAGCGCGCACGTCATGTTCAAGTGGCTCGACGCGTCCTAAACGTCAAAAATCTGGGAATTTCTGGAACCTGTGGGGAATCACGGGAATCACTGGGCTGATTCTAGCCGATTCGTCGGACGCCTGCCGCGTGAACCCCTTGAATTCGTTAATGTTCCTGTTATGTCCATACCTAGACCCGCCTGTGGATAAGTTTTTTGGGATTTTCTGGCACTTTCCAAAAATATCAATTTTAACACAACATGTAGTAATCAGTTTGGTGTGACCCACATCATAAACCCCAATCTGGCTGTGGATAACAGACGGTATCGGTGGATAACTCCGTGGTTAACCCCATCAAGTTCCATGTAATCCCAGAAAGGTGTTGATCGGTGCGCGCACTTACGTCACTAAGGATGCACAGGATAAGACGAGAACATGACAACAAGGGGCGACAAAGAACCCCACGGCAAAAAGCAGGTTTCATACAGGCCTCGTCATTATCCGAACAACGAGATCCGGCGCGCGAGCGAGCAGACATCCCCCCAGGTGGCGCGCGCAGCTGGACATACCCGGAAACGGGACGATGGCGGTGGATTGAGTAGTGGCAGCTAACTCAATCCGCCGTTTTCAGTTTCAGGACCTTGTTTTGAAACGCGAATTTAAGACGGCAAGGAAAGGCCAAGTGGCAAAGTGGTTCTGAGTT